>Ga0209542_10000436_pt1 | contig 100753 bp, 83 predicted proteins | sample RifCSPhighO2_01_FD_184028 | JGI IMG/M metagenome (GOLD analysis project Ga0209542, IMG submission 184028) | Soil microbial communities from Rifle, Colorado - Rifle CSP2_plank highO2_0.1 (SPAdes) (version 2) | ecosystem: Environmental > Terrestrial > Deep subsurface > Rock core/Sediment ...
AATAACACACCGAGGAAGTGCTTGAATTTTCTCACCCCAAATGAGATGATGCAACAAATCCTGGAAAAGGAACGGAAGAGACTGACAACCTAGTCTTCAAGTGTTGCACTTCCACTGCGAATCTACCAACGGGACTTAGCGTGCACCAGACCAAGAAAGTCAGGAGGTTTCGGAGGCGGTTGTGACGGCTGCGGGAGCTTGGGACAAAAAAGCCTTTTGGCAGGTTGAAAATCTAGTTTCGGTTGGGGAGAAGACTTTTGAGTTTGTTAGTAGGGCTTTTGATAATAACCTGAATCACGATGGGCTTGGGGCTGAGGTTATGGCGATGGATTATAGCCTGTTGAGGAAAGATCGAGGTTAGACAGTTATCCCTTTCCAAAGATTGCCTCCACTGTTTTTCCGGAGATAGTGGGAGAGTACGGTGGGTGTGCTAAGCTGAATGAGTGGCAATTGATCCAGATTGGTTTGCGATTTTTGAGGCTGTTTGTATTAATGTGGCGAGCACATTGTTGGGCGCCGTGATTGTGGGTCCAAATTTACCAGGGGCTAGTTTTGAAACGCAAATTGTTATATTGACTGGAGATGTTTTTATGGGTATAGTGTTGTTGTTAATAGCTTTTAGGCTAAGAAAACTTTCCAAAGGGAGGAAAAAATGATTAATTTTTGGGACTTGAATGCAAAGGCTTTGATTGCACTTTCTCTCGTGCTTATTTCTGCGCTTTTGACTTATATTGCCTTTTTTAAGGACGAGAAAAGACTTTCCAAAAAATCTTCGAGATAGCCTTCTACTTGTTCTGCGGCTACCTCTTTCCAAAGATAATGTCTACAGTACTTCCAGAGACAGTGGCGCAGGCGAGGGTCCAGTTGGGGTTGAGCTGATTGCTTCGATGTTCGTCGTCGGCGCTAAAGACCCACTCGATGAGATGGGTGCCGGAGAGAGTGTAACCTTGCGAGGCGTTCTCGCCGGCGCCGGTGATGCCCAGCTCCTGCCAGTTATTTTTATCTTCAAAGTATTTGGTGAAACCGGCGTGAGAGTCGAGGTTGCCGAGCCTCGCCTGCTCGTCAGCCCGCAGCTGGGCAAACGCGCAAAGTTTGTCGTCCTTGTGCAAGGTTCCCTGCCCGTGATTCTGGCGGTAGGTGTTGAGGGCTTGAAGAATTTCGTCGGGAGTGGCCATTTTTTCGTCCTGGCCCACATAGGTGCGATAGAGATGGTCGCCGATTTTTTCGGTCGAACCCCAAGGCGTCTTGGGTTGACTAGGAGACTGGTAAGCTGGTGAAGTGGTGAATTTTGTAGGAAGGGCGGAGGTGGAGGCGGAGATGGTAGTTTGGGGGGTCACGGTTTTTATGTAGGCGGCAAGTTGTTGGTTGACGAGGAGAGTAATGGGCCGGTTGGCCACGGCGAGAAAGTTAGTGACGGCAATTAGAGATAGAGCAAAGAGAGAAAGAAGATTCATGAGGGGGATTGTAAAGGAATTTCTTGAATGTGCAAGCGGCCTGAAGTTTCATCGGCTTTTTTGGGAAGGGTTGCCATTGGTTTCCGATCGCTTGACTTTGGCAAAGATTGGTGGCAGAGTAGTTTCATGGATATGGATTTGGAGAGAGTTGACTGGGATAGAGTGCAGGGGATTTTCGCTCCGGAGAAAGAGGCTTTTCTGGAAAGAGTTAAGAAGGGAATTGAAAAATACCCGGTGGCTAAGGAGAGCTTATTGATTGCGGCGGGGTTTGGGTTGGTGGGGATGGCCATTTTGATGCCAGGGCTGGCGAAAGTGATTGCCTCTGGGGCAAGAGGATGGGAGAAGGGGAGGTATAAGCGGATGTGGAGGAGATTTGAAAGCAAGAAGTGGGTGACGGTTAAAGAAACGGTTGATGGGCCGGTGGTGGAGATCACGCAAGATGGCATTAAAAGGGCTCTGAAATATAAATTAGAGTCGATGAAAGTGAAAAGTCCAGCTAAGTGGGATGGTAAGTGGCGAATTGTTATTTTCGACGTTAAGGAAGAGAAACGATATGGCCGGGATCGATTTCGAAATCACTTGCAAAACCTGGGTTTCTATATGTTGAACAGGAGTGTTTTTGTGCATCCTTATCCTTGTTTTGATGAGGTGGAATTCCTGAGACAGATAAGCAGTGTTGGCCGGGAAGTGACTTATATAGTGGCTGAGTCAGTGGAGTCTGCGACTAGCTTGAAGTCATATTTTGGTTTGAGAGGCTCAAATGCTTAGGTTGAAAAAGGAATTTTTGCCATGATGTTACGATCGTATGTTGTTGGCAAATGTTAATGGATGTGTCGGGTTAGAGATAGAGAATGAGGATGAAGGGGGTGAAAAGAGTGAAATTAGATAGTAATTTTATAACTTTTTCCTTGGTGGGGGTTGTTGTTTTAGTGTCTGGGATGGGGTTTCTGCTGTGGCTTTTCCCGACGTATAACATCTGGGCAAGCGAACAAAACGGAAGGGCGGAACTGGCTCAGGCGGAGTGGAGCAAGAGGGTAGCGGTGGAGAGTGCAAGGGCGAAGAAAGATAGCGCAGCTCTGGAGGCTCAAGCTGAGGTGGAGAAGGCAAAAGGTGTTGCCGCCTCAAATCAAATAATCGGAGATGGTTTGAGGGGGAAAGAGGAGTATCTGCGATACCTGTACATCACGAACTTAGAAGAAGGGCAAAACCGGGAAGTGATCTATATTCCGACTGAAGCTGGTTTGCCAATTCTTGAGGCGCAAAGGCTGGGCACTGTTGGGAGGTAGCAAGGTATAATATCTGTGTGGCAAAAAGAGAAACGAATTATGTCTGTCAGCAGTGTGGTTACCAGAGCCCGAGCTTTTTGGGCAAGTGTCCGAATTGTGGGGCGTGGAATTCTTTGGTGGAGGAAGTGACCCTTCGGCCTGGCTCAGGGCAGGCGTCGTATAATGTGGGTGGCAAAAAGGGGAAACAATTAACGACCCCACTTCGCTCTTCCCGCTTCGTCCTTCGGACTCCGGACGAATTGAGCTTCGCGGGGCGGGCCCCACAAGTAGTTAATCTTAAGGATATTGAGGCAGCGGCGATTCAGAGAATCTCCACGGGGATTTCTGAATTGGATCGGGTGCTGGGCGGTGGGATTGTCCCTGGGATGGCGGTTCTTCTGGCCGGGGAGCCGGGAATTGGGAAGTCGACATTGCTTTTGGAGCTGGCCAGGAATTTTGGAGTGCCTCCAGTCTCTGAGACAAAATCCCATTTGACCAATTTGTCTAATTTGACAAATTTGGTTCTTTACGTGGCGGGTGAAGAATCGGCTTCACAAATCAGACTGCGGGCGGAGCGACTCAATGTAGTGACCGAGAAGGCCATCGTTTTAGAAGCGACGGATGTGGATGTGGTTGTGGGGGTGATTGAACAAATGAGCAATGGGCAATCCTCAATGAGCAAAAAATTAGCAATGAGGAATGAAAAGAATAATGAAAACGAAGAACAGACAGGATTAGGATTAGTAATTGTTGATTCAATTCAGACACTGACGACTGATGACCTTGAAGGGCCGGCGGGATCGGTGGGGCAAGTTCGGGAGTGCGCGGCCCGACTCATCCGGACAACAAAACAATTGGGGCTGCCCCTCTTCCTGGTTGGGCATGTGACCAAAGAAGGCGCGATTGCCGGGCCGAAGGTATTAGAACATATAGTAGATACTATATTAAGTGTGGAAGGAGACCGGTTCGAGGGGTTGCGGATTATTCGGACAAGTAAAAACCGGTTTGGGCCAACAGATGAAGTGGGAGTTTTTCAGATGACTGATGCCGGGCTGGTGACTGCAGATATGGCTGATTTGACCAATTTGTCTAATTTGTCCAGTTTGCCCGGATCATGTTTGACAGTGATGATGGAAGGGACCAGGCCAATGATTGTCGAGATTCAGGCTCTGGTGACGAGCACTCCTCTGCCAAGTCCCAGGCGGGTGGCAACGGGAGTTGACTATAACCGGCTCCTGACCGTGATTGCCATCTTGCAAAAGCGGCTGAATCTGCCACTATATAAGGAGGACGTTTACGTTTCTGTTTCTTGTGGGCTGAAAATTTCGGAGCCGGCGGCGGATGTGGCGATGGCTCTCTCAATCCTCTCCTCTTTTCGCAACAGGGCCCTGCCGGCGAGGTCGGTGGCCATTGGAGAGCTGGATCTGTTGGGAAACGTGCGGCGGGTGAGCAATCTGGAGCGGCGGATTAAGGAAGCAAAGGCAATGAAACTAACGAATATTCTTGAGCCTTCGACTCTGCCGCGGCTGGCAGACTTTAAGCTGTAAGCTCTCTTATCCCCATCTTATCCCCACGTCTCTTTTTGGCCCCTTAAAAGAAAAAATGGTTGATTTGGCAGCTTCTCCTTTTCATAATAACTATGGGCATAACTTATAACTATGATGAAAATAACTATCGGTCTTGACAGAGTGGGGAAGCGGTGTTATATAAATTACTACTATGGCATACCGAGCAAGGTTCTGGAAAAAAATTAGACGATGGATTGTGAAGCGATTGGAGACGGATCGGATGACCTACCGGCGAAGTGAAATGTCAAAGCAGGTGGGGAAGCTGTTGGGAAATCGCGAGAGCGAGATTATTACCATGACGACACTTTAAGTTTTTAAATTGAAAGGAATGCTAATAACAAACGGAAGTCTTGTAAGAAAAGCAGTTGAATCATATGGACTGAGAACCAACAAGTTTTGGCAATCAATCTCTGCTTGCGTGATGAGCGGCAAAGATGTTTCTGTTCCGGTGGTGCATATGAGTGAAGGGGTTCGAACAGAAGGCGTTTTTGAAGTGGGTGATTATGGCTATGATGCTAGGGGTGCGGTGAGCAGTGCGGATGCTTGGTTTATTGTTGATTGCTCCGGGAGAAGAAACTCTAGTGGTGGCCGTCAAACATTAAGCTGCATTAGAGAGTGGGCAACAGGCCCGAGATTGGATTTACCAAATGGTAATCGTTAATGAAAAGTAGTAACAGGTATTGAAAAAAGCAAAAAGCATCACTTCCGCAGCCTGAGTGTCTCGAAAAGTGATGCTCAACGGTTTTTGGCCCCTAGGCAGTAGAGGTCAAAATGGCCTGGGAATATTTGTAGCCGATTAGGAGGAAGTTTGTCAAATATTTTTTCACGGTCAAAAAAACCGGTTTGGATTGTGATGAGACCCAGAAAGCACAATTAGATTTTGAGGTTAAAAAGGAAAGAAAGAGAGAGATTTTTGACGATTATATGTACTCAAAAAAGATTAGCTAAGCTGAAATGACTTACGGAAAAGGACAGGCAATTAAAGAGAGGCCAACAAAAATAGCTTCGATTAGCTTCGGAGGGAAGACTCTCGAAAACGGTCAGGGCCCCATTTTGGAGAAAGTTCTGGCAGGCGGTATCGGGCTTCGGGAGTAGGGCCCGCCTTCGCTCAGAGGCGGTTTTGTGGGATTCCGAGAGTAGGGCAGGCTTTCGGGATCCCACTGAGCTGCTTTCCGCTGCGGGGGGTAAAGTCCGGCTTCCGGAACCCCACAGTGCCGTGAATCCTGGTGCGGGGTAAAGGCAGGCGTCCGGAGTCGGAAAGTTCTGGCCAGGAGTTTGGTGGGGCAAGCAGGTTGGTGGGCTTTTCTTGGTTGGGGGGCTTGACAGAGAGAAAAAAGGAGGGATAATGGAGAGGAAGATTTCCTCAGGAGCTTTTTCTTTTGATTTTCACTTGTTTTTCTTGATGACCTCACGTCTTAGGTTGTATTTAGAAATTTGACTCTCGTGGCTTCATCGAATTTTCGCCCGACTCTTGGAGTGAGACGAACACGACGGCCGGTCTTTCGGACCGGGGATTTGCCGCGGCCGACACCGCCGGGGCTAGGGAGTGAGCTAAGGAGCGGAGGCGGGCAGTTTGACGTGCGGGATTTGGTGGGAGGGCCGGGGAGTGGGGTCGGGACGAGTAATCAGGGACAAGAGCAGGGCTTTCCGGTGGGGGCGAATACCTATTTTGCTGGAAACTATCCCCACGATTTGAACGACGCCTCAATTCAGACGATGGAACTGTCGGGGGTGTTGGACGTTTGGCCCGAGGGGCATGGCTATCTGCGACCGAAGTTTGTCCCGTCAGACAAAGATGTTTATATTTCTTCGTCGCAAATTAGAAGATTTAATTTGCGGGCCGGGGACTGGGTGACGGGGGTGGGCCGGGCGCCGAAGGAGACGGAAAGATATTACGGACTGTTGAGAGTGGATAAGGTTAATGGGAAGGCGGCCGAAGAGGCTTTGAACCGGCCGATGTTTGATGATTTGACGCCGATTTACCCGGATAGGCAACTGGTTTTGGAGACGGGGCAGACGCCGCTGTCGACGAGAATCATTGATCTGGTGGCCCCAATTGGTCGAGGACAACGGGGGCTGATTGTTTCGCCGCCAAAGGCGGGCAAGACATGGCTTTTAAAGGAGATTGCCAATGCGGTGACGACAAATTATCCCGATTACCACTTGATGATTGCTCTCGTTGGCGAGCGGCCGGAGGAAGTGACGGATATAACCCGAAACACTAAGGCGGAAGTGATTGCGAGCAACTTTGACCAGACGCCGGCGGAACAGGTGCGGGTGGCGGAGGTGACTTTGGAGCGGGCAAAGCGGCTCGTCGAGATTGGCGGGAATGTGGTGGTGCTTCTCGATTCAATTACGAGACTGGCCCGGGCGTATAACCTGTCAATCCCGCCGTCGGGGCGAACGCTGTCGGGCGGGTTTGATCCGGCGGCCCTTTTTCCACCAAAGCAATTTTTGGGAGCAGCCCGGTGCGTCGAAGATGGCGGCAGTCTGACAATTATCGGAACAGCGCTTGTTGACACAGACTCCCGGATGGACGACCTCATCTACGAAGAGTTTAAGGGGACGGGGAATATGGAGCTGCATCTGGACCGGAAGCTGGCAGAGAAGCGCATTTATCCAGCGATTGACGCTGGCCGAAGCGGGACGAGGAATTTTGAAAGACTGGTCTCGCCAGAGAGATTGAGACAGTTAGATACACTTATCAAGATGCTGCATCTTCTCTCTGACTATGAGAGGACGGAAATGCTCATTGAGAGGCTGTCGAAGACTAAAAGCAATGAGGAGTTTCTGCAATCTCTGAGCGCAGGAGCGTAACGAAAAATTTAGAATGATGAATTTAGAATTTAGAATAAATTTCTGAATTTTAAATTAGAACTACTCTTTGATCCGCTTTGAACATCTTCTGATTGGGTTGACTTCTTTTTATTACTAATGTATTCTTCCAGCCGCAAAGGGTCTGACCACTGTTTTTTGTGCCTGAGTGGGACAGTGAGAGGTATGATTTGGCGACAGCTCATCAGTGACGCGAGTGAATATAGCCGAACACTGGTCTGGTATGCGGGCCGAAAGGTGGGCGTGGCGGGGTCGCATTTTGAAGGGGCAAAGGGAATTGTTGTGGGGGTTCTCAAGGCGAGACGGGGAACCTATCAGAAGCCGTTCCTGCATGTGGGGATGGTTTTTTTGGTGGTCCTGGCCGTTTCTGGCGGGTCGGTTTTAGTTAACCGCTATCCGTCGAAGGCTCTGGCACAGAGCGGGACGGGAGAAGAAGGGCAAACGGCGGCGCCGGAATCGGTCGACATTACGAACATTGACACCGTGACTCAGGAGTCGGACAAGCCCAGGAGGGATGTAATCACTTACACCGTCGAAGGAGGGGACACCTTGTCGTCAATTGCCAGGAAATTCAGTAATGAGAAGCTAGGGATTAATCTGGATGCGGCCTCGATTGCTTATCTGAACGGATTTTCCGTCGGGAAAGTGCTGGCCGTCGGGGACAAGATTAAGATCCCGCCGGTTTCCGGAGTAATTATTAAAGTCAAAAGTGGCGACACGATTTATTCTTTGGCTAAGAAGTATGGTCTTCCGTCTCCCCAGCCGATTGTGGACTGGCCATATAACAATTTTGTTGATGATGAGAAGTTTAGCTTGGCGGCCGGGCAGGAATTGGTGATTCCGGGCGGGAAGCCGCCAGAGGAACGGCCGGCGCCGGTTCAGAACACGCCGAAGTCGTCGCTTTTCGGAGCGCCGGCCGGCGGAGGAAGCGGCCAGTTTGCTTGGCCGATTGGGGGAGCAATTACCCAGTATTTTGCCTGGTATCACACGGGCGTCGACATTGCCGGACCGGGCGGGTCAGCGGTGACGGTGGCTGATGGGGGAAGGGTCGTGTCGGTTCTTTATCAGAACTACGGCTACGGTTATCACGTCATTGTCGATCATGGCAATTCCTATACGACCTTGTATGGCCACTTGTCACGGATTGATGTTGCGGTTGGGGAGAATGTTTCCCGAGGGCAACAGTTGGGGCTGCGGGGGTCGACAGGGAGGTCGACGGGGCCGCATTTGCATTTTGAGATTCGGAAAAATGGGGCGTTCCAGAATCCGCTTTCCTATCTTCGGTAGGCTTCGGTTTTGACGAATTAGACTAATGTGTGCTTCGCGCAGAAATTTCGCGAAGCGCGAAATTTTCGGTCAAATTTGTTAAAATTGAGTTGGTTTGGGCCATTAGCACAGTGGTAGTGCGCCGCATTCGCATTGCGGAAACGGGAGTTCGATTCTCCCATGGTCCACTTTTGTTCCGTCAACAGACTGATATCTCCAATCAGTTTGGTGTTTTTCTTTCTCTACATGGCGTCCTATAATAGGATATGGGACTTGGAGAGAAATTAGTTTCTTGGTGGCAGCGAAGGGGATCCGGAGCAAGAGTGGTTGTCAGAGAGGGCGGAGAGGTTTTAACAGAAAGTCGGGCTGTCACTGATCCTGAGCCCAGCCTGGAGCAGTTATTGATTGAGCTTGTTCCCCCTAACAGATTGCAAGCAAGGGGATTTGTGAGGGAAATGCTCCGAGGGCGGGATTATCCTGATCTTGAGATAGACCAATGGGTGAATGATTGTGTGGGGAAAATTGCGGGGGCAGGGTATTTGAAAAAGCCAGAGGGACAGGGCGGTTTAGAATTGTCCTTGAGAAGCGTTGTCGCGAGAGCAGACCGTGAGACATTAAATGAGTTAATTGAACACTTGAATCTGAAAGAAATTGAGAGGAGCATTTCGGTAGCAAATAGATCGGTGGAGGAGCCCCGGGAGAGAGTGAAATTTGAGGGTCCTGGTTCTGGGGATAAAGGAAATAGGAACGGGCGGGGCAATTTCAAGACAGGGGCAGAAGGAGGTCAAATTGGGCGGGGGGCGGAGGCGGCGATGGCTGTGGAAATTATCTGGGCGGATAGTGGTGAGGTTGTTGTCGATGATGAAAGGCTGGAGCAATTAATAGCGGCAAATCATATTCCTGATGCGCAAGAGACGGTTGAGACAATTCACCAAATGCTCGCTATGGATCCGGTAAGGTTGATGGGCGAGAGGGCATACAGTAGTGAAGGAAAGATAAAAAGTCAGCCAAATTCACCCGGCGGTCGGGCTTACGAAGGAATGTTTAAGTTTACGATGGGGGGAGATCGGAGGATGCTTTGGCATTTGAGTACCGATAAAAGAAGAGGGGTTAGGGTCTTTCGGGTCGTAGTTAAGAGGAGGGATGACTTTCACTTTCATCGAAGGAAAGAGAAAACACGGAGTCTATAGCTTTGGGTGTCAGTTGGAAAAGATTTCCTTGTTTTGCCTAGTGTCTAATTAAGGCAATTTTAGGGAAGACCAAAGTAGTCGCGGAATTTGTCGTCGTTTTCGATCTTTTCCGCGATGACAATCCGGACTTCAGCTCCGATTCCCAGGAAATTTTTCAGAAAGTCGATTTCCGGCTCGCAGGGATAGGCGTGAAGGTAGACGCTTTCCTGAAGAGGGTAAAATCCGGCATTAACCAGATATGAGCGAAATTTGTCTCTTGTCTTTCGCTTGCCATCGAGAACGTCATAAAAGACTATCCGCCATTTCCCATCCCAATGGGCGGGTTTGCCGATTGCCAAGGTTTCTAGACCGAATTTAAGAATTTTCTGCTTGCCTTTTTCTGCTAAGACGATAACAGCGTGGTCACCCATGTCTTTGACTTCAACCATTTTCTGTTTTTCCAATTTCCGGAGAGTCCGTTTTAAATAGTCTTTGTTAAAAATTTTCCACGCATTCCAATCTGATTTGTCAATGCTGATGTCTTTGAATAGCCGGGCGGAATTTGGCATTAAGATTGTGGTGGCAAGGGCGGTGCCTTTGCCAAGAAGCAGGAGAATTTGGCGTATCTTTTCGTGCCTTTGCCGAAGTTCTTTATCTTTGTTCTCTCTCGAGATTAGCTCAACAAGCTTGTTAAGTGACTTGTTAAGTGGATTCTGAATTTGATCTTCCATTTAAATTGCCTTAATTACACACTAGCATAGATAAGGTAATTTTGAAAACAAGAAGATTGCCGTGGGAATAAATTTCATTAGATTCTGTATCTGAGGCGGAGAACGGCTTGGGCGAGGGCTCCTTCGGCGGCTTGGAGGAGTCGAGGGCGTTGGTTTGTAAAGGCGAACCAGACCGAATCGATCGAATACCATCTAGGCGGGTGTTCTTCCTGGTGCACATTAGATTCATCCCTATCTATTTTTCCTCCAGAGGCGGTGACAGCCAGTCTAAATGGTCTTATTGCTTTCCTTGTCGCCTCGATTCCTGCCTGATCGTGTCGGTTGGTGAGGGCTTTCATCACAAAGGCATAACCAGTGATTTCTTACCAGGCGGCAATTTCTCTATCGGTCTCTTCGCTTTGTCTGGTTAGGAATTCTTGCATTTGTGGGGTTCGCAGGGATTCAGGAAGGCCATTTTTGCTTGGGTCGCGGTCCTCGAGATCAGTATGCACATAATAGGAAAAACCTTCGAGTCTGAGTGATAGACGGTTTGCTCGTCCCAGAAATGCGTTAGCGCGTTTTTCGGAGAGTGAAGTCAGAGATTTCTCGGAAAAATCCATAGGCATGATTATACGATAAGCTTTTGATAAGTAAAGCCTTTCAAAGTGCTTGTACCTCTTACCTTTCTCTTGCCAAATTGCGGGAATTAGTTAGTAATTTATGGATAGATTTTTGGCATGAATAATGCGACGGCGGGAATTGTTGGAATAGTTGCCGGGTTTATCATTGGAGTTGTGGGGGTGGTGGCCTATCAACTGGCAGGAAGGACGGTGTTTTTGCTGAGTCGGGCGCAGGTGACGCAGACGGCAAATGAGGTGGCCGAGAAAACGCAGGAGGCCGTGGGAACGGCGGCCGATGTGGTGACAGCGGAGTGGAAGGTTCCGCTTGGGGAACAGAATGACTCCGGTTTAGCAGGCTTTGCGACTTTGAACGACAAAGACGGTCAAGTCCAAGTTCTCATCGCTCTAGCTTCAGCGCCGGGGGCAACACCGGCTGCCCATCCGGCGCACATCCATGTGGGAGCATGCCCAAAACCTGGGGCTATCAAATTTCCATTGATGGATGTGGTTGATGGGACATCGACCACTATCATTAGCACGACTATTGCTGACCTTAAGGCTTCGTTGCCACTGGCGATTAACGTTCACCAATCGGCTTCTCAGATAGGCAAATATATTGCCTGTGGGGATGTGAGGTGAGGATGACAAATTAGACTAATTTGTCTAATTGGTCAAATTGGTTTAAAATCAATTTTGCACTTCGGGCCCGTGGTGAACTGGCATCACACGATCATGGCATGATTGGGTAAGGGGTTCGATTCCCCTCGGGTCCACTTCGATCAAATTTTCCAAATTGGACAAATTGGACTAATTGGACTAATTTGGTTAAAATCACATTGATGACCAAAAGTCCCCTGAAAGTGTTGTTCCTGTCTGCCGAAGTTTCCCCGTTTTCTTCTGTCGGGGGGCTGTCCCAAGTGGCCCATTTTTTGCCCAGCGAACTGCTGCGAAGGGGGTATGATGTGCGCATTTTTACTCCCAAGTACGGAACCATTAACGAAGGCCAATTCCCGATGAAGATGGTGGCGTCGGGAATGAAGGTGCCGACGGGAGAGGTGGAAGATTCAGGACAACCAACGGAGCTCATCTGCAACATCAAAAGTTTTGCGGAAGCAAAGAAGGGGCGGCCGACGACGTATTTTCTCGAGAATATGGAATATTTCGAGAAGCGGGCGAACGTTTACGGCTACAGCGATGATCACATCCGATTTGCCCTGCTGTCGCGGGGGGCGCTGGAATTTATCAAACAGGGTTATTTCATGCCGGATGTAGTGCACGTTAACGACTGGCACACGAGCTATTTTGCGAATTATTTAAGAGAGGACGCGGAGACGGACAAGACGTTGGGGGAAGTGGCCACGCTTTTGTCACTTCATAATCTGCATCAGGGGGTATTTGATTTTGAACATGCGACGGAGATGGATTTTGATGACGGCAAGAGCCGGCTGCAGCCGTTTTTTTCGGACAGGTTTATTAAACAGAATCCGCTCAAGAGAGGAATTATCTATGCCGACGTGGTGAATACGGTTTCGGAAAATTACGCCCATGAAATTCTGACCGAGGAATACGGCCGAGGACTGCAAAATTTACTCAAGGAACTGCGGGGAAAATTGTTTGGCGTTCTGAACGGCTTGGATTACACCGATTTTAATCCCCTGACAGACAAAGCGATTAAGAAGAATTTCAGTTCGAAAAAGATGGAACTTCGAGCAGAGAATAAACTGGATTTGCAAAGACAATTTGGCCTGGAAGAGAAGCCAGAGAAACCGCTGCTGTGCTTCTGGGGACGGGTGGATTTACAAAAAGGCGCAAATTTGATCTCCGAAACGATTCTGTTTATTTTGGACGAGCTGGATGTCCAGTTTGTCATCGTCGGACCGCCGGAGGATTACTTCCGGGATTTTTTCTCAAAACTGGAGAAGGGTTATCCCGGTCAGGTGGGAACGCATTTGATGTTTGATCGGCAGATGGTCCGGAGGCTAGCGGCTGGGGGGGACATGCTTGTCATGCCGTCAAAGTATGAGCCCGGGGGGATTGTGGCCTTGGAGGCCATGCATTATGGTTGTGTGCCAGTGGTGCGGGCGACGGGGGGGCTGGCTGACAGTGTGGTGGATTATGATGCAGGAAGGAACGTCGGAACAGGATTTACGTTTAAGAAATTTACCCGGGAAGGGTTTTTGGTGGCCATTGTTCGGGCAATGGAAACGTATCGGAATAAGGCGGAATGGAATAAAATTATCAGGAGGGCCATGGAAACTGACTTTTCCTGGAGCCACACGGCGGAAAAATATATGGATTTGTATAACCGGGCGGTGGAATTTAGAAAAGAAGCTCTCTCGGGTAAACTGGATGGCGGAAGAAATCGGTAGGCTTTTCTTGTATGGCCAAAGTTTTGGGAACGCTGCTGCCTTTTAACAGCCTTCGGAGCGAAAAGTATGGTCAGGATCTTTTCTCCAGCGCGAAACTTTTTATTGATTGGCTAGGGCAAAGCGGACAGAATGTCTGGCAAATGTTGCCGGTTTCGGCAAACACTTGGCACGGTCGGGAGAAGATTTTTTTGTCGCCGTATTATGGTTATGGAATTGGACTTAATCCTCGGTTTTTGCCGACTTTTGAACGAGAGAAGAAATATCCCGAGGTGAGTCGGGAGTTTAGGGAGGCGAATGAGTTTTGGCTGCCGGATTATGGCTTGTTTTTAGCTCTGAGTGAGAAGTTTGGGACTGACTGCTGGCCTAGGTGGCCGGGGGAGTGGCGGGATTTTGAGGAAAAATCAGTGGCAAAAGCGAGAAAAGAACTCTCACAGAGGATAGATTTCCACGAGCGCGAACAAGAATATATTTATCGAAAGTTTGTTGAACTTCGGAGTTATGCCTCCGAGAAAGGGGTGGAGATTTGGGGAGACGTGCCCTTTTTTCTGCCGATCAATTCCCCTCTTGTCTGGAGATTTCGGGAGTGTTTTTTGGTGTCGGCCGAGGGAGCGATGGACTTTGTTTCCGGGGTGCCGAAAGATGAGTATTTTCGGCGGCAGGTTTGGGGGCATCCACTTTACCGGTGGAGTCAGGGGGATTTTCCGGAGGCCATTTTGGATGTTTGGAAAGAGCGGCTGAAATTTGTGGCCGGGCTTTTTGACCAGGTTCGATTGGATTCGGTAATTCGGTTTTATGTTTATCACAAACTGAAAGTTGCCAGGAGTGGGGGAGATGAAATTGGTGTGGGTCCGGGGGATCTTGTTTTTGAGCTGTTAGTGCGTTTTGCGAGAGGTTTAGGGTTGGAAGTGTTTGGGGAGGACGTCAGCAGTTTTGATATGACTAAACTGCGCCTCACAATGCGACGGCTGAACATTGCTGGGGTGTCGGTCTTTACGATGGGGCTGAGGCGCGGGGAAAGGGAGTTGAATAAAAAGCATTTTAACCTGGATTTGCTGAAGACGAACCACGTTTTTTATACGTCGACGCATGATGTTAAGCCGATGGTGAGCTTTTTGGAGGATTTGTCTCCAGAGCAAAAACGGGTGGTCAGGAAGAGTCTGAATTTGAATTGCCCGCTTGAGCCTCGGGCTCTAGCCGGGGCCGTCAGGGAGAAATTGCGGGCGGAGAGCGAGTATTTACTGGTTCCTTTGCCAGATTGGCTGTTGACAAGAGCGCGGATTAATGTTCCGGGGACGAGCCGAGCGGATAATTGGAACTATGTGATGGAAGAGCCGGTAGAAAGGCTCACGATTAGATGAATCTTTGAGCCAGGCGGGCAAACGACGTGTCCGAATTCTTAATGTCTTGTTCGGTGAGGGTTTTTAGATAACGGTCATAGGAAGCGTTGGCCCAGAGGTGGTGGCAATAAGCTCCTTCGAACAGTTCGGGATGGGAGTCTTCAAAAAAGGGGATCAGTTCTTCGTCGGTGTAGCCGGGATTAAAAAAGCTTTCGCGCTCTTCCACATGGATTTCCTCGGGGTAGTTTTGGGCCAGGAAACGGGGATATTTAATGGATATTTCGGAATAGTAGCGATCCTGGGGGCCGGTCGAGCGAAAGCCACGCCAAAGGCTTTTTGTTGGATCAAAGCCTTCCAGCCAGCGGGAGAGGAAGGGGCTGTTTGGTTGGGCCAGAACGACAGCGCTGCAAAGGCAAACCCAGGCATTTTCGGCATAAATTTTGAGGCGGGTGCCGTTCCAGATTTCTTTGCCTAGAACCAGGGGGTATTTATAGAGCGGGGCAAAGGGCTTGGCACAAATAACATCATTGTCGAGATAGACGCCGCCCAGAGGAAGAAGCTTTTGCAGGCGGACAATGTCAGCTTTGTGCGCCGGATGGGGAACGGGGACACCGGCAAAGGTGGCCGGAGGGAAGGTGGAAACAATTTCCAGGTAGGGTTTGGCCTTTTGCCAATAGGGCCCTGTGGGCTCATGGTCAACATACATGTACATTTTTTCCGGATGGTTAACATCAAAGGCGGATTTAACAGCAAGATAGTCAACCAGGCTGTAGGGGCGGCCGCCGAAGTAGCAAAAATGGAAGATGTTAGGAATCAACGGATTTGAGATTTGAGAATTGAGAATTGAGAACTCGTTACATTCTCATTTCTTATCTCTCATTTCTTCTTTTATTCAAGTTTAGGCAGAGAATTTAGGAATTGAACTCTTGTAGAATCGTATAGGCGGTATTGATTTTCAACTTCTCCGGACCAGTGGCGGTTCCAGACTTCGAGCATGAAACGGTGATAGAAACGCTCGGCGGCCAGTTTTTGGGAAGGAGCGACGGGGAGGGTGCGGATCGTCTTGACGAGGTTTCTGGCTCCCAGTTCAGCAAGGTCGGGGTGCCACCAGGGCGAATTAGACAGCCAGTAGGTGTGGCACGAGGAGATGCCCTGGTCGAAATAGTGTTCGGCGGAATGGATCGTGTGGGAGCTAGACTCCTCCTGGGAACATTTTTTGAGAAATTTGTAGGCCATTTGGGCAAGACGATGGTATTTTTTTTGCAGAGGGTTGTGGGGATTGTTCCAGAAAATGAAGGGCACACCCGCTTTAATATCCTCACGGGCGGTTTGCCAAGAAGAAGCGACAAGGGAAGATTTGAGACTTGAGACTTGAGATTTGAGATTTTCAAGGGCGGTGGTGGCCTTGATGAAGCGAAATCCCCCGCTTTCAAAAAGGCCGCGGAGAAGATTAGTGCGTTCTGAATAGTGGTGGCCGAAGACCTCGGCGTCGGAGACGGAGACGAGTGGAGATTTGAGATTGGCTCCGCGCTCCTTCGGAACTGAGATTTGAGAATTAATGAAGGTGATTAATTTATCGGCGTGGAGGACGGTTGGGTAGCCGCGGATGAGTTCGGTGAGGGAACGGGACGACACCAAAAATTTGAAATTTGAAATTTGAAATTTGAAAATGGACGATTTGGGAATTTCCTTTAAATCAAAGTTGGGGTTGAGGGAGCTTTCGTCGATGATGGTGAAGTCCATTTGTTTGGAAATGAGACGGAGAACCTTTTCATCCACGGCAAGTTCGGGAGGGAAAAAGCCGGGGACAGGTTTAGAGTGACAAAATTTTTCGACGATTTCGGCGTTTTCCTTAATTTGCCGAGTGATGACGGGGAGGGGGGTGAGGGGGAGGATGGGGTGAAAGATGGCGGAGTTTAAAAATTCAATTTGGCCACGATTGCCCAGGGCCTTGATTTTTTCAAAGAAGTCGTGATCTTTGATCTGTTCGAGCTGGAGCAGGAGGGAGGCGCTGATGTTGAGGGTCATCTGGATTTCTGGGTGAGTGAGAAGAAGGTCGAGAAAGGGGAGATAGGAGGAGCGGAGAATGAGCTCAGTGAGGGTCAAAGACTGACTCGGCGGTTGATAGAAGTGGAGGATGAGGGCCCAGGAAGGCATGGTTAGACTAAATATTAGTCTAATTTGACTAATTGGTCAAATTTGGTCAAATGAGGTAGAGTTTCTTGCGGTAGTTCTCAAGAAGGCGGGCGGTGGTGAAATTTTGTTCCACCAGGGAGATGGTCTGGCGCATTTTGGTGAGCCACTCTTCAGGAAGACCATCTTGATTGATTTTGTAATATATAGGAATAATTTGTTGTTCTAAGATTGCGTAGAGTCGAGTGCCGATATTTTCTTCGGGGAGAATCCAGCCGAAGCTGTCCCAGTTGACCTCCTGTGCCCAGCCATCGTTGGTGGTGAACTGAAGGGCGCCGTTTAAGGCGGACTTCATGCCGGAGGTGCCGGAAGCTTCCAGGCCGGGGATGGGGGTGTTGAGCCAAATATCGGCGCCGGAGACGAGTTTTTGAGCCAGAGTGAGATTGTAGGTGGTGAGAAAGAGGATCCGGGGCTGGAGCTGTTTTTCTTCGAGATTTCGTTTGATGCGCTCGGCCAGTTCATTACCTTCGGCGTCGGCAGGATTGGTCTGGCCGGCGATGACAAACTGGACGGCGGGCAGGAGTTTAGTCATGTTGGTGAGTTCGTCGAGGTTGTTAAAGAGAAGGTCGGGGCGTTTGTATGAGGTAAAGCGACGGGCCCAGACGACAGTTAAGATTGTCGGGTCGAGGGACTGACCGCTCTGCCCTTGAAGGTAGTCGATCATGAGCTGTTTATTTTTTTTGTGAGCGGCCCAGAGGTCGGAATCATTGAGGGCACTCATGTGGGGGACGGCTTGCCATCGGCTTTGATTGACGCCGTTGGTGATGGGGATGAGCTCACTGTGAGGGTGGATCTTTTTTTCGGACAGAGCGTGGGCCAGGCTGACGCCGCTGGTGCGGGTCGAGAAGCGAAGGAGAAAGTTGGTGGTGGAAAAGGTTGTTGGGTGACTTGGGTGAGTTCCCTGGGCAAAGAGGTCGTCGAGGGAAATATGGGTGGAAGAGAGGAAGGAGCCAAGAACTGATTGGAGTTTGTCCTTTTCAAGATGCAGACCACCACCAGTGAGAATGGTGTGTTTGGTGGCCACGATGGATGAGGAAACGGACTCAAGGGCAGTTGTTAGAGAAGACGTCGGGTTTTTGGTGAGATAGTCTTGGGCCAGAGCGAGAATGGTGAAGGCGGTGTGGCCCTCGTTTAAATGATAGACGGCGGGGCTCAGGTTCTGAGAGCGGAGAATCTTGATGGAACCAAAGCCGAGCAGAACTTGTTGTTTGAGCATGGTTTGCGGGTCGGAATCATAGAGGTCTTCTGTTATTTTTTGATCGACTTCGGAGTTGTCTGATAGATTTGTATCGAGTAGAAAAAGACGGGTCGACGGATAGTCTTTGAACCAAACTTGGAACCAGACTTCATGATCATCAAGGGGACAGGAAAACTTTGCCGGGCGACGGCCATCAAGACTGAGGGGCTGAAAGCCGAAGGTCGCGGGACTTAGACAGGAAGTGCTGGCGTCAATGTGGGCGTGGAAGCCGTGGCAGTAGAAGAGGCCAAAGGCAGCCAGGTTTGTGCCAAGATGGGAAGCGTCGAGGACGATGTCCCCAGCCAGGACTCCCAGGCCGCCAGCGTAGATCGGGAAGTCGTTTTCCACGGCGTACTCTAAGGAAAAGAAGGCGACGATTTTTTGGTTGGGATCGGGCCAGGGTTTTGACGCCACCAGGCTGGATTTGGGCAGACTTTCCGGCATTTGTCTAATTTGACTAATTAGTCTAATTAGAATACAATGTTCGTTACCAGTTTGGAAACCCTTTGCCCGCCGAATCCGCCAGCTGGCGGAGAAAGTGGGTCGCAATCTCTGCTAATCCTGGATGACCAGTGTAGAAGAGAATGGAAGTACACTGGAATTTCAGGTCTTCAAAGCTTTTCCCGAAGGTCGCCTTCGCAGAGCTTCGGCGACCAATGGAGGTGAATTCTTAAAATGGACCAATTTCAAGATCAGACATTAACTTGCCGCGACTGCGGCAATTCTTTTGTGTGGACGGCTTCAGAACAGAAGTTTTATGCCGACAAAGGTTTTTCTAATGCGCCAGTGCGCTGTCCGTCCTGCCGAGCAGCTAAAAAGGCTCAAGGCGGGGGCGGCTTTGGCGGGGGAATGCGCGCAGGGGCGAGCTATGGCCCGAGGCAAATGTATGATGCGGTGTGCAGCGTTTGCGGCAAACCTTGTCAGGTGCCCTTTCAGCCAAGATTGGACGAGAGTGGCAATCCCGTCAAGCCGATTTATTGCAACGAACACTATCGATCGCAGCGAACGGCTTAAGAAACTTAAGATTCTTAAGGAACTTAAGTTTTTGGAAGGAGACCCTTTTAAAAAAAGGGTCTTTTTCTTTTTAGAGAGAGATTTCGCCGCTGGGGGAACTTATTTGGGCAGGGGGAGTGGTTTTGGCTTTAGGCAGGTTGGATTTTTGGCCGGCGGGGCTGGCCAATGGTTCCTGAGGGTTTTTCACGGGGGCGGTTTGGCTTGAGGGGGTGGCTTGGGGGGAGGATGGGGTGGCTGGCGGTTGGCTTTGCAAGTCGGTGATTTCCTTATTCACTTTTTGGCAATCGGCGGAGGAGTTGGTGGCCGGGGAACAGATGAGCGAGGCTGTCAATTGGAGTTCCTGGAGGGCCTGAGCGTCGAGTTTGAGCTGTTTTAAAGCTTGGGCTAAGTTGTAGTGGGCGTTAGCATAGTCGTTTTTCAAATTGACGGCGGCAGCGAAGGCTTGGGCGGCGGTCTGGAAGTCGCCTTTGGCGTAGTAGATGCCGCCGAGGTCAAGGCGGAGGCGGGGATTAGTTGGCTCGAGAGTGATGGCTTGGTTGAGACTGGCGATGGTCCACTGGTCGGCGCCCTGGGCGAAGTTGATGAGATTGCGATAGATGAGAGAGAGGTTTTCCCAGTTGGCGACACGGCGGGGCTGCTGGGCGGCGGCGAGGCGGCCCTCGCGGAGAGATTGCTGGACGAGGGCGACGACCGTTTGTTTTTGTTCTTCAGAGAGGTTGGGCTGGCCGGCGAGGGAATTGGCCAGGGCGAGGTTGGTTTGCGAATAGGTCAGACGGTAGAGGGAGTTGAAGGGATTTAGGGTGAGAGCTTGGATCTGGAGGTTGTAGGTGTCGCTGCCGCGATTTTCACCGGCGGCTCTCAGAGAGGCGGCAAAGAGATAGTCAGCGGCGAGGAAGCGGACGAGGAAATAGCCGGAAAGAAGGATCAAAGCCAGGACGGCGAGAGTTGAGCCGTAAAGAAGGGCGATGTTGTTGTTAATTTCGACTTCCTTGGCATAGAGACTAACGCCGCTAGCACTTAGGTGGCGGGCCAGGAGGCCAAGAAGGACGAAAAGAGTGAAGAGGGAGACGGATGGGGTGGGGAGAAAGAGGGCTAAAGTGAAGGTGACGGCGAGGGCGGCGAAGAGGCCTTTTTCCAAGGGTGGGGCATTTTGACTTTCAAGGCGGGCTGGAACTAGGCGAAGAAAACGGACCACAAGAAAAACAAAAGAGGCCAGACCGGCGATGCCCAGGGTGGTTAAGAGATAGAAATAGAGATTGGAACTTGTCCCGAAGCGGAGATTCCAATTGGGGCTAGGGTTGAAGCTGGCCGGGCGGCCGGCGGTGAAAGCGTCGACGAAGTGGCCGGGGCCGACGCCGAAGATGGCCGAAGCGGGGGAGTTGCCCAGGGTGTTGGTGGCGATCTTCCAAGCAGTTTCGTGGTCAAGAAGGATGGGGCGATTTTGATAGAGAAAGTAGAAGTTGAGACACAGCCCGAGAGCCAGGAGGCTCGTGAAAATGACAGGTGTGAGGGGGGATTTTTTCTCTTCCCGAGCAGTTTGGACGGCGGCGAGACTTAGGGGAAGGAGGATGAGAAGGAAGAGGGTAGCGGAGAGGGGCGAGCCGGTGGGGTTGAAGGTGGGGCTTAAGAAAGGGGAGTTGATGGTGAGGTCAAAGACCGGACTGACGAGGGAATAGACGAACTCGGCAAGGGTCAAGAGCGAGAGGAGGCTGCCGGAAAGGAGGAGGAAGGTGACAGCGTTTTGGGTGAAGGATTTGTTTTTGAGGTCGTGGGAGGAAAGGGTGAAGAAGAGAGCGGACATGGCGCAGAGGAGGAGAGTGTCGGCGGTGAGAGCGATGACGCGGTTGTCAGAGAGGAAGCTGGAGACGATGGCGATGAGAGTGAGCAGGGCGATGGGCCAGGTGAAGAGGGAGACGGGCAAAAAGAGTTTGCCGGAGAGGAGGTTTTTGGCCAGGAGAAGGAGGGTGGCTAGGGAAACGAGGATGAAGATGATGAGAGATTTAGGAAAGTCAAAATAGTCGGACAGGACCGGGGCGAAGGTTAGAGGGACGAGGAGGAAGAGGGCAGAGAAGAGAAAGCTTCCGAGGCGGTGAATTTTTCCGTCGAGCTGGTGTTTTTCTTTGATGGTGAGATTGTCCAGCGGACTGGCGGGAGGGATTTGGGAAGTGAGGTTTTCAAGAATGTCAGACATATGACGAAAATTTAAAATTCAAAATTTAGAATTTAGAATTCATGAGTTAATTATTAATTAGGTTATTGATGTCAGTTTTACCTATTTTATAGAAGTTTTGGTTGGGGAGGGCGAGGAGATAGATGGGGCCGGAGTCTGCGGAGGGCGGGGAGGAAACGGTGAGCGGCTCACGGGGAAGGTTGACCGCGGGGGAAGTGTCAGTTGGAGAGGGGTGGCCACTTGAGGCCAGCAGGTAGCCAAGAATTAGACCGATGAGAAGGAAGGAAAAGCTGTTTGAGGCCGGGAGAGAGGCGGAGGAAAGAAATGGCCGGCGAGGGGGGGTTGACGGCGGGGGGAAAATGGGAGGAAGAGCGGTGGGGGTGAGCTCCTGGGACTCTGGTAAGCGGAAACGGATTTGAGAATAGGTTAGGCCTTCGGTGCGGAGCTGGTTGATTTTTTTTAGGGTCGAGATGACAGACTCGGGATAGCAGCCGACGATCTGGCCGGCAACCTTACGACGGATGGTTTGGGGAAGAAGATGGAGTTTGGTCAGGTAGGCCAAGCGGGATTTTGGGTCGCCGGGGCCAAAGGAGATGCCCAGGGCGCGGGCGGTTTTTATTATTTGGTCAATGGGTAATAGGGTGACCATCGCTTTTAGATACAGATTGTTAAATTGGTAATTATCTGACAATTTCTTTCGGAAAGAATTAATCCTTTTCAGGATAACCAATTGAAAATTGGTTTGTCAAGGGGGTGTTTGGTGATCGTTGGTGGATTTTCCCGCGGATTTGATTTATTCTGAAACGAAGAATGAAAAAATCTTTGAGAATTTGGCTAATTGGGCTAATTGGACTAATTTGGCTGGCCGGCTCCACTTCGCTCTTCGAGCTTCGTGTGGTGAAAGCGGATTTTTCGGCAATTGAAGTGGCCAACTCGTACAAATTGGCCGATGGTGAGGCAAAAGATGGGGACATTGTTTCCTCGACACCTGAAGGCCTAGCGAGAGCGAAGGTGGCGAATGATCCGCATCTTTATGGGGTCGTGACGCTGACGCCAATGGCGGCTTTTCGAACGGGCGAGCCGGATGAGGTGCCAGTGTCAAGAAATGGGGTGGCGATGGTTAACGTGACGGTTTTGGGCGGAGAGATTCATAAGGGGGATTTTATTACCTCATCGGAGATTGCCGGGGTGGGGCAGAAGGCTGCTTCCTCCGGTTATGTTTTGGGGATTGCGCTCCAGGACTTCCCCCCTTCGCCTTCGGCTTCGGAGGGGCAGGCCCCACAAACAGTTTCTTACCAGGGAAAAAATTATAAAGTGGGCCAGGTCCGAGTGGGAATGAGGATTGAATACGCAGACATTAACTCACCAAAGACGTTTAAGCGGCTCTTTGATGCTTTGGGGGGGACGTTTTTCAGCAGTGTGTCCGATCCGAACAAATTTGGAATGATGGTGCGATATATTGCGGCGGGGTTGGCAATTTTGGCGGCAATTTTGTTTGCCTTTCTGACGTTTTCAAGGTCAATTCCCAGGGCGCTTGAGGCAATCGGACGAAATCCGTTGGCCCGGCGGTCGATCTATTTATCACTGCTTTTTTCGGTTTTAGTCATGCTCGTTGTCATTGCTTTGGGCGTCATTGGGGCTTTTGTGATGTTAAAAATTTGACAAATTAGACTAATTAGACAAATTTGGTTAGACTGGAGATATGGAGAGTCTGCCCGTTTTGTTTACGGCTTTTTTCATTCTGGCGCTGGCGCAGTTGGGGCTTCTGGCCTATCTCTGGTGGTTAGATCGGAGATTTGGGGAAGTTAGGGAAAGGCAACTCGGGCGGGTGGGGGAGAAAGGCTGGGATGTGTTGCACTCGGCCATTAAGAAGTCGCAGGCGATGGTCGGGCAGGCGGAACTTGAGAGTCTAGAGCAAAGAGCAAAGAGTGATTTGGAGATTAAGAAGTTTGAGGAAAAATACCAGGAGGAGATTCAATTGACGGCGAGTGAAGTCCAGCAGGCGTTTCTTTCGGAAGTGGCGAAGGCGTCGGGGGTGTTTAAAGACTATTTAGGAGAGCTTAAGAAAACGTCAGAAGACGAAAGCAAGGCGCTTCGGGAAGAGATGGCGGCGAGGGTGGCCAAGGTGAGTGCGGCGGTTGAGGAGCAGGTGAAATTTGAGTTAAAGACGGTGGAAGAACGGTCGGTGCTGGCGATGGAAGCGGAAGTGGGGGCTATGAGAACGGCTGTTGAAGAGTATAGGAAGAAGCGTTTGGAACAAATCGACAGGGATATTGTGGAGGTGGTGGAAAAGGTGGCTAAGGAGTATTTGCGCAGGGAAATTCCGGTGAAAAATCAGATGGAACTGGTTTATGAAAGCCTCGAGAGAGCTAAAGAGGAAAAGTTTTTTTAGAAAGGTGAGATGTGACTGATATTGTTAGTTCCATTTTGAGGGATTGTTACACTCGGACCGAAGCCTTGGCGAAATTGCGGGAATTGCGGGAAGCGGCTATGGATGAGGGACGGGCGGAGGCGAGGCGAAAAGACGGGGAAGGAAACATTGAGGAAGAGCTGGAAACGGCGAGAGAGGAAATTGAGAAACAGGATGTCCTGACAATTTACCTCCCGGTGGAGCTGTCTTTTGCCCAGATAGAGGAGCTGGGCCAAAAGGTCCGGCAGATTGTTCAGGAGGACATCCTTTTAGATCTCAGGCGGGATGAAAGACTCATTGGAGGGTGCGCGCTGGCATTTAGAGGAAAATACCGGGATTTTTCCTTACGGGTGCAATTTGAGCAAGGGAGAGAATTTCTGAGGGGATTAGTTTTGAAGGAGTGAGGGGAGAAGACTATGGCCGGAAGTAAAAAAAAAGTTAGTGGCGAGAGCGGGGAAATTGGCTTCGTTCGGGCGGCGAAGGGTTTTTTGATTCGACTCGACGGGTTGCCCAGTGTCAAGATTAATGACGTGATTGTGGCGGAAAGTGGAGCTTTGGCGTATGTTTCTTCGATCCTGCCGAGCTTTGTGGAAGCCTTTGTTCTTGGGGGGCAAACGGTTTCTGTGGGCGAGGCGTTTCGGCCAACGGGGCGGAGTTTGGGCCTGGCCGTCGGAGACTTTCTTCTGGGTCGAGTGGTTGGGCCGATGGGGGAAGTGCTGGACGGCTTGGGGAAGATGGATGCGGCGGGGGCGAAGGAATTTCCCCTGGAGAAGCTGGCCGTCGGAGTGGCTTACCGGGAGTTTATTACCCGGCCCCTTCTGACAGGCATTACGGTTGTGGACACCCTGTTTCCGCTGGGGATGGGCCAGAGGGAACTGGTTATTGGGGATCCGCGGTCGGGGAAGAGTTCGTTTCTGATGGAGGTGATTTTAAACCAAGCAAAGAGTGGAGTGATTTGTGTTTATGGAGCGATCGGCCGGCCGGTGACTTTCGTGCGGGGGTTTATGGATTTGATTTTGGGAAGCGGAGAGACGGCGAAAAACACGGTTATGGTGGCGAGTTTTTCGACGGACAGTGCGCCACTTGTCTCTCTGACGCCAAAGGCGGCGATGGCCGTGGGGGAATATTTTTCGGGCATGGGAAAGGACGTCCTGGTGGTTTTGGATGACATGGGGACTCACGCCAAGGCCTATCGGGAAATGGCCCTCCTTTCGGAACGGTTTCCCGGAAGGGAGGCCTATCCAGGAGACATTTTTCATGAGCAGGCGGCGATTTTGGAGCGGGCAGGAAACTTTAATGACCAGGGGGGAGGAGGATCGATTACGGCCTTGCCAGTGATTGAGTTGCCGACCGATGACTTTGTCAATTATATTCCGACTAATCTCATGGGGATGACCGATGGACATCTGCTGTTTAATACCAGTTTACGGGCCCAGGGGCGGCGGCCGGCGATTGACGTTTCGCTGTCTGTGTCCCGGGTGGGGGCCCAGACGCAGAACCAGACGCAAAACCGGCTGGGAATCAAAGTCAAGGAAACCCTAGCCCGGGCGGATGAGTTGTCAACTCTTGTGGGTTTTGGCGGAGAACTGCCGCCGTCGACCCAGCTGGTTATTAACCAAGGGAGTTTACTGCGCGAGTTTTTTAGTCAGCCGGGAGGGGTCAGTTTGAGTGTGGCCGAACAGATCATCCTTTTGTCTTTGCCATTTATCAGATATCTGGGAGACAAGGACCGAACCTTTGTCGGGCGAAACAAGGCGATTTTGCTCCAGGCTTTTCGGGAAGACCCGGAGCTTGTGAAATTTAGCCAAGAGGTAACTAAGCTGGCTTTTGGTGACGTCCAGGCCGGTTTAGAGAAAATTTCCGGTCGGATCAAGGAGTGGGTGGAGAAACGGTCGGGGGTTGACAGGGAGAAAGTGGAAGTGGTCGATCGGGAGACGTGGTTACCTGACATCTAATCATCAATCATCAATCATCAATGATCAATCATCAATCATCAATCATCAATGATCAATCATCAATCATCAATCATCAATGATCAATCTCAAGAGTAATTTTAGCGAGGGACTTAAGCAGTCTGGGGCGGGGATTGCTGAGGAAGTGACAGGTGTTTAGAACAATTAGATCAATTATTGCCCAGCGACAGCAGAGTGAGGCTTTGAGGGATTTGGCCTGGTCGTATAGTGAGCTGGCTGGAGCTAAGCTTCTGGCAATTAGAGCCGGAATTGAGCGCAACCGGACGTATGTTTCGGAGATGGCGACAGTGTTTCATATTATTCGCTTGGCGGCCGAGAAGCAGAAATTGAAAATGCCGGCCAAGAAAAAGGGGACGGTGAGTTTGCTTTTGACTTCAAACCATCGTTTTTATGGGGGATTGGAGAGCAGGTTGACGCAGTTTTTCTTGGCCCGAACATCCATTTCCTATGGCGAGCTTTTTGTTGTTGGCCGGAGCGGAGAGATCTATGTTAAAGGTTTGGTGGCTCGGCCGGAGTTTCGGTCGTTTATTTTTGATGATGATTTGCCAACGGCGCGGGAACTTCAGGATCTGGCTGATCAGATCGAACCGTATAGTCGGGTGTTTGTTTATTATTCAAAGCTCGCGACAGTTCTTTTGCAGCGGCCGGTGGTCGTCGAACTTGGGGGCTTGGTGGACATCCCGATTGTGGCTGACCCCCGGAGCAATTACTACATTTTTGAGCCGGAACTGACGGAGATGGTGAATTTTTTTGAGGGGGAGATTACTCGGGTTCTGCTGCAGCAAACGTTTCTGGAGTCGGAACTGGCGCGAACGGCGGCCAGGCTGGTGTCGATGGAACAAGTCCAAGGGAATGTGAATTCCGAATTGAGGAAGATTCAAAGCGAGATCTACCGGGCAAACCAAGCCGCCGCCAGCAGCAAAACGTTGGAGATGGAAGGAGCATACTTAGCCCACCATCGGGCTTATGGGAGGGCACATGTTTAAGGGTGTCATGCGGAGCGTTTCGGGACAAGTTGGGACGGTGGAAGTGGTTGCCGGTCAGGCCCAAGTGCTGGATTTGTTGGGGGGTGGAGAAGATAAGACAATTTTGCTCGAAGTGAGGTCACAAGCCGAAGATGTCTTAACGTGTCTTATTCTAACAGATGCAAACAAAATATATCGAGGAATGCCGGTGGTGGGACTTCAAAAACAGTTTGAAATCCCGGTTGGAGACGAATTGTTAGGCAGGATTGTAAATATTTTTGGGGAAGAGCAGGACGGCCAGGGGCCGATTAAATATCGAAAGATGGCGCCGGTTCACGGGCGGGCGGCGACGGTTATGGCGATCAAAGGGCAATATGAAGTCTTGCCGACGGGGATTAAGGCGATTGACTTTTTGACGCCGTTTCTTAGGGGCGGGAAGATTGGCTTTATTGGCGGGGCGGGAGTGGGAAAGACGGTGCTGATGACAGAAATCATTCATAATATTACAAACCACACTGAAAGTGTGTCAATTTTTGCTGGAGTGGGCGAGCGGATTCGGGAAGGCCAGGAATTGTTTAAAAGGTTAGCCGAGGCCAACGTCTTGCCGCGGGTGGCCCTCATTTTGGGCCAGATGAACGAAAATGCGGTGGTGCGGCAACGGGCAGCGCTGTCGGCGGTGGCGGTGGCGGAAGATTTTCGGGATCGGGGAAAGGACGTTCTGGTTTTTATTGACAATATGTTTCGCTTTGTCCAAGCAGGAAGTGAGGTGGCGACACTTCTGGGTAATTTGCCGTCGGAGCTAGCCTATCAGGCAACCCTCCAGACGGAAGTGAGCACGCTGCATGACCGATTGGTTTCGACGGACAAGGCGTCGATAACTGCTGTGCAGACGGTCTACGTTCCGTCGGATGAGATTTCCGATCCTGGGGTGGCGGCGATCCTGCCCTTTCTAGACACGGCGGTGTTTCTTTCCCGAGGAGCGACGCAGCTGGGGTTATATCCGCCAATTGATGTTTCCAACTCCACTTCGGTCGCAGTGACGCCAAATTTAATTGGTAATGACCATTATTCGTTGCTCACGAACTTTAAACAGCTGCTGGAGAGATATAACAGAATATCTCACATTGTAGCAATTGTCGGGGAATCGGAGCTTTCCAGTCAGGATCAGATTTTGTTTGACCGGGTCCGGCGGGTGATTAACTATTTGACCCAGCCGTTCTACTCGATGGAGATTCAGACCGGGCGGAAGGGCGTTTATGTCCCGCGGGAGACGACAATTGCGGACATTAAGACCATTTTGTCGGGAAAAGTTGACAGCGTGCCCGTTGAGAAGTTTTTGTATATTGGATCGCTGGCGGACATTAAACGGTAATTTGAAATTTGAAATTTGAAATTTGAATTGAATTTTTAATTTTCTAATGGCTCAAGGTTTAAAGCATTGAAAATTGAATCATTTGATATTGATTTCAAATTGAAAATTGTAAATTTCAAATTGAACAGTGGATACTTTACAAGTTCGGATAGTCTCGCCGAAAGGTGAAGTTTTTAAGGGTGAGGCGACGGCGGTGTCGTCGAGAAATTCGGTGGGAAATTTTGACATTCTTCCCCAACATGCTAATTTTGTGACTTTGGTGAGGAGCGAGAAGATTGTGGTCAGGCTAATTTCCGGAAAGGCAGTGGAATTTAAATATGACCTGGCAATTGTGCACGCGGGTTTGGGAAAGGTGGACATTTATACCGACGTTCCGGAGGAAATGACGGCGAAGTAGGTTTTGACTTCAGACGGCAAAGAGACAAGATTTTGGCTACAGGCTTCTAGGGTGGCCGGGTGAGGAGAATTGGAGACGAGGCGAGATTCTTATGACGAGATGAAAAGACGGTTCGAAAGGTAAGTTGGCTGATGCAAATTGAGATGGTTTGATAGATGTGATATGAGCGGTTAATTTACCTTTTGTTTGAGAATTTGAAGATCAATCTTGGCAGGGGTTGGGGTTTAGGCAAAAGAGATTGGGAAAAAGTGGTAAGAGGTCAAAGGGCCTCATGTTTGGGCAAATTTTGGGCCAGAAAGAAGGTGTTTCTCCGAAGGATTTCTTCACTATAACTTATTCTCCAGGTTTAGGAGATGACATTAAAAATTGCCGAGGCCCGAGGGGTTTTGAGAAAAAAGGAAAGCGGATCGCATAAATTTTCATCAGTAAAGTTGGATAGGAAATGAGTTCTAAGTGAATCTAGTATCTTGACAAATCTGGGTAAATCTCTTTATTCTGATTATGTGAAAAGTTTTATTAGTATGTGTCACGAATTAAATTATTTAATTTGCAGCCCCACGACGCTCATGTTTGCGCCATGCACTACGTGTATGCTCGCAAGCAATCGCTTTGCGGGGCAAGGCCTGAGAAACTGCCAGAGTGGATAGGAACAAAGCAAAGGGAAAGTACAAGAAGCTTTTAAAGATCGGCGAGGCTGCGGCTGTTCTTGGCGTTTCCATTGACACGCTGCGCCGGTGGGACCAGGAAGGCAAGTTGAGTTCAATTAAGACCCCCGGGGGGACGAGATATTACTCCCTGGGCGATTTGCGCAAGATTAACCCTGAAGTCGGGGAGATTATCAAAACAGAAAAGCAGGAAAGGGCGTTTGACCTGACAGCTCTTTCTGAGGAGGCGAGGCGGGAATATTTGGAAAGCCCGATTGGAAGCCGGGGTGGCCAGCTTGCTCGACCAGGTCAGTCAAAGCGCATCAGTGGGGTCAGTTACCCGAGTCAGGTGGCGAAAGAAGCAGAGGCTGGGCTTCGAGCGAGAAAGCTGGCCTTGGGGGCGGCTTTGGCTGCAGTTGTTATAGGGTTGGTAGCGACTGGGGTTGTGGCGCTTCGAGGGACAGGATTGTTTAGGGGGGATTTGGTGAAGACCGGGAGTGAGAGGGAAGGTGCGGGTGAGGTTCTAGCTATTACCGCAGGGAAGAGCTTTTTGGAGATCGGGGCGGAGACGGTGTTTAAGGATCGGGTCGACTTTGGCGGTTCGGCCGACGGCTTTTCCGTTTTTGGGGGAGACACGGTGTCGCGGCGGCTGACGGTGACGGGGGCGGATGTGGCCTTAGACCAATCTCTGACGGCATCGTCTTCGCCGACGTTTGCTTCTTTGAAGCTTAGCGGGACGAGTGATCAGATTGTGGTTGGGGGAAACGGAACGCTGACTTGGACACCAACGGCGGCGCGGACGGTGACATTTCCCGACGCGACTGGAACGGTTGTTCTGGACACGGCCACTCAAACCCTGTCAAACAAGTCACTTTCCGGATCAAGTAACACCTTCACGAACATTCCGAATTCGGCGCTGTCGAACTCGAAGATTACCATCAATGCGGGAACAAATCTGGGAGGCGGAGGGGATGTGTCCTTGGGATCGAGTGTAACCATTGACCTGGATGACGCTATTTCCCTGACGTCGGCGACTTTTTCCGGGACGCTGGGGGTCGGGGGAACGGCTTCGGTCGGCGGGCAGATCATTCTTGACGGAGCGACCGCGGAGATTAACGCCACGAATAACCGGCCGCTGGACTTGGGGTTTGAGAACACCGGGGCGGTGCGGTTTTTGAACTCGACCAACTATGTTGACAGCAATAATAACTTGTATATCAACGGAGTGTTGGTCGCGGGGCCGACGACACAAGGTTATTGGCAGAGGAATTCCGGGGCTTTGGCCCCGACGAATATTACGGACTCTTTGGTCGTCGGGGGGACGGCGACGGCGTCGGGAAAGTTTCAAGTCTACGGACTGTCGGCTCTTAATCCGGTGGCGAGCATTTCGGGGAGTTCATCGAAGGCCGCGTTCATCGTAGATAACACTGTTGGGGATTTGTTTACCGCTTCCTCCTCCGGCCTCAACCGTTTTGTGATTACCCAGAATGGAAATGTGGGGATTGGGACAAGCGCTCCGGCCTATAAGCTCGATGTCAACGGGTCGACGAATATTGCTAATGGGTTGACGATTGCGGCCGGGAACTTGACTTTGACCGGGTCGCAGTCAATTGACGCGACGGGGATTTTGTCCATCGGGACTTCTAACCAAACATCGCTTCTTATCGGCCGGGTTGGGGCGCCGACGACGATCTACGGCTCGTCGGTGACGATCAGCTCGAGCACGTTTAGCTCCAATGCGGCGACGATTTCCGGGACGCTCGGCGTCGGGGGCGAAGCTTCGTTTTCGGCCAAAATTATTCTGGATTCGCCAACCTCGGAGATTAATGCCACGAACAGGCGCTATTTGGATCTGGGGTTCATGAACACCGGCGGCGTGCGCTTTCTTAATGACACAAACTACATCACTCCGAGCGGGGATCTGTATTTAGCCGGCAGTTTGATCAGTTCCGGGACACAGGCGGGCTTCTGGCAGCGGCCGGCGAGCACCGGAGCCCTGGCCCCGATAAATATTACTGACTCACTGCTGATCGGCGGCACGGCGACAAGTTCAGCAAAATTTCAAGTCTATGGTCTCTCAGCGTTAAATCCGGTGGCGTCAATTTCGGCTTCGTCGGCAGTCGCCGGGCTCATGGTGGACAACACCGTCGGGGATTTGTTTACGGCAAGCTCATCGGGCTTAAACCGGTTTGTGATTACCCAGAATGGAAATGTGGGGATTGGGACGACGGCTCCAGTTGGACTGCTTGATGTCGCGGCAACGGCCCCCTTCGTTATCACTTCGGCGGGCCAGGTCGGCATCGGGACGACGAGCCCGGTGGGACTTCTTCATGTTCAGGGAGCGTGTGTCACGGGAGACACGCTGATTCGAGTCCGGCGTAGGAAGAAGAAGAAAAATGGTGACTGGGAAGATGAATGGCTTGATTTGCCAATTAAGCAGCTTAAGGCGGGGGATGAAGTGATGACACTGGATGAAAGGACGGGGGAGTTTACTACCTCAGTGGTTCGGGAACTCATGGACAAAGGGATTAAAACGACCTTTAAACTGATGACCGCTGACGGCAAATCCATCCGGACAACAGCGGAACATCCTTATTTGGTGCAGGAAAGTGGCAGCCCGGACAGTAATTTCCTCTCTGGACTGACTTTTGCTTCAGTGAAAAAGATCTCCCAAGATTACTATTTCACTGTCTTGTCGGGCCGGAAGGTGGCTGTTAAAGCATTGGACGGCGAGATTGTGCATTTCACTAGCGAAGGGTTCTCTCATATTACTCACGAGAAGAAGAGCGAATTTGAAATAATGACGAGACTTTTTGCTCTGTCTAAAGTTTTGACGGTTCTGGAAACAGGTGTCAAAGTTTCTCAGAAAGACAGAAAGATCGTTAACGGCAAAGTTAATGATTATTGGACTTTGGAGGAAGTTGTTGAGGGCGTTTTAACTAAAGTTGTTGTCAGGTCGATTGAGGACGGGCCGAAGCAATTTTTGTCAGTTGTTTGGAAGGATAAGACTCCGGAAGCCACAAAAAATGTGGGGGACGTTGCCTCTCGCATATTGCAGCGACGTGGACGAATGGTTACGTCTCAACGTAGGGCCCACGAGAAGTTTTATACCACAATTCTGGCCGATTTGTCAAGAGGGGTCTGGGGATATAGAGGGATTTCCTTAGCGCAAGACTTAGTTTCCAAAAAGAAATGGGTTAAAGTGCGGTTTTTGAAACCCGGCATGGAGATCGCTACTTTCGGGCCTGATGGCCGAATTTCCTGGCAGAAGATTGAGTCCATTGAGAAAGTGGGAGAGGAGCAGGTTTATGACATCGAAGTGGAAAACACTCACAATTTTGTGGCCGGGCACTATATAGACAACACCAACCAGAGGGCCCTAATTTCACAGGAAGGAGAGATTCTACTTCGTTATCTGTCTTTTGAACAAAAGGAAGCCGAGGAACAGGGCGATCATGACCAAAGCAAAACCAATTTGGAAACGATTGAAAAATTCTGTCAGGTCAATCATGATTTTTTGCTCCAACTGTCCAAAATAACCGCCGACAGTAGACAAATTGTAGCCGAACCAATATTGCCTGTCAACACCCAGGCGTCCTTAATGGCGAAAAGTCCCAAGAGCAGTCCGGCTGCCAAGTCGATAAATAAGGAAGAAAAAATCTTGAGAACGGAAACCCTCATCGAGGAGAGTATAGAAAAGGTGGAGAACCTTGTCAATCGTTACAGGAAAGGCGAAATTCGGTTCGGTGGCATTGTGGCGCATAACACGACGGGGAAGGCATTGGTGGATCTGAACTACACCGGGACGGATCAGGCAATTTTGACAGCTTCTGTTTCGGGGACCACGAAATTTGTCATTAACAATTCCGGTCAAGTGGGAGTGGGAACCGGAGCAAACAACAATACTTTGCTGGCGGATGTGGATTTGCGGACGCTGACGAACACGGTTCCGGTGGCTTCAATTGCCGGAAGCACGGGAGTGGCAGCCTTGGTGGTGGACAACGTTTCCGGGGATTTATTTACAGCCAGTAGTTCGGGTTTGAGTCGTTTTGTGATAGATAGGGGAGGGAATGTGGGGATTTCCTCGACGGCGCCGTCACAGAAACTGGACGTGGTTGGGGCGGTGCGGTTGGGAGCTAACGGGGGGGCCAATGACATTTTGAACACGACGGTTGGGGGAAGTGCCCCGAGCGGGGTTTTGTATTGGGGAAACAGGACGCTGTGTGACACTTCCGGCAACTGTTCGGGAGTCGGGGGGATTGTGGCCGGGAGCGGAGTCCAATATTACATTAGCAAATGGACTGATGCTTCCGGCACGACAATCGGCGATTCACTGCTGTATGACCCGGGCACGTCGGTGGGACTCAACACCACCTCGCCGGCGGCGATTTTTGACATTCGGGGCACGCAGGGAACTTCGGCTCTCTCCGGGACTTTGCCGGTGGCCAGCATTTCCGGGAAAACAAGTTTTGCGGCGGTGGTGGTGAACAACGATTCGACGGTCGGGGACCTCTTCACGGCTTCGGCGTCGGGGTTAAGCCGGTTTGTCATCACCAATACGGGCAACGTGGGCATTGGCACGGCACTTCCGGCCCAGTTGCTCTCGGTCGCCGGGGCGATCCAGTTAGGGAGCGGTTTGGGAGCAAATGATGTTCTGAATACTGCTGCTGCCGGGGGGGTGCCGTCGGGACTGCTCTATTGGGGCAGCCGGGAAGTCTGTGATGCTTCGGGCAACTGCGCCGGAGTGGGCGGGCAGGTCCAGGGGACGGGAACCCAAAACTATATTACCAAGTGGAACAATGCCGGGGGAACGGCGATCGGGGATTCGCTGCTGTATGATTCCGGCTCGGCGGTGGGTCTGGGAACAACCTCGCCTTTGGGGACACTCCATGTGGTTGGGCAGTGCGTCGTCTCTGGCACAAGGATTCGGCGGCGACGCCGTCGCCGAGGCTATGGCGCCCGAGGGGCGGAAGAGTGGGTTGAGGAGGAAGTGCCAATTGAGGAGATTGAGCCGGACGATGAAATTGTGTCATTGAACGTTGAGAAGGGGCGGTTTGAGTGGCACAAGGTGGAAAAGACCCTTAATAAGGGGCTGCTTGCCGGGATGGCCCTTTCGACTTCGACGGGGAAGAGAATCGTGACCACGGGCAAACATCCATACCTGATGATCGACAAACCGGAAATTACTCAAGGGACTTTTGAGGTTGACCAATCGATTAAAGTGGAAGATTTGGGCAAGGCGACAATTGTGGGCTTTGCTTTGGGAAAACTGGCCTTTGCGGTGAAACTTCGACAACAGGACAAAAAGTTGATCCGTAGTGGTTTTCAGAAAGCCGGTAAGGAAGATCTCTTTGCTCCTTTGACCTTTGCCAATGTAGTGGTTAATCTCTTCCGGGCGGCCCAGATCTATCCGGCTAGAATCGCGCTTGATGAAGAATACACCGGCTTTTTCGGGGAGATTAAAGATATTATTAAAAAGTCCTTCCCGGATGCAGAGGTTTTTGAGACTAATCTGAAAGATTCTTCAGCTGCTCATCAAAGGGTCTGGGCGGTCAACAAAGGGAGAGCGAAAGAGGATGTCCTCTTGGTTCTTGAGGGCGGAGAATTAAAAGAAAGGCCGGGAGTTAAATCAACTCTGAGCGGAAGACCTTTGCCCCTGAATGGTTACAGGGGGACCAGTCAACCCATCGGCCTTTACTATGGTGAATTCTATCACCGAGGGGCGAATTTGTCAACCCCTTCGACAAGCTCAGGGTTGATAGCGAGAAAGACCGAGCTATCAAGGGCTCGATGGGCCAAAGCTGGAGATATTAGGGTCGGTCAGTATGTGGCGACGGAGGATGGGTTTGAGAAAGTGACGGGGATTTCTGACGCCGGCCGGGTGCTGATGTACGACCTTTCCGTTGCTAACACCCACAACTTCCTCGCCAACGGGATTGTGGCCCATAACACCGGGACGATGGCGATCGCGACGGTTTCGGGGGCGACGTCTTTTGCGGCCCTCACCGTGGATAACTCCGGCGTCGGGGATTTGTTTACGGCCAGTTCGTCTGGCTTAAACAGGTTCGTGATTACCCAGAACGGCAACGTCGGCATCGGGACGACGGCTCCAGTTGGACTGCTTGATGTCGCGGCAACGGCCCCCTTCGTTATCACTTCGGCGGGCCAGGTCGGCATCGGGACGACCTCGCCGGTGGGACTGCTGCATGTCCAGGGGGCGTGTGTGACGGGGGACACATTGTTGAAACGACGGCGTAAGAAATGGCGGACACGCAGGTCCGCCCCTACGGAAATGGGACCGGATCCAGAAGGGGATGCTGAATCCACCAAAAAATCCGCTTACGCGGACTTGGTAAACCAGATCGGCTTGCTAAATGGCTGGCTTGATACCCTTACGGGTAATATATCAGATGGTGATGAAATTGTCAAGGATCAGATGGGCATGGACCTGCCGGGAGTTGAACCCGGTAGGCTTGGGGTATCAAGCCAGCCTAGCAAACCTGCCAGGCCCATGCCAATGAATAGTATAGCAGACGATGGTGACTATTACTGGGAAGATGTGCGGATTGATGAAATTGAGGCGGGGGATGAAGTGATGACCCTGGATGAAAAGAGCGGGGAGTTTGTAGCCAGCACGGTTAAACAATTGATGGTGATGGGGAATAAAAAGATCATTAAACTGACAACCGAGAGTGGAAAGACCATTCGGACAACGGAAAAACACCCTTATCTGGTCAAGGTCAAAGGAGAAAATCAGAAAACAGCCTTCGCTTTCATTGATGAAACAGGAATTACACTTGATCCCGGCCAACACCATCTTGGGGTGGGGGCTCTTAATAAAAAGGAGGATGGTGCCTTAAAAGACACGTTTTGTCAAGGGGGAGGGAAGGTGTTTTGGCGTCAAGTTTCAACTCTCAAACCGGGAATGTTGATCGCGACAGTTGATGGCTTTGAGAAGATTATCAGGATTGAGGAACTGCCCGAGGAGATGGTTTATGACATTGAAGTGGAAAACACCCACAATTTTGTGGCCGGGCACTATGTCGACCAGGCTTCACAGACGGCGTTAAAAGCGGAGGAGGAAAAGTTTCTCTGTCTTTATCAACAAAACACGTTAACGAGAGAGTTTTCTCTTTTCGACCTTACCGAAGAAAATCCAAGCCAGAAAAAGGGCAATAAGCCCCAATCCAACTCCTATCCAGGCAGCGATATAAAATTGATCCAAAGTGGTGATCATATGTTTTCAAATAGCCAGTCTTCTAATTTGATGGCTATCCAGCTACAGAGCGTAGCAAAGATGAGGTTTGCTGTCAAGGCCAAGATGGGGTTGGACGAAGCGAATGATGCAAAAGCACCAAATATGAACCCAGTGGATAGGTTTGAGAGTATAGATGAAACTACCTTGACTTGGCTAGGGCGAATATTAAAAGAAAACTCCATTAACTTGACTTTAGACGAAGCGCTTTGTCTTATCAATAAATATGAGTCTGGGGAAATTGTTTATGGGGGCATTGTGGCGCATAACACGACGGGGAAGGCCCTGGCGAATCTGAACTACACCGGAACCGATCAGGCAATCTTTACAGCTTCTCAGGGAGGAGTGTTGAAGTTTTCTCTTAATGGCATCGGAACAGAGCATACGGCTTCGGTGGCGGGGACAACGTCTAAGGCGGCTCTGATTGTGGACAACACAATCGGGGATTTGTTCACGGCCTCGTCATCGGGCTTGGCTCGCTTTGTGATAACACAAAGCGGCAATGTGGGGATTGGGTCCGCCGCTCCCAGCGTCGCTCTGGATGTCACCGGAGCGGGGAAGACGAGTGGGGCCTTTACGGTGGGGAATAATTTGACGGTGACGGCCGGGGGCCTCACGGTGACGGCCGGGAACATTGCCCTGACGGGGTCGCAGACGATTGACGGGACCGGGACGCTGACAATTGGCGGCACTTCGCAGACGTCGCTGGCGTTGGGGAGGAGCGGGGCGCAGACGACGATTTCCGGCGGGCCGGTGGTCGTCAACGGCGCTTCCTTTGCCTCGGCAGGGACAACGACATTCACCGGCGGGAATGTGGGGATCGGGACGACGACGGTGACGGATTTTGCTTTGGAGATGGGCGGGAGCATCGGGCCGGTGACGACCGATCAATATGATTTGGGGTCGGCCGCTCTCGAATGGAATAATTTGTATGTCAAAAACATTATTTCAACGGGGACGACGGCCGGATTTTGGCAGCGGGCGTCGGGGGTGCTGGCTCCGCAGAACATTACAGACTCGCTGATTATTGGCGGGACGGCAACATCCTCCGGGAAATTCCAAGTTTACGGCCTATCGGCTCTTAATCCAGTGGCGAGCATTTCCGGGTCTTCGGCAGTGGCCGCGCTTATGGTCGATAACACAGTGGGAGATTTATTTACGGCCTCATCGTCGGGACTAAATCGGTTTGTGATTACTCAAAATGGAAATGTGGGGATTGGGAGCACGGTTCCTGTATCACGGCTTGATACAGGAGGAGGAACAATTTCACTTAATGGTGGGTGGTTGTCGAATGATGGTGGAGCTGAAGGTGTGTTTGTTAAAACAGACGGGAATGTGGGTATCGGGACAAGTGCACCAGCCTATAGGCTTGATGTCGTCCACACCACACCGACTGCGGCAAATGGCAGTGTGTCACCAGATCAAATAGGATTGAGGGTTAACAGGGCCCACTATGTTGGGACCCCTGGACCCTACCCTAATGCTGTTTATGGCGTTTTGGGTCAAGGCCAAGCAGGTCAGGGGAGTGCCAGTGTGTCTTATTCCAATACGGTGGGTGCTAGAGGTGTGGCTGGACAAGCAATTGTCAATGTTACGGGTGGTGCCAGTGTTACGGGTGCAAGTTCATTGTATGCGTTGAATGCTACGATTACTGCTGGAACTTTATCTAATCAATATGGATTATATGTTGAGTCGTTATCCGGGGCCTCCAACAATTATGGAGTTTATGTTGCTGGTAATAATTCCTCGTATTTTGGCGGCAACGTCGGCATCGGGACGACGAGCCCGGTGGGACTGCTGCATGTCCAGGGGGCGTGCGTGACGGGGGACACCTTGTTAAAAAGACGACGGAAGCGGAAGAGCAAATATGGTGATTGGGAGGAAGACTATTGGGAAGACATTAGAATTGATGAGATCGAGGCGGGAGACGAAATATTAACTTTTGACGAAACCACTGGCGGATTTACTGCTTCTCAGGTTAGGGAGCTTATGGATATGGGTAAAAAGACCACGTTTAAGTTGGTAACGGAGGGCGGAAAGGAAATTCGGACGACAGCGAACCATCCTTACTTGGTCAAGTCAGCCAATACGAGTAATTTCTTCAATGAGACTTTTAAAGTTGTGGCAGAAATTGCCAGGGCCTATTACTTTGCCACTTTAACGTCCTGGGATCCGATTGCTCCGGCCCTGAATAATGAGAGAATAAGTATTTCTGAGGAAGGATGGCATCATCTTCATCATAAAGCCAGAAGCAGGGGAGAAATGTTGACGAGGTATTTTGCACTTCCCAAAGCGGCCGCTCTTCTTGCCAGCAAAGAAGCTCGCGTGACTTATGAACCCGGTGGGGATGGGGTCTCCGAGTTTTGGTCCCTTTATGGAACAGTTGATGATGTTCAGGTTAAGGTGGTTGTCCGATCAGTCAATAAAGGTCCGAAGTACTTTTACTCTGTCATCTGGAAGAGCGAAGTTAAAGAAGACACTAAAAAAAGAGCTGCCTCCTGCTTGTATCCGCAGTGTGGGGGAGTGATTACCCCTCAGCTCTTTAATGAGAGGATTATAGACCAGATGAGTGACTTTGTCAAGAAACGAAAGAGAGACTACCAGCTGGGCTCGTATCTCTCTGGGGAAGATTCTACTACTAAGTGGGTGAAAGTCAAACAATTAAAGCCCGGGATGGAAATTGCCACGGTGGGCGGGGATGACCAGATTTCTTGGCAGAAGATCAAATCTATTGAAAAAATCGGGGAAGAACAAGTCTTCGACATCGAAGTGGAAAACACCCACAATTTTGTGGCCAATGGGATTGTGGCGCATAACACGACGGGGAAGGCCTTGGCGAATTTGAACTATACGGGGACGGATCAGGCGATTTTCACCGCTTCGCAGGGGGGAACGTTGAAGTTTGCTTTGAATGGGACGGGGACGGATTTTACCGCCAGCGTCGCCGGGACGACTTCGAAGGCGGCTCTCATTGTGGACAACACCGTCGGGGATTTGTTTACGGCCAGCTCCAGTGGCTTAAACAGATTCGTGATTACCCAGAATGGAAATGTGGGCATTGGAATGGCGACGCCTTCTGCTACATTGGAAGTTAGAAAAGGTCCAATTCCCTCAACATTTGATTCATCTCTTGCTCTCTATTCTGCTGGTCAGTTTGTCAACACGAACACTAACTGGTATGACACGGAATTAAATTTACTTGATACTAGGGACCAAGCTGCAGGAGTTGGCGGAAGGCTTGCTTTCGGTGGCGTTTATAGACAAGTTGGGACTACCAATGTAACAACCTTTGCGGCGATTGGCGGTTATAAAGAGAATTCTACTAGTGGTGATTATGCTGGATATCTCTCGTTTGAAACCAGACCTAACGGTGGAATTTTTACTGAACAGATGAGAGTTTCTAGTGCTGGCAACGTCGGCATCGGGACGACGAGCCCGGTGGGACTGCTGCATGTTCAGGGGGCGTGCGTGACAGGGGATACTCTGATTCGAGTAAGACGGCGCAAGAAGAAGAAGAATGGCGAGTGGGAAGATGAATGGCTGGACGTTCCCATTAAAGATATTCAAGCTGGGGACGAAGTGGCCACTCTGGACGAAAAGACGGGAGAATTCATCGTCTCCAAGGTTAAACAATTAATGAACATGGGGAGAAAAGTGGTCTTTGAACTTTTGACTGAGTCAGGAAAAGTCGTTAAAACTACAGAAAATCATCCGTATTTGGTTGACCAATCAGGGAAACAAATGGTCTCTGATCTCAGTGCTATCCAGAAGGAAACTTATGAGTTTGCTGAGAAGTTAGGAAAGAAATACTATGTGAACAACTTGGCTGGCAGGAAGGTTAAGTCTAGGGCTTTGGGCGAATTTGTCGAGTTTAGTCATTCTGGCTGGAACCATTTTGTGGAGAAAAGCCATTCAATTAATGAACTTATTACTCGATTCTTTGCTTTGCCTCGGGTGGTTACAGTTATCAGATCTAGTCCCCATGTCACTTCATATAACATAGTCGAGAAAAAAGACATGACGATTGAATATTGGGAGTTGCAGGAAATTATTGACCATGTTCTTGTTAAAGTTCTAGTCTGCGCTGTTGATGGTGGACCGAAGTTTTTCTTGACGTGCACTTGGCTCGGGACAAAAGAGAATGAAGGGGTCAAACCAACTAAAAAAGAGCTGTCTCTCTCGCCTAGATCCCGCGAAATGCAGGACCAGTTGGGTCGACGTCGGGAACTGGTTATCCCTCAGCTCTTTAGTAGGGTGATTATACCAAAGAAAGTCAAGTGGGTCAAGGTCAAGGATTTGACTGTAGGTGTGACTATTGCTACCAAAGATGGCTGGGAGAAAGTAGTTTCCATTAAAAAATTGGATGAACAACAAGTTTATGACATTGAAGTGGAAAACACCCACAATTTCGTGGCCAATGGGATCGTGGCGCATAACACGACGGGCAAGGCCTTGGTGGATCTGAACACCACCGGAGATCAGGCGGTCTTTACGGCTTCAGTTTCTGGAACGACGAAATTTGTGATTAACAATTCGGGGCAGGTGGGAGTAGGGACGGGGGCAAACAACAATACCCTTTTGGCGGATGTGGATTTGCGGACGCTGACAAACACTGTACCGGTGGCTTCAATTTCCGGAAGCACCGGAGTGGCAGCATTGGTGGTGGACAATGTTTCCGGCGATGTGTTTACGGCGTCAACTTCGGGATTGAGCCGGTTTGTGATTGACAAGAACGGAAATGTGGGGATCGGGAGTTCGGCTCCAGGATACAAACTGGATGTTTCGGGAACGGCTCATGTCACCGGAGCAGTCACTTTAGATACGGCCCTGACGGTGGCCAATGGGGGGACGGGAGCCCAGACATTCACAGACAACGGCGTGCTCTTTGGCAACCTGACGGCCGCCATTGGAGCGACGGCCGAAGGAGCGACCGGGCAGTGCCTCATCGGGAACACCGGGAGCGCGCCATCATGGTCAGCATGTACCACGGCCTCAGGGCAGTTGTGGCAGGAAGCTTTGGGAGTGGTCGCGCCGCTGAACATCACGGATTCCCTGATTATTGGGAAGATCGCGACACCCAGCGGGGCCATTACCTCGGGCAGCATGCAGATTTACGGGGTGAACAACCTGACCCCGGTCGCCTCTATTTCGGGGGTCAGTGCGGTGGCGGCGCTCATCGTGGACAACACCGGCGGGGATGTCTTCACGGCCAGCACTTCGGGACTGACCAGATTTGTGATTGACAAGAACGGCAACGTCGGGATTGGGACAACGAGCCCGGATTATCCACTTGTAGTAGTAGGGACAGCTTCTGACGGAACACGGACACTTGAGGTAAAAAATTCAGTTGCTGGTAGTATATCTAATTTCCAAGTAACAGGTGATGGTGTCAACGCTCGCCTTATGGCGTTGTCTAGTTCGTATTCATCATCCGGGGCTTATGCTGCTGATACAGTTGTCTTAGACGACGATCAGGGTTACGCTGCTGGCCTTACACTACTTGCCCGTAATTCAAGTGGGTATATCCGAATGTTTACAGGCGGTTTTGATGACGGAAATGAGCGTCTGAGAATTAACAGCACTGGCAACGTCGGCATCGGGACGACGAGTCCGGTGGGACTGCTGCATGTTCAGGGACAATGCGTCATTGCCGGAACAAAAATTAAAAGAAGAAAGAAGAAAGAAAAAAGAAGAAAGCAAGACACTGCCGGAACGGGGCCGGATCCGGTCGGCGATTGGGACTATGAAGATGTTCCCATCGAACAGATCGAACCGGATGATGAGATTCTTTCCCTAAACCAGGAAAAGGGCCAGTTTGAGTGGCACAAGGTGGAACAAACCATGAATAAAGGACTCCTGCCGGCCTTGGCTCTGACAACTTCTACTGGAAAGAGAATTGTCACGACGGCAAAACATCCATATTTGGCGATCGATCGGCCGGAAACTACTCAAGGGACTTTTGAGGTGGATCAATCAATCAAGATCGAGAATTTGGGGGCGGCAAGCATTATAGGGTTTGCCCTGGGGAAACTAGCTTTTGCCGTTAAGCTGCCGCAGAAGGATAAGAAGATTATTCTCGCTCGTTATCAGAAGAAGAACCAAAAAGATGTTTTTGCCCATGAGACTTTTGCCCGATGTGTGGTTGCCGCCTTTAAGATTGCCCGGATTTATCCAGCGAGAATTGCTCTCGATGAAGAATACACCAGTTACTTCCGAAGAATCGAGAGCGTTATTAAGGAAAGTTTCCCTGACAGCGAGATTTTTCAAACCAACCTTAAGGATGGTTCCGCCGCCCACAAAAAGGTCTGGGCTGTTAATAGGGGAATTTTAAGAGAGGATGCTGTTCTAAGTTTGGAATCGGGAGAATTAAAAGAAAGGCCGGGGGTTAAATCAACCTTCAGAATGCCTTTGCCCCTGGTTGGTTACAGGGGGACCAGTCATCCACACGGCCTTTACTATGGAGAATTCTACTCCACGGAGCGGGAATTGTCAAGAGCAAAGTGGGTTAAGGCCGCGGAGGTTAGGAAAGGGATGTGTGTGGCGACGGAGGATGGTTTTGAGAAGGTCACAGGGATTTCCGATGCGGGGCAGGTGGCGATGTATGATCTGCAAATTGCCAACACTCACAATTTTGTGGCCAATGGGATTGTGGCGCATAACACGACGGGGAAGGCCCTGGTGGATCTGAACACCACCGGGGACCAGGCGGTGTTCACCGCCAGTGTTTCCGGAAACACCAAGTTTGTGATTAACAATTCAGGACAGGTGGGAGTGGGAACCGGAGCAAACAACAACACGCTGCTGGCCGATGTGGATTTGCGGACGCTGACAAACACGGTTCCGGTGGCTTCAATTGCCGGGAGCACGGGGGTGGCGGCTCTGGTTGTGGACAATACAGCCGGGGATCTTTTCACCGCCTCGTCAAGTGGGCTATCAAGATTTGTGATTGACAAGAACGGGAATGTGGGGATTGGGACGGCGGCGCCGACGGCTCTGGTGTCTTTAGCTAACTCGAACTATACGACGCAAAACATGTTGAACGTGGCGGGGACGTCGACAGGGTTGACGACCGGGTCACTGGCGAGTTTTGACTGGAGTCCGACGGACTGGTCGACCTCGAGCGGGAATTTGGTGAATATTAATCTTGGCAGTTTGGCCGACACGACGGGAAACATCTTTAATATTTCCGATGACGGCAGCTCGATCTTCTCGGTTTCGCCGCAGCAGATTGTCAACTCGTTGCCAACGTCATTTAATGCCGCCGGAGATGTGGCGATTGCCTATGACATTAATTTCACCAATCCGACGGCATCATACATTAAATCTGCTGCACCCATGTATTTGCAGGCAGGGGAGCTATTTAATTCCTCGGATTTGACGTTGAAGACCTTTAACAAAGGCTTGATTGTTCTGGATCCAGATGAAGCGGTCACAATTGATGGGGCGGCTTCTGTGTCGGGGCAGCTCATGGTCGGCAGTACGACAGCGGCGCCGGCGCAGTTTGGCAAGTTCTATGTGACGGACTCTAACACGGCCACTTCTTCAGCCTTCATTGAAAACACTAACACAGCTGCAGCAATTTCGGGTTTGGTCATTAAGCTGGGGAGTACGACCCTGGACACCACCTCGCATTTTGTTAATTTTCTTGATTTGAACGGCAAGATGATTGGCAACATTCGGGCAGCTAACACGACAACGGTTGCTTATCAGACAAGCGGAATTGCGGATTTTGGGGAATGGATGAAAGTTTCTTCGGATTTGACTAATTTGTCTAATTGGACCAATTTGGTTTCTCCGGGGACGATTGTTTGTCAAAGCGCGGATGGGGTGGAGCCCTGCGAGGCGAGTGAGTCGGCGAGGATGGCGGGGGTGACTTCTGACACGACGGCGTTTTTGGGAGGAGAGGAGAAAGACGGAAGCGTGGTTGTCGGAATGTTGGGACAAATTCGAGTGAAGATCGCAACGGACTCAGCGCAAATTGAGCCGGGTGACGCGATTGGGGTGGCGATCGCCGGTTTGGGAAAGAAAATTACGTCACGGGGATATGTGGTCGGCCGGGCGATGGAATCATGGTCCTCCGGACAAGAGAAAGTCTTAGTTTATGTCAACCCCGGTTACTTTGAGGGCCCCGAGTCGCAGCTGGCGTCGAAACTCTCGGTGGATGAGATTCAGGAACAGGTGGCGTCGATCAGTGCAAATTTGACTAATTTGTCTAATTGGTCCAATTTGAACAGCGACGAATTTGCGACGGTTTCGGGAAACCTGAAAGTTTTGGGAATGACGGAGCTTTCCAACACGACGATTGGCGGGTCGCTCACTGTGGGACTGGTCCATGTTGATGATTTGCTGGGCGATGTTTCCGGTTTGAATGGGAGTTTGAGTTTGCAAAACGGGATGCTGACAATTAGTCAAATTGGACAAATTGGTCAAATTGGGGTTAACGGCGATTTGACAGTTTCCGGGGAGTTGACGGCGAAGAAGATTAACGTGCCGACGGGAGTGGCTGGGGCCTCGGCGGGCAAGGCGACGATTCTTGCTGGACAAAGCGAAATTGAGATTACGACCAGCGCGCTTAGTGCTAATTCCTTGATTTTTGCGACACCGGAAGACGTGCCGGTGGCCGTCTCGACGACCAAGACAGCGACAGACAAGTTTAAGATCAAACTGGACTCCCCTGCGGGGGCAAACATCAAAATTAATTGGTGGATAATCAATTAGGCTGGCTTGCCCTGAGCTTGTCGAAGGGTGGATTGTGAATTAACGAAAATGAAACAAATTAGACGGATTAGACTAATTGGTCTAATTAGGCCAATTTGGGCAAAAAAATTAGGGATTTTTTTGCTCTCGGCGACGATTATCGTCGCCGGACTGCTCGTTTTCTGGGTGAACAGGAACGGGGGGAAGGTCGAGGCGGCGTGGTTTGATGATTCCTGGGGCTACCGGCAGATTATAACTCTCACCAATAACGGGTCGACGCAGACGGATTATCAGGTGCAGGTGGTGGTGGGGACGGGCGATCTTATTGCCGCGGGGAAGATGCAATCTGACTGCAATGATTTGCGGTTTACGGATCTTTCCGGAAAGGTCCTTTCCTATTGGACGGAATATTGCCGGTCAGGGGCGGGGAAAAATTCCTCGGTTTGGGTGACGATTCCCACCCTGACAACGACACCGGCACCTATATATATGTATTACGGAAACCCGTCTGCGGCAACGGCGAGCACGTTTCGGTCTTTGCCGACGGGGATTAATTTGGGGGATGGGGCCGATGGGGCGGCGACTGTTTCGGGGACGGTGAACTTTAATTCGACGACGATTTCCGGACGGACGGAGGCTGATGGAGTCAATCCGGCGTCAACGGTGCTGACGGCGCTGGGGAGCACGACGATTACGGCGACGGCTGCGGCGGGGCTTTCCGTCGGGGATGAGGTTTTGATTATTAATCTTCAGGGGACGACTTCTGATTACGGAAATGTGGGAAAGTATGAAACGGCAAGGGTGACGGCGATTAATGGAGCTGTTTTAACTCTTAACCATCCTCTTGTTAATGCCTATGATGGGACGACACAAAAAATCATGGTCCAGCGGGTGCCGAACTATTCGAGCGTGACGGTGTGCACGGGCAGCGCCGATCCGGTGGCCGGGTGTGCTTCGGCAGGAACGTTGAATCCTGCATCGTGGTCGAGCGGAAACGGGACAGGAGGGGTGGTCATGCTACGGGCCACGGGGACGGTGAATGTGGCGGCGTCGGGGAGCATTTCTGGAGCAGGTTTAGGTTATGCGGGAGGGGCGGGAGGCCCGGCGGGAGCAAAGGGCGGATATGGGGGAGACAGCTATGATGGGGATAATCCGCGAGGCGGATGTGCGGATTCAAGCTGTACGGCCGGGGTGGGTGGCGGGAAATCTGGGTCGGCGACCGGAGCTTCGCCAAATAGCGGTGGAACCCGCGGTGGAGGCGGCGGAGGGGGATCTGACGGGGCGACTAACGGGACTGGCGGCGGGGCGGCCGGAGGCGGCGGGGGTTATGGCGGAGGCGGAGGCGGAGGCGGAGCCAATGGTGATGGCTATGTGGCTCTTCCAAGCACTGCGAATGGAGGAACGGGCGGAAGTGGAGGCTCAACAGGAACTTCTGCGGGTGGTGGAGGAGGGGGTTGCCGGGACAATGATGGTGATAACACAGCCGGGGCCAACGGGGGAAATGCCGGCAGTGCCGGGTCAAATGGTAGTGCGAGCTGTTCGGGGACGGCAGGCACGGGGGGCGAAGTAGGGTCGGGAGCAACGAGCGGAAGCGGGGGCGGAGGGGCTGGAGGAGGTCTTGGTTCGGGCGGCGGGGGCGGAGGCGGAGGAACGTATGGCACGGCGGCTTTGACGACAATTTTTTTGGGAAGCGGCGGCGGGGGCGGTGGAGGGACAACAGCAGGAGTGGACTTTGCCGGAGCAGCCGGGGCGGCAGGCGGAGGAATCGTTTACATCAGTGCCGGGACAGTGACAGTCGCCGGGGCAGCTTCGGCCAACGGAGCCGATGGGACCACTCCTGACGCGCAAACTGGCAGTGGGGGGGCCGGGGCCGGAGGATCAGTTTTTATTTCAGGAGCCACAGTGACGCTGGGGAGCAGCTTAGTTTCAGCAACCGGAGGAGCTGCAGGTGCAGCTGATCAGGCAATCGCCGGATCCGGCGGAGGCGGAGTAGGACGGATTGCGGTGAATTATTCAACGAGCACCGGTTCGACTAATCCTTCAGCTGGATCCACCTCCACATTGCCGGTCGCCGGGTCGCCATCGACGGAAGAAAAAGGCAACGGGCCGGTGGCTTTCTGGCACCTTGACGACGGCCAGGGAACAGTAGCCCAAGATTCAACGACGAATGGAAATGCTGGGACACTTTCGGGAACAACTCTGCCCAGCTGGCAGACGGAGGACTTGTGCGTTTCGGGCAAGTGTCTCTATTTTAATGGGATTACTTCCAATGTGACGGCGGGGACAGTGAATGCGGTGCAAACCGTGTCTTTCTGGGTCAGGCCGGCGAGTGTTTCGGCCTCACTGGTGCAGTTGGCAAGCGGGGTCGATGTTAAAGCGGCTTCAGGAGTAGTCGGGACTGACGGCTTTACTGCACCGACGATCTATGTCAACGGGGCCAAGGTGACAGGCAGCTCGGCGACGCCGTTTGCAGCCAGTCAATGGAATTTTGTGACGGTGACGACGGGGACAGGGATTACAGCAAATGCCATTACCTTGGGGAAAATGCAGACGGGAGTGTTAAACGGGTTTTTGGATGAAGTGAAACTCTATCACTATGCCCGGAGTGCGGCGCAGGTGAAGGCAGATTATGCCAATTCGGGAATTAATAAAGGGACGGGAAGTGTTCTGGGGGCGGATCCGGATCAAGTGAATCGGACGTTATCAAATGGGCTAGTTGGGTATTGGAAGATGGATGAAAGCGGGGCTGGTAGCTGCACAGGCGGAGCCAATGACAGCTGCGATTCATCCGGCAACGGCAATGACGGCAACTGGGTTAATCAAGCAGCGAACACGGGAGGAAAGTTCGGTAATGGAGTTATCTTTGACGGCGTCAATGACACGGTCGATGTGGCCCAATCCAGCAGTCTTAATGGAGTAACCGATGACATTACCGTCTCGGCCTGGATCAAAACCACCGCTACAGGCGGGGGTCTGACCGACAATACATTTATCAGCAAAGAGACAGCGGGTTGCGGTTCAGGCTATAGCGACTGGTTTATCCATTTATTAAACGGCACCGTCAAGTTCTGGACATCCGGATCAGAGTGTACGGCCGTGGCATCCAATGCCACAGTCAATGACGGCAGTTGGCATCTCGTGACCGTGACACGAAAAAGATCAGACGGCAATCATATTATCTATATTGACGGGCAGTATGATACTTCAAAAATCGGAAATACCGGTTCAATCGGCAACGCGGAAGATCTTTATTTCGGAACCATAAACGGAACGGCATCAGACTATACCGGTAGTCTCGACGAAGTCCGGATCTATAACCGTGTCCTGTCTCCTGCCGAAGTCTCCATTCTTTACCAGTTTGCCGCCGGGCCGGTGGGGTATTGGAAGATGGAGGAAGGGGCGGGAACAACGGCCGCGGATTCCAGCGGCAATGGCTATACCACGGCGGCATTTACGGGAAACACCGCTTGGACAGCGGGGAAATTTGGCAAAGGGCTGACCTTTGACGGAGACGGAGATTACGCCAGCATTACGGATGCTTCCGGAGTAAAGATTGATCTTGGGGCAACGACCGATTCATATACAGTCTCCGGGTGGGCAAAGACGTCGACCGATGGTTCGGGTAATGCCACGATCGTGGAGAAAAATGATGGATCTGGAGCCTATCCGTTTAGCTTGTATCTGAATTCTTCGGAACATGCCTGTTTTCAGATTTCCGACGGGACCAATGCGCCTTCGGCCTGCGGATCGACGGCTTTGAGTGATGGCGCTTGGCATTATCTCACGGGCGTGCGGGATGTTGGAGCAGACAAGGTCTATATTTATGTTGACGGGGTGCAGATCAATTCGGCGACGGATTCGACCACGGCCACAGCGGCCAATGGCGATGACACATCAATCGGAAACGGCGGAACCTCTTATACAACGAATGATTTTACCGGACAAATTGACGAGGTGAGGATTTACAACTATTCGCGCAGCCCAAAACAAATTATAGAAGACTTAAATGTCGGGCACCCGACTGGGGGAAGTCCAATCGGCACAGCACATGGCTACTGGAAATTTGATGATGGGCGGGGAACGACAGCTTATGATTCCGGGGCCAGCCCGAATAATGGAGTTCTAACCAGTATGAACTTAGTGACCTCAGTTGGTATTTCCGGCTGGAACCCGAATGGGAAGTTTAATAAGGCATTATCGTTTGACGGGAGCAATGATAACGTGGACTTCGGGGATCTTTCCTACACTGAAGGTGCTTCCAGTTTAAGCTGGAGTTTTTGGGTTAATCCGAATTCGGTCGCGGCGACGAAGTGTTTGTGGTGTAAATATAATAATGCGGCAACAGAGCGGTCGTGGGCGATTGAAAGCGGAACAACTAATGCTTCGGCGATTAGGGCCACGCTGCCAACGAGCACGACGGAAGCGGATGGCACAACATACGGAGAAACACCGACCGGACAACTTAGTGTCGGAGTTTGGACCCACGTGGCAGTGGTCTATGACGGAAATGCTTCAGGTAATTTGAACCGGCTGAAGATATATATTAATGGTGTTAAGCAGAATCTGGCTTTTGCCGGGACGATTCCGGCAACGACTCAGGCCACCACTTCCACGGCTAACGCTGGCGAAAGCTCCGATGGAGCCAGAAATTTTTCAGGCACACTTGATGAGATGAAGATCTACGGCGGGGCGCTGACAGAGGCTGAAGTGAAGTTGGATTATAACCGAGGGTCGGCAATTTCTTTGGGAGTTTTGGGAACTTCGACGGCCGACGGGAAGACCGCGTCAAGTTCGGCTGGGTCGGCTTATTGCCTGCCGGGAGATACCACAACGTGTAACCCGCCGGTGGCGGAGTGGCCTTATGAAGAAGGCCAGGGGACGAGCGTGGCTGACACGAGCGGAAACAACAACACGATGACTCTAAGCGCCGCCAGTCAATGGACGCATGGAGTCATCGGTCGCGGCATCACCTTCAACGGCACGAGCGACACGGCTGATTACGGAGATGTGAATAATAAATTTGACAGCGTGACCAAGCTCACGGTGACGGCTTGGTTTAAGAAACCAAGCGTCGGGGGAAAAGTTTATATTGCCACGAAGGGCAGCGGCGCCAACGCGACACGTTTTGAACTGTCGGCTTTAACTGATGGTTTGATCTATTTTGTTGTCAGAAACGGGGTGTTATCGACAGCGTCCACATATAGCAATGACACGAATTGGCACCATGTGGCGCTGGTTTTTGATGGGACCCAAACGGGCAATGCCAATCGGTTGAAGGGGTTTATTGATGGCACGGCGCGCGCTCTGACTTTCTCAAACACTGTTCCGAGCTCGACGGGAAACTATGGCACCGCGAAGCTTTATTCCGGCTATCATGAATGGTTTAACCTGTATTCGGCCGGATATGTTGACCAGATGCGGGTTTTTGATTACCCCTTGACAGCGGCTCAAGTGGCCAACAACTATAACCGCGGCCTGCCTGCATCCTGGTGGAAGTTTGATGAGTGTCAGGGAACGGTAGCCAATGACTCAATCGCAACCATATCGGGTACGCTAAACGGTGGGACACCGGGAGACTGTAATACCGCAAGTACTGCCTGGGCCAATGGAAAAACAGGAAAGTTTAATTACTCATTAAAATTTGGCACTACACCCGATCTTACTACAGTGACTTCGACCAGTACGTATCCTTTTAGCCAAGTCAGCAGCCCTCCGGTATCATGGGGCGGATGGTTTTATCCGACTAGTTCGGTAAACAGTCAGGCATTTATCGATAAAAAGGATCAATTCCGGCTTTACACCGACGGATCCGGAAATGCAATCTGCGGGGTGGCAACGGCTGCCGGATCCTACACCGATGCCTCATCGGTGACAGCTCCGATAACCTTAAATACCTGGAATCATGTACTTTGCACTTATGATGGTACCACTAGCTTGAAAACCTATGTAAATGGAATATTAAAAAATACTTCAACCATCTCTGTCGATATGTTTCTCACGACAACCACATTGTATGTAGGCCAACTCAATGACGCTTCTAACCAGTTTACAGGCCAGGCAGATGATATAAAAATATGGGCATATTCTTTGACTGCTTACCAGGTGCGGATGGAGTTTAACCAAAGCAGTGCTGTTAGGTTTGGGCCTAGTTCCGGGGCTCCCTGACCATAGTGAAAGCGAGCTTTGGTTGCGGTCCTCGCACGCTCGACAGCTGAGGGTGAATGTTGTTTTCAGCTCGCGGCTGCGGGCCTAAACCAAGGAAGCGCAGTTAGATTTGGACCCAATACGGGGGCGCCTTAAGTTAGAAATTCAGAAAAGTTTTCTTTGGTGACCGGGGTCCAGGTGGAGTTAGGATAGGTTTGACGCCAGGTCACTGGAGGAGAGTTTCTGCTCTTTTGCCATTTGATTTCAAAGGCGTTAAGAGTTCCTTGGGATTCTTCAATATAGTCGATTTCTTGTTTAGACCAGGTTCTCCAGAAATAAGTGTTTGGGGTTAAACCGAGATTGCCGTTTCTTTTGAATCTTTCGGTGATAAGGAAATTTTCCCAGAGGGCGCCAGTATCGGAGCGCAGTGCAAGAGGGTTAAAGTTGTTGATGATTGCATTTCTGATGCCGGTGTCCCAGAAGTATATCTTCCGAGATTTGTTAATTTCTTTTCTTAGGTTCCTTGAGAGTGGAGGAAGACGGAATATCACAAAAGCCAACTCAAGAAGTCTCGTGTAGGAAGAGATAGTTTCCTTGTCTACCTCGAGAAGGTTGGCCAGCTCGGTGAAATGGACCTCGCTGCCAATTTGGAGAGCGAGGGCTTGCAGAAGCTTTTCTAAAAGCTCTGGTGCTTTTAGTTGACGGTATTCTAAGGAATCTTTATAAAGGTAGTTTTTGTAGATCGATTTGATGGTTTCCTCGGCGGACTGCCCTCCCAGGCTGACAATTTCCGGGTAGGAACCATAGATCATTCTTGTTTCTAGAAGTCTAGCTGTTTCGATTTGGTCAGGATAGATTTCGGCCAGTGAGAGCGGGCTGAGGATAAACTCATAAGTGCGGCCGGTTAAGGGCTCCTTAATTTTATTGGAAAGATCGAAAGAGCTGCTACCCGTGGCAATTACTTGCAGCTTGGGGGCGTTATCGACAAGGAGTTTGAGGGTTAGTCCGATGTTTAGCACTCTTTGGGCTTCGTCGATGATGACGAGTTTGTTTTTGCCGATTAAGCTTTTGAGTTCAGAGGAGGTTTTGTCCGTGAGAGCTCTTCTTACATCTGGTTCGTCACAGTTTAAATAAGAACTTTCTTCGGGGAATTTCTTCTTAATCTCTTGGACTAGAGTGGTTTTGCCCACCCGTCGCGGGCCGTAAATTATGATTACCTTTCCTCTAAAGAGGTGGTCTTCAATTCGTGGCTGGATTGATCTCTTAAATAGCATGATTTCGGTGGTTTTACTCTCCTAAATTACTATAATTTAGGCGGTTTGTCAAGGACCAAGAAAGTCTCGCCTTGGTCCTGCTCCAGAGGTGAAGGTGTGGAACTATGCCTTGACCCCATATCAAGTGAGGACTGAATATAACCAATCGGGTGCAGTGAGATTTGGCCCAACAACTGGTGCTCCCTAGATTGTTGGGATGCCTTTCCTGAGGGGTGGTCTCGGGAAGAAATTTTTCTCTCTTGACAGGGCTAGTTGGGCCTGTCATTCTTAATTAAATAAGCAGCCTGGAGTTGTTCTCTTGAAAAAACATCTAAGCTTAATCATCTTCTTTGTCTTCATCTTTTCAGGCTTTTTCGTGTTTGCGCCGGCGCCGCTTTGGGCTTCCGGGGCGACCTATTATGTGGCGACTTCCGGCAGTGACACTAATTCCGGCACGCAAAGTGCGCCCTGGGCCACGCTCCAAAAAGCCCTCGGGAGCATTTCCTCCGGCGACATGGTCATCATCCGCGGAGGCATCTATCGTCAGCCCGGCAGCATGATTGGCTACCCCTACAAATCCTTCGGCCCAGCCGGAACGGCGGGCAATTTGACCACCTTCAAATCTTATCCCGGAGAACGAGTTATCATCACCGGTCCAAACAACGACCTTATCCAAATTGCCGTTGCCGACTATGTTCGGATTGACAGCCTCTGGTTTGGCGGGGATTATGTCACCGGTATCAAAGGTCCGGTGTTTCAAATTTCCGGCGTCGGCAAAGAAATTGTCAACAACACCTTTTTCAATTGGCCCTCGGGCCCGCTGATGGGTTGGGGAGAAAACGTCCTTTTTCAAGGAAATCGGCTCGTCAACACCGGCCGGGATGTGCACACCGCGGGAACCTATTTCTCTTCGGGATATGCGACTGACGGAAAGTTGTCTAATCACATCATTGCTGACCACAACATCTACATTGGCAACAACATTTCCGCCGGTTATGGCTTCCAGTTTTGGCATGGCGGCAAGTCCATGATCGCGACCCGAAACTTTGTGGCCGGTCATTCCTGGGGGAGCGCCATAGACGGAGACAGCCAGCTGTGGGCTAATAATTTTTATTGGAAGCAAACCGGAAAAGATTCAGACATTGACACCGTCATTAATCCCTATGGTCCTCTGTCCGGTGGTTCTAATCAAAAGTATATCAATAATATCTTTGGGCCCTCCGCCTGGTTTTATTATGCTAACGCCTGGAAAGCCACTCAGGCAGAAATCGATACCAAACTATCTAATAATGCTTTCACTGACGATCCCTCCTATCTGCCGGGATCCGGTGGTCCCACCTGTAAAAAGCCCTGCGGAGTAAGTCCATACGTCTTTCATCAAGGGCAAGAAAGTGCGGAAATTGGTATCAGTGCGGCAGCTCTGGATAAGGCAGTTGGGACAATCAGTCAGGCTTTTCTAAACCCGCTGGACACTATCTATAGCGACACCACGGTTGAATCAAGTTTTCAACAGATTCGCTCGGCGCAAGTTCCAACCACGAGCCCCCTATACCGTAAAGGACTGCCTTGGTTCGGACAAGCCATCGACATTGGCTGGAACGTTCCGGCGCCAGCCTCCGTTTGCGACTATTGGGCCGCTTTCACCAAGCTTGGTCTCAAGCACTATGATAAATACGGTAGTGTTCTTCCTGACTATTCCTGCACTAGTCCTACACCACCTCCGCCGCCACCGCCACCACCGCCGCCGTCGACAGTGACGGGCGACGTTAATGGTGACGGCAAGGTTGATTTTGCCGACCTCCAAGCCCTGCTCTTAAACATCCTGGGGACAGTCACGGCGCAACTTGATCTCATTGTCGATGGCAAAATTAATTCGTTGGACTTTGCCGTTTCCTCGGGAGAAATCATTAATGCTAATCCGCCGCCGCCCGGCGACACTCAAGCTCCAGTCACTGTCATCACCGCGCCAGCTGGTGGTCAAACGGTCAGTGGGACTTTTTCCGTCGTGGCGAGCGCGACGGATAACGTCGGGGTGACAAAAGTGGAGTTCTATATTGACGGGGCGATTAAAAACACTGACACGGGTGTTCCCTACGGATTTAATCTGGACACGACCCAACTGACTAATGCCGCGCACACGGTTTATTCCAAGGCCTATGACGCTGCCGGCAACGTAGGGAGCTCATCAAGCATCACTTTCACGGTCAGCAACACCGCCCCGCCGCCCCAAACCATGACTTTGAATTTGTCCTCGTATTTTGGCGGCTCGGGTGAAGACAGTGCTCGCGACGTGGTCACCGATTCCCAAGGCAATGCCTACGTGGTGGGCGGCCTGGGATCAGCAACGATCCAGACAACCCAAACTTTTAAAAAAACCGGTACCTGCGCTGTTTCCTGGACGGGTAACGGCGGCAAGGACATGGACGCCTATGTCATGAAAATCAGCCCGACTAACCAGCTTGTCTGGTCAACCAGGATCGGCGGGCCGTGCTATGACCGGTCGTATGGCGTGGAGCTCGATTCCTCGGGAAACATCTACTTGACCGGCCGGGCCGGGCCGAATTTCCCCACGACCAGCGGGACTTTCCAGCCGGGTTTCTACGGCTTTAATTCCGGCAGCGCCTATGGTGAGCAGAACGCTTTTGTGGCCAAAGTTTCCCCAACGGGAGCTCTTGTTTGGGCGAGCTACGTCGGCTCGACAGACGGCAACCGGGACATCGCCGTTGACGGCAGTGGGGATGTCTATATTGGCACCGGCTTTAATTCGGCGACGCAAAAGCCACTAAGCGGGCTTGCCTGGTTTAGCTCGGCCATTAGCAAGGCTTTTCAAGTGGTGAACAATCGCGGTTTTGAGGGCTTGATTGTCAAAATTAAGTCTGACGGGTCGCAGGTGGTGTGGGCCAGTTTCTACGGCGGCACGGGTAATGAGGGAGCCACGCCGTCAATCAGAGTGGATAGGAACGGCTACGTTTATTACCTCACCAACACAACTTCGACTAATCTGCCCGTAAAAAACGCTTTCAAATCGACTCTCGGGGGGACGATCGACATGGCCCTCGTTAAATTCCATTTTGACTCGGGGGTGGGGAAACTGGTCACCGACTATTCGACCTATTTTGGCGGCAGTGATGTCGAGTTTACCGAAACCCACGGTCTGGCCGTGGACGTATCGGGAAACGCCTATATAGCCGCGACCACCAAATCTACGAACCTGACGACGACCACGGGGGCTTACCAACGAACCTATGGCGGCTCAGGGGGAAGCGGAAACTATCCGGGGGACGGCTTTGTGGCGAAATTTTCCCCCACGGGGACACTTCTTTCGGCCACCTATCTGGGGGGGTCCTCAGGGGAGGGCCTGGAGGGCACGGCCCTTGATTCTTCGGGTAATGTCTTTGTCTCGGGGGCGACCTATTCAACAAACTTCCCGACGAGTTCCGGAGCCTTTCAAACAAGTAATAAGGGCAGAGCTGACGTTTTTGCGGCGAAACTTTCGCCGGATCTCAAAAGTCTTCTTTTCAGCACCTACCTGGGCGGCACGGGCGATGACCTGGGTCGGTCAGCAACGGTCGATTCTGCGGGCAACTTCCTGGTGGTGGGACTCGAATATTCTTCCAATTTGCCGACGAAAAGTGCTTTCCAGATAACCTATGGGGGAGCCGGGGATGAGTTAATTTCTAAATTTGGTCCTTAAATCTATGATAAATTTAACTATGCCACAAATGCCAGAGCGCTTTTCCAGGTCCGGAGTTATTCCGATTAAACTTGTTATTCTCCTTTTATTGCTGGCGCTGCCGCTGCTGCTTCTGGCGTTGAACTCGAAGACGAATCTTTTAGGCCTGGCTGGAGCTTCGGCCAACCTGGCAGTCTATCCGGCCACCCAAGCTAATGTGGTCGTCGGGGACCCCGTCTCTTTCACTGTTTCGCTGACGACCGGTGGGGCCAGCGTCCGGGGAGCGGACGTGATCATTAACTACGACAAGACAAAGTTGGCTCTGGTGGACATTACGCCCAATGACGCTTCCTTTAAAACCTTTGGCCCGCAAACCGCCGGGGGAGTCTTCGATGCTTCTCGGGTTATCAGTGTGGCCAGTCAAAGCGGCCGGATTGAGTTTAGCTCTTTGGCCTTTGATCCGTCGCAATCAGGTAACGGTCAGCAAGGCTTGACGGCGCTTTTTAACGGCACGACGACGCTAGTCAATCTCAAGTTCCTGGCGCTCTCCGCCGGCAGCAATATTCCCCTGACTTTTGGCTACACCGCCAGCAGCACGACCGATTCGAATGTGGCTCTGGACGGCGGCCAGGACGTCTTGGGCTCGGTCACAAACGCCGCGATTACGATTGTCAATCCCACGGTCCAAGATAGCCAGGCTCCAACAACAGCGGTGACGACGCCAACGGCCGACCAAACAGTGGCCGGGACGGTGATCCTTGCCGCCACAGCCACAGACAACGTGGGGGTGACAAAAGTGGAGTTTGTCCTGGACGGAGCGGTCAGGGGTTCGGACACCACTTCTCCCTACACTCTTTCCTGGGACTCAAAGACGGTTTCGGACGGCAGCCACTCCGTCCTGACCAAAGCCTATGACGCGGCCGGCAATGTGGGCACTTCGCCAGCTATTAGCTTTAAAGTGGTTAACACGGTTGTGAGCAAGACGATGAGAGTGAGCCAGATTGTTTATGAAGTCCGCGGCCAAAAGCTTGATGATGGGGTTCTGGTTGTCGATGCGGCCGGCAAGGGGCTGGGCGGAGCCCTGGTTTCCCGAACGGTGACTAACGAGGCCCAGACTCTGACCTATAAACTCTCTTCCAAAACGGCGACTAACGGTTGGACCGGCTCAACCATCACCAAAAAAGCCGCCCCGGGGTGCTATTCGGAGAAAATCACCGCCGTCACTCTCTCCGGCTACACCTTTGATGGTGTTACTCCGCAAAACCAATATTGCACCAAGAGGTAGAAAGTTAGCCTATGATATGAGGCAAGAGAGAGCCTTTAGAAAGAGATTGTTTTGGAGGCGGGGTTTGACTTCAGTTCTGGCGCCGGTGGCTCTTTTTTTGGTTTTGATTCTGGGAGTGGTGGCGATTAATTTCGGGCTGAATTCATCAACGAGTCCGGAGCCACGAGCCGACGGAGGGACAAATGTCGTTGTGACCGGAACAGTGCAGCGGTCGCCATGGCTGCGGCTGCGGAAACCGGACTATCGGCTGGTCAAGACGGATAATGGCAAGGACTACTATTTGACCACGACCAGCACGGGAATTAATCTCCGGACCTATGAGGGGAAAAAAGTCGTTGTGACAGGGACGGAGACAACGACGGCTAAGTGGGGGCTGACGCTGTTTGTCAAGGACATTAAGGTGTTTGTGGCCCCGCCGCCACCATATCCGGCGCAGAAGAAGGTGGACACCTCAAAGACGGTGATGTATCAAGTGTGGTTGAATTATTACGCCCAGAATGTCTCCGAGGATCAGCCGTCGATGGTGGTGTTTGAGAATGCGGCCCGGAGGTTGCCGGACCTGGCGAAGATGGGCGTGACCACAATTCAGCTTTCGCCGGTGCACCCGTTTTTGTCAGGGACGACCATTGGGTCGCCATATGGTTCACGGGACTACTATGACGTCAATCCGGGTTATGCCGGGTTCACAAATCCACAAACCGATCCGGGAACGAAAAGTGAGCGGATCGCCGCCTTTAAAAAATATGTTGAGGCGGCCCACGGTCAGGGGATGAAGGTGATCATGGACTGTGTCTATCACAGCACCGATGCCCGCAATGTTCTGGTGGCGGCGTATCCGGAATATTACAAACATAATGCCGACGGCCGTTTTGTCCAGAATCAATACGGGTTTTATGTTTTGGACTACGCTCAATCCGAGCTTGTCGACTATATGATTTCGATGGTGAAATACTGGAAACAGACGGTGGGAGTGGACGGGTGTCGGGCGGACGTGGCGACGATGGTGCCGCTTGCTTTCTGGGCAGCCTTAAATAACGAGATGAAAAAGATTGATCCCGGGTGGCTCATGATTGCGGAAACGACAGCAAATCTGGTTTCGTATAGCGGGCCGTACAGCGGTCCGGGATATAAGGGGGAAACGTATGACAAGATCTATGGTTTTGACGGGATATATGGGGTGACTTATATGCTGGCTTCACGGGCGATTCTTAACGGAAGTCGCATGGCTGATGTCCTGGAGACGGCCTGGGAGTTTCCGCAAAACGGCACGGCAGCGGTTCCGGGAGGAATTTTTTACCGGTCGGTGGACAATCATGATCAGCGGCCAAGAGCAACGCTTCTGGCTGGAGGGAATGCCGGGATGGTGGCTTCGGTGGCGGTCAACTTGACGCTTGACGGGATTCCGTTTATTTTTAATGGCCAGGAGATCGGGGATGTGGCGCCGACGAGCATTGCGGTTCAAAGATTTATTTCCTGGAGTCATCCGCTTGCACCCCAGAATGGAGAGGCTTTTGAGAAACTGATTTCACTTCGACGAAATCGTCCGGCTTTAAACAGCGGGACGACAGTTTGGCTTGATAATTCAAATCCGGCAGGAGTTGTGTCGTATGTCAGGCAGAGCGGGAGTGACCGGGTGTTGGTGGTGGCGAATCTTTCGGGGACAGACTGGAGCGGAACGGTGAGCGGAACAACGGGAGCAAGCCTTAGTGGCCAGGGAAAAGATCTCATCTCCGGTCTGAGCGTGTCTTCGGCGGTTAACAACGTGATGACGCTTTCACTCCCGGCCTATTCTTATGTTGTTATCCAAATTCAGTAGAATTTTTCGGGTTCAGACGGGATGGCAAAAGTTGAATTTGAGTTTAAACAATTAAATTTCCTTTATTCTTCTGCCTCTGCTCCTTTAAGATATGTTTGGTTTTTTGATTCCTCTGCTGACGCTGCTGTTTGTTTTGACCGCACGTTCTGGGCGAGACGGACAGATTGTGAAGACGGTGACGCCGGCGGTGGTGATGATTTTTCTTTTGGCTTCGGGAGGTGAGAGCGGGAAACTTGACTCCATCCAAATTTTTTGCTAATATTCCTTGACTGTGGTCAAAACAGATGCAAGCCTTAATTGAAACCTACCATCGTTTACTTTCGGAAATAGTACCGTCCTACTGGCGCCGGTTCTATGACGAGTTTGTCATGGATAGCCGGATGGTCGGCATTGTTGGGGCAAGAGGGGTGGGAAAGACCACGTTTCTTGTTAGCTATCTGCGGGAACACTACGGCGGTTCGGACAGGTCACTCTACGTCTCGGCGGACAACCTCTATTTTGTGGAGCATACTTTGATTGAAGTGGCGGATCAATTTGTCAAGGACTTCGCCGGGGAGATTTTGTGCATTGACGAGATTCACCGCTATAGGAATTGGAATCAGGAACTGAAAAATATTTACGACTCCTACCCTAAACTGTCAGTAATATTTTCAGGGAGTTCGAGTGTTGATCTGGTGAAAGGGAAGTATGATCTATCCCGCCGGGCTAACTTGAAAACGATGTATGGCTTTTCCTTCCGGGAATATCTGGAGGTTTGGGAGAAAGCTAAATACCCGATTCTGACGCTGGCGGAAATTCGCACTAATCACACGATGTATGCTCAGGAATTAATGAAGACGCCAAAAATCCTTGGTTATCTGAAACAGTATCTTAAGGGAGGTTACTACCCGACGTTTTTGGAAATGGGGAGCTACGGCGCCTATCAAAGCAGCCTGCGGGGGATTATTGACAAGATTATCTTTGAAGATATCAGTAGTTTTTATTCTTTAAATACCTCTAATTTGGACACTCTTAAGAAGATAATTTATTTCTTTGGGACTGCCCAGCCCGGGACTGTTAACATCAACCGCCTGGCCGGAAGTTTAAAGAAGGACTATACCACAATTGCGGAGTATGTGCAGATTTTAAGAGATACCGGACTTCTTCGTTTTCTCCGGCGGAACAAACAAGGCCATGCTTTAGTGCGGGATGCAGAAAAGATTTATCTGGACAATCCGAATCTCCTTTACGCTGTTAATCAGGAGGTAGGGAAGGAGCCACTGGTTGGAGTTTCGCGGGAGCTCTTTGTGATTGGCAGTTTGGAAAACGCAGACTACCACGTGTTTTTTTCTGAGGCGGCGGACGTTGAATGCGACGGGCACCTTTTTGAGATTGGGGGGAAGAACAAAACCGCCTCGCAGTTGAAAGGGAAAGAAGGATATTTAATTAGTGATGATGTCCTTGTTGGCGACTCCAGAACCATTCCCCTTTATTTGTTTGGGTTTTTGTCTTAATCGGTGGTTGATTTTTCAACTGGGGGTTTTTGTTTGGCCTCGAAAGATGAGGATTGGGAAATGAAAATGTTCCATGAGTTGCGATCGCGTTTTATGGAACAAAAATGCAAGATACAGAGTGGGGAAGTTGAGGAAAAAATTACCTTGTTGGCACTAGTGTGCAAGTTGGGTTATTTTAGGATTTGGGGTCTTAAGCTTCGGGCGAGGGATTCATAGAATTTCTCCATGGCTTTTTGGTCAAAGGGGACGAGCATTTTGGGAAGATTCGTTATTTCCGCGGCCTTGAGGAAGCTTTGGGCCGTTTTAATAGTGTCTGTGGTGACGACGAATTTTTGGTCAGCACTGGTGAGGAGATCGGCTGCTGTCCAGTTTGTTTCTTTGATAATTAAGTAGAGGTCGACGTAATCTCGTTCACGGGCTTTGGTGCGGATCGTGTGGATCTTGTTGACGGCAATGTCGTAGAGGCTATCAATTTCGAGGCCGCGCCACCTGATTCCCGGTTTTAGACGGTTGAAGGAGTAGTGGTTAAAGTCGACCTTGAAACGGCTGTTGTCAGGGTAGCGGAAGAAATATGTGTAGAAACCAAGGTCGTCATCGACGCTAACGTGACGGTATTCGAGGATACTTTGATTCCTTTTGATCCATTCAGTAACACGGTCGCCATTAAAGGAGCGATCGGTGAAGAAATCCAAATCGTAGGATTCCCGGTGGTGGAGGTACCAGCTGGCCAGACCGGTGCCGCCGCTTAAGTAGAAGTTATCGAGGAGATATTTTTCCTGAAGTACCAGGTCCAGAAATTGCTTCTGTCGAAGGCTAAGTCCTTCTCCTTGCGCCAGGGTTTGTTCCATAGGTAGAATTCTAGCACCTTTTTCTTGTCAGGATTGAGACGATCTTTGATTTTGAACCAGGCTTTCCGGAGCTCCTTTTCCTCGATTTTTTCGCCCTCAAGGCCATAGTTTATACGCTGGACCAAGCGCCAGAGTTTATATTCTTTAGGATGGTTTTTTTTTAAGGCTTCCTCGTCAGTGTTCCAATTGATCATTAAATAGATTATACCTCTTAAGGAAAAGCGGGGAGGGAGGGGCGGATTTGGCAGGAAGGTTGTCGCAGCAATCTGCCGTGTGGCAGTCTGTCGGCCCAGGGAAAGAGAGCTTCAGGTTGCTATGATGGTTGATTTGCGACCAAAGTCGTCTTGCCAGATTTTGAGTTTTTGCCCTTTCGGATAGTGTGTCGTCACATCATTTCTTGAGTCTGGATATAGTTGGCTGACATTAAATCCTTCGCCTGGTGCCAGGGAAATGATTTCAAGTGGACTTTGTGCATCGGAAGATAATTCCCACTTTTTTTCTCCTTGAGACAGTTCCCGGGGAAAACGGAATTTGGGTAACAGGCCTCCTTCTGGATGCCAAAAATTGTCATACTCTATCTTACAGGTCATAGCCTTATTCTCTCTCTCTCTGCTTAATTTGTCAAGCTACGCTTGACAAAACCAGCCCCGGCGTTTTTTGTCGAGTTTGGGAGGGGCGGGTGAGCCTGATTTATGGTAAAATATGCTTATGCTTAACTGGTCCACTGACGAAAAAGCCTTCAAGAAAAAAGACCCTAAGGGCTACAAATTGTGGAGGTTAACTCAGCTCATAAACTTCGGTCTTGACGGGGAAAAACTGTCGGAAAAAGAAGTCAGAAAAGCCTGGCCGAAGATCAAGGACAGGCTCGATCCCTACAAGGGCCGTTTGCTGGAGTTTCTTATATGGGGAAAACAATACTCACTCCCAAACAATATCAGTTTCTGGAACTGGCCGCTGCCGACCCAAAAATCGTAGCGAATTTCTATCTCACTGGCGGCACGGCTCTGTCAGAATTTTATCTCCACCACCGCCTCTCTGAAGACATCGATCTTTTTTGCCCGAAAGAAGAAGTCGATCAAAAATTCGTAGAAATTTTCCTCAAAAAAATCTCACCAAAGATGGCAATCCAATATCTCCGCCCGACCGTATTCTTGGGTCTTGTCAGTTACAAATTGGTCTTCACGGACAAAACAGAATTGAAAGTAGATTTTAACTATTACCCTTTCCTCCAAATCGATAGTGGTACCAAATTTAATAATCTGAGTGTCGACAGCCTTTATGATATTGCGGCAAACAAACTGCACACTCTTTTTATGAGACCACGATCGCGCGATTACGTGGATCTTTATTTTATTCTCCAGCAAGAAAATTATCCGTTAGAAAAGCTGATAATCGACGCCAAAATCAAGTTCGACTGGCACATTGATAACACGACTCTCGCCAGTCAATTCTCAAGAGTGCAAGATTTAGTTTCAACCGATTTACCAAAAATGCTCGTTCCTTTTGATCAAGAAAAGATGGAAAAATTTTTTCTTGATCTGGCGAAATCGCTCAAAGGAAAGATATTTAAAGAGTGAGCAGGGTTGGGGCAAATTGCTTCGGAAAGCAGGGGCAGGTGGCTGACAGACACCTTAATAATTATCAAGAATTTTTTTGGCCTTTATTTTTCGTTTTTCTGCTTCTGGACTGATTTTTAATTTTTGGTCGAATGGCGCTTTTTGGTAGTAGGGATGGCTGTATTTTGGAGTTTTGCTAAATTTCTCTGGCACGTTCTTCCAGCCACATGTAAGAAGTACTCTCGTCGCTGGACGCGGTTTGATTGGTTTTATTAAGTGAAGAGATTGTTCAGACACCCCTTCAGACACCCCTTCAGACACATGTTTATTCTCTCTCTCTCTCTCTCTCTCTCTCTGCTTAATTTGTCAAGTTGGGACTGGCTGGGAATCGGAGGAAGGAAATCGCATCTTGACATCATTGCATCTTGATGAGAAAATGTGGGTATGAACACAGTCAGAACGACGATTTCGCTGGAGGCGGATTTACACCGGCAAGTTTTGGCACAGGCCAACAACCTGGGCTTGTCCATGAGCGAAGTTGTTAACAAGCGACTGATGAATCCTAACTTCGGGAAGAGCCGGGCCCAGATTGAGGAAAAAATTGCTGAGGACCGGCGCTTTTTCAGGCAGTTGTCTCACAAGGGAAGAAAAGTTGATTTAGTTAAGGCTTTGAGAGAGGACCGGGACCGTGACAGTTGACAGGTTTGTCATTGACGCCAGCGTGGTTTTGGAATGGGTGGAAACGAAAGAGTCGCCTCAAAAACAGAGGGCGCTTGGTCTCTATGAGCGGCTGGTGAAAGGTGAGGTGGCTTTTTCGGCGCCTTCATTTCTTCTGGTTGAGGTCATTAATGTGCTTTATTGGAAGAAAAGAAACACGGTTGAGGAGATCAGAGACTTTGTTGACCGGGTCAAGACTTCGGGGATTAATTTTGTTGACGGCGCGTTTTCAGCTGACGCCAGTGATGAGCTTCTGGATGCAGTTGGAAAGCATGAGATTACAGCCTATGACGCACAGTATGTGATTCTGGCAAAGAAGCTGGGAGTGAAGCTCCTGACGTTTGATGAGAAGTTGTTGGGGATTAAAGAAGTGGGTGCGGGGGAATGGTAGAGAGACCTACCATATTTCCTGTGGTCCATATTCCTGGTCGAAATCTTTTTGAGCTAAGCGAACATATTTCTCTTCGGTAATCTGCCAAGAGGTGCCGTCTCCCTTTGGATCCCATTCGGTGCGTAATAGAACAGTGTTTGGTGTGCGGGTTTTCCAGCGAGATTCGCGAATGTCCGGCCTTTTTGTTCGAACCGCTTCATCATATTCATCGTATTTTCGACCCGTTAGTCCTATTCTTTCTTGAGCTAATCGACGGCCTTCTTCAGTCCAAGGACGAAATTCAATTCTCCTTCCTTGTTGGCCAGGTCCAAAACCAAGATTTGGATGGAGAAAATAATCAAGTTCTATTTTATCCTGCTCAAATAGAGCTTGTGTCTCCGGCGATTGATTTACGGACATGGCCTTATTCTCTCTCTCTCTTCCTAAAAAGTCAAATTTGGTTGGGCCGGAAAAGTGGTCGTGTCTTATTTATGCGATCGCATTTTTAAGAAGTCAGTTGGTTGATAAGAGAAGATAGGATAAATTGACATTATTAATTGATTCGACTATAATCGAAAAGAGGCATAAAACATATGAAGAAAATCGAACTCATTTGGCGGGAGATTCTAGAGAACGGACAGAAAGATCCCGTTTTTGAACAGAAGGAGCTGGCGTCAAGACTGGGATTGTCCACGAGCACGGTTTTTGCGGCGCTTGAGCCATTGAGAGCAATTGGAGCGGTAACGGTTGGCGGCCGGGGGTTTCGGTTGACTAATTTTTCCAAAGTGCTCTTCTTTTGGGCGACGCATCGAAATTTGGCCAAAGATATCGTTTACAAAACGAGGGTTGATCTGCCAATGGTCGAAATTGAGGGCCTGGTTGACAACGAAACGATTTACGGGGCATATAGTGCCGGCCGCAGGCTTCTGGGGCAGGCTCCGGCTGACTATGACAAAGTCTATCTTTATGCCTCAAAAACAGACAATTTGATCAGGAGATTTCCGAGGGCGGGGGGGGCAGCCAACGTTTTTGTCCTGCAGGCTGATCCGGGCTTGCCGGCTTTTGGCAAAATGACCCCGGTGTCGCAGACGTTTGTTGATTTGTGGAATTTGCCGGACTGGTTTGCGCAGGATTTTTTGGAGGCTTTAAAGGAGAAATTTTATGGCGGATTATTATCATGATTTAGTGACTGACAAGAGTTGGAAGACTTTGCAGGAACTTAAGAGCCAGGTGGATTTTGTGCTCATCGGCGGGTGGGCGGTTTATTTATATACAAAAGCTTTGAAGTCGAAAGACATTGACATTATTGTCAATTTTGACCAACTGGACAGATTAAGGAGTCAATTTGAGGTCGTCAAAAATGAGCGGTTGAAGAAATATGAAGCGAGGCGCGAGGAAGTCCAGATTGATGTCTATTTGCCGCACTTCAGCGAAATTGGAGTGCCCATTGAGGAGGTTGTCAAAAGGGTCGTTTCCCGGGAGACGTTTGTGGTTCCGGTGCCGGAGGCGCTTCTCATTTTGAAGCAGTTTATTTTGGGGCAGAGGGGGCTGTCGGCCAAGGGCCAAAAAGACCGACTGGACATCTTGTCGATCCTCCTTTCGGTTGAGGTGAACTTTAGGGAATATCGCAAATTAACGCAGGCGTGGGGCTTGACTTCTTTTCCTTCGGAGCTGGCGGAACTTGTTTCGACAACGGTCAGAATTCCGGAGCTATCGGTTGATGAGTATCAATGGTCGAAGGTGAAAAAGAAGGTTTTGAACTTGGTGGCTTAGCGTCGGGTTTTTAGTTGTCTCCCGTGTTTAGATTTGTGGTCCGAGAGCTTGAGAATATGACATTAGTTTTGAGGTTGGAGCATTTTGATGAGACTGCCTAGTCTTGCTGCTTGATCTTCGCCGATCGTTGATGCAGTCTGGGCTGCACCGAGGAATTCTTCACGTAGAAATTGTCTTTCAGGGTTCCTTCCTAGGGCTACTGCGTCCTTTCCCTCTGCTGAGGCCGCGCTTTCGAGCCATTTTGCCTGGTCTATTTTCAGATAATTTATTGCTTTTTGCCTGGCAGCCGGGTCGTTGTTTTTTAATCCCGTGGCAATCTGTTCGATTACTGCGCGGCCAGCTTCGTACATGGCCCGGATTTCCCCTTGATCATCGCCCCAACCCTCGCCTGCTTTTTCAGCCGCCTCAAGCTCATGCTCAAAGTAGGTTATCGGATTAGCGTAGATTTCGTTCGATTCGGCTTCGTACCAATGAGGGAATCTGCCAGTTTGAGTTGTTTTTTCTGTTCTGTCAGCCATTTGAATTACCTCCAAGGTCTATTGTCTCTCTCTCTCTTCCTAAAAAGTCAAATTTTGGCTTTGCGTTTTGGCTACGAAGTTGATATACTCTGAGAAATGCAAACTACGCTTCTTAACTACCGAATCATTGTTGAGCCCGACAGCCAAACTGGAACAGGCAAGCTTGGATACACAGCCTATGCACCCACCTTGGGAGTGGCTGATGATGGAAAGACAATTGAAGAGGCAATTAAAAATGTTCGGGGCGCAATTGAAGCATTTGTGGAAAGTTTGATCGTTGATGGGCAACCAGTGCCAACAGACCGAGTGGAGCAAGATCTTGTGGCGACGGCACAAATTTCGGTTAACGGCCCGGTTCAATTCGCTTTTTAATGCCTGAGATTCCTCAAATTAAACCTCGGAATGTGGAAAAAGTGCTACTGAAAAGAGGTTTTGTCGGCCGGACAACAAAAAGCAGTCATGTTGTTTTTGTTCATAAGGATGGCAGGCGCACAGTTGTTCCGGTTCACAATAAACCGGTGAGCACAGGAACTCTTCGGGCAATCCTTCGCCAGGCAAAGATTTCCGTGGAGGAGTTTTTGGAGGAAGTTTAATTGGGAGATGGGGTTTCTGGTGGACTTGAGAACTTTTCTAGTTGTTTTGCTAGAGCCCTGAAACCTGACAAAAACCATGTCTCGCCTTCATCCTCACTTTTTTTTGGTTCGAGACCGTACTCTTCAGACATTGCGTTGACAACTCCTGAGAAGTCGTTCAGGGTCTGAGCAGTTCTGAGGGCGTCTTGCCACAACTGTATACCTTGTTCCGCTGCCGCATACATTGCTGGGTCGTCTTGTGGATCTACACGGTTCCTGATTATTAGCTCATTATTGAGTCTTGTTTGGGCGAGCAGAATTGCATCCTGCCGAGCTTTTCGGTCGGATACCGATTTTCCAACATATCTGTTTCTAAACTCAGCTGGTAGTCTGTTTTCCAGAACTGCCCAAGCTTTCCTGGGATTAAAGTTCTCTTCAACATTATTTTTTTCTGACATTTGTTTTATTCTCTCTCTCTCTCTCTCTCTCTGCTTAATTTGTCAAGCTTGGACAATCCAGAATGGCCCAGGAGAATTTTAGGGAAAATGTTCGATGTTTTGTGATCGCGTTTTATGGAACAAAATGTTGGGTGGGAGAACGGCGTGGATTTTGTGTCAATCTGGACGAGAGGTTTCTTGGGGCAGTAGCAGTGGTGGGGATGTCAGAGAAGTTTTTCCTGGCCGGCACTGACTGGCGGGGTTTTGCCGAGGTGGAAATAGGCAGCCGGAGTGGTCATCCGGCCGCGGGGGGTACGTTTGACAAAACCGATCTGCATCAGATAGGGTTCGACAACTTCTTGAAGGGTGCCGATGTCTTCAGAAAGAGTGGCGGCAAGGGTTTCCAGGCCAACCGGGCCGCCACCGAATTTGTCGATGATGGCCAGGAGAAAGCGGCGGTCGGAGTCGTCGAGGCCCAGAGGATCAACTTCCAGAATGTCCAAAGCCCTGGTGAGCATTTCGGAGGTGACGGTGCCGGTGCCATGGACTTGAGAATAGTCGCGGACCCGTTTCAGGAGCTTGAGGGCAATTCGGGGAGTGCCCCGGGCGCGCTTGGCCAGCTCCAGAGCAGCCCCTTGGGCAATGGGCAGATCAAGCTTCACCGCGGCTTTCTTAGCAATTTCCGTCAAGTCTTCCGGACTATAAAAAGAGAGCCGGTGGGTGATGCCGAAACGGTCGCGAAGAGGGGCGGAGATTAAGCCAATGCGGGTCGTGGCGCCGACGATGGTGATGTGGGGAAGTTCCAGGCGAAGGGTTCGGGCGGAGGGACCCTTACCCACGACAATGTCGAGGGCGAAGTCCTCCATGGCCGGATAGAGCGTCTCTTCAACAACTTTGCTCAGGCGGTGAATTTCGTCAATGAAAAGAATGTCGCCCGGTTCGAGATTGGTGAGGATTGAGGCCAGATCACCGGCCCGTTCGATGGCCGGTCCGGAGGTGACGCGAATGTTGGTGCCCATTTCCCGGGCAATTAAATGGGAAAGGGTGGTTTTTCCCAAGCCCGGAGGTCCGTAGAGCAGAGTGTGCTCCATGGGTTCGGAGCGTTTTTTGGCGGCGGAAAGGCCGATTTGAAGAGATTGCTTGACTTTCTCCTGGCCGATGAATTCATCCCAGGCGGCAGCCCGAAGGGAGTTGAAAAGTTTTTCCTCGTCGGGACTTTTTTCGCTGAGGTCTTTAGATCCTGGATCGGCTTTTTTCATTTGAGTTTAGAGAGAGATTTTAAAGCAAAACGGATCTGGTCTTCAATGGCGATTGTTTCCGGGGGAAGGTTTTTGGTTGCTTGCCGGGCTTCGGAAGGTGAATAGCCCATGGATTCTAAAGCGTCGAGAAGTTCGGAAGTGGCGGAACCGCCCGTGAGATCGAGGTCGGAAAGGCTGCCCAGTTTGGATTTTAATTCAATGATGATTTTCTGAGCGTTTTTTTTGCCCAGGCGGGGGACAAGGGTGAAGAAAGTCTCATCGGCTTTAATGATGGCCTGTTTAACCGGATCAACACCTTTGTCCAGGACAAGGAGAGCGGTCCGTGGGCCAATCCCGGAGACACTAAGAAGCATTTTAAAGAGGTTTAAACCTTCGGTGTTTGGGAAGCCAAAGAGGTCAAGGGCGTCTTCGCGGACGTGGGTGTGAATGTGCAGGTCAAGCGGCTCGCCAAGGGAAAGCCTTGAGAGAATTGAGGAGGGAAGAAAGACATGATAGCCCACGCCGCCAACCAGAAGAGTGACAGAATCAAAGTTTTTTTGTTTAACCGAGCCTTGAAGAAAACTGATCATTGATTAATTTGAAATTTGAAATTTTAAATTTGAAATCAATTTTCAATTTAAAATGTTTCAATTTCAAAACCAGACATTTTTAAAACCCGTACATTATTTTTGAGCGAGGCGCATTTTGTAACTAAATGAATGAGTGATGGCGACGGCCAGAGCGTCGGCGGCGTCGTCGGGCCTCGGAACGGTCTTTAAATTCAGAACTGATTTTACCATCATTTGGATCTGATATTTATCGGCCCGGCCGTAGCCTGTCAGAGCCTGTTTAATTTGAAGAGGGGTGTAGGAATGGAGAGACAGACTTTTGAGTTGGGCGCAGAGGAGAACAATGCCGCGAGACTGGCCGACAGCCAGAGCGGTTTTGGCGTTGGCGGCAAAAAATAGCTCCTCGACAGCCAGGGTGTGGGGGTGATGGGTGGTGATGAGTTTTTCCAGAAAGCGAAAAATGATTTCCAGACGCTCCTCTTCGGGGAGGTGGGCGGCGGTTTCCTGACAGCCGAAATCGATGAGATCAAGCCTGCCTTGATCATCTTTAATGAGCCCCCAACCGAGGCGGGCAAAACCGGGATCAATGCCCAAAATTTTCATAGGGCTATTATATGTCAGTTTGCAGGAAAGACCGGGCGACGGGATGAAGCAGAAGAAGTGGCTTAAGTTTTTAAGCAGTTGGCGTTTTGCTGGAGGGTCCTCTCACTTATTCTTGAGATTGAAGATAGGCTAGCTCCCCCTTCCGTGCTGCCGAATCCCCCACAAGAGATTGCTTCAGGACTGGTTTCCTTAAATAGGGGGCAGCTTAGGCAGTATCTTCGGAACAGCTCTGACGGACCGAAGAATTCAGGGTCTTCATAGGACACTATTAGCAGAAAGCCGGCATAGTCACTGGTCGGGGAGTATCGTATTGTTGCTTCAGGCTGCTCGACTTCTAACATGGCCTTTATTCTCTCTCTCTCTGCTTAATTTGTCAAGTTGGGACAGTTCAATGAGTCTTTGGGGAAATGTTCCATGGAATGCGATCGCGTTTTATGGAACAGGGGGTTGATTTTTGACGGCAGTCAAAATTTGTATTGGGAACAAAATCTTATATAATCTAATATAGTCGCTATATGAGATTTAACTATGGCTGATATTAATCGATTTGACCAGCGGCTGGAGAATTTGCCGTCAGGAATTTGGGCTAGGGTTGCCCGGATTGATGAGCTGAAGGGGAGGTTTGTGGCGGGAGCAGAGCTTGGGCCGCAAGCTTTAAAGGGGCTCCGAAGATCGGTTCTGGTGACTTCTTCCGGAGCCTCGACCCGGATTGAGGGAGCCAAACTTTCTGATGAGGACGTGGAGAAAATGATGCGGGGCATTGATATTGTGAAGTTTGCTAACCGGGACAAACAAGAGGTCCAAGGCTACTTTGAGCTGTTACAAAATGTGTTTGCTTCCTGGGAGGATTTGAGTCTTTCAGAAGGAACGATCAAACATTTTCACCAAGAGCTTCTGAAGTACGTGGAGAAGGACAAGTTACATCGGGGAGAGTATAAGCACGACGAGAACAAAGTGGAAATGATCAACGAGGCAGGGGAGTCGGTTGGATTGTTGTTTGATACGACTCCAGCTTACCTTACACCAAAAGAAATGCTCGAGCTCGTGGAGTGGACACAAGGGGCACTTGAAGAGAAAAGATTCCACACCCTGCTCATTATTGGAAATTTCCTGGTGGAGTTTCTCAATATTCACCCGTTTACTGACGGAAACGGCCGTTTGTCACGGATCTTAACCAATGTGCTTCTTGTTAAGGCAGGCTACGCATTTATGCCTTATGTTTCACACGAGAAGCTTGTTGAGGGCAATAAGCCAGATTACTATCTGGCCTTAAGAAGTAGCCAGCGAACTTTTAAGGCACCCGGGGAGACGGTTGTTCCTTGGCTGGATTTCTTTCTCGCAGTTCTTCTTAAACAGGCGCAGACGGCAGTCGATTTACTCTCGGCGGCCACTATTGAACGGACGCTGTCAACAAAACAAATAGTTGTTTGGCAATACCTTCAATCGAAGGAGGAGGCTACTCCGGGAGAGGTTGCCAGTCAAACGGGAGTGCCCCGGCCAACAGTTAATCAGGCCTTGGGTAAACTGGTGCGGCTCAAAATGGTTGAAAAGATTGGTTTGGGCCGGGCGACGAGATACCGGAAGCAAAGGCGAGAAATATAATCCCCTCGTGTTAGACTGATTGGGGTTCGAGTTTTGAATGAAAGCTTGGGGTGAGGCTTCTGATTTTTGATGAGAAGTTGTTGGGGATTAGGGATGTGACTGTGGAGAAGCTCCCGGATTGATCAGAGCTATTTAGGTTCGTGGCGGGAATATTCTTCCTCGAAGTCTTCAGGTGGGAGCCGGACATATCTTTCTTCTTTCGTCGGCCAAGTGTCGTCTCCTTTTGGATCCCATTCTGTCCGTCGCAGGACCACGTTTGGGGTGCAGGTTTCCAGAACAGACTTGCGGGCGAGGCCAAATTCTTGGTCAAAAGTTACTTCCTGGTATTTTCGGCCGGTTAGACCTATTCTTTCTTGGGCAAGTTGACGCCCTTCCGAAGTGTGAGGAGTAAAGTCCACCCACTTGCCTGCTTGGGTAGGTCCAAGTCCTAGCTCGGCGGTTAGGAACTATTCCAGGCGACCTTTGTCGTCTTTAATTTGTTGTTCATTTCTTTCTTGAGAGATTGCAGACATGGCTTTATTCTCTCCCTCTCTTCCTAAAAAGTCAAATTTGGACAGTCCGGGAGGGTTCTGGGGAAATGTTCAATGAAACGCGATCGCGAGTGTGGAACGACTGTCGAACTTGGGTGGAGAGATGAGAAAAGTGACACAAATTGCGCTAGTGTGAATTTTGTGTCAATTTGGAGTGAGTTAATTTAACCGTATTGGGGTACGGATCTGGAGGGCCATCAGGTAGGTTGCTGCGACGACCTTCCTGAGGAGTGGTCTCAGGAGGGCTGCTGGTACTGGCAGTTGGGTTTGCAAGGCGAGGGTGTAGAGTCTCTGTTTTATTATTTGAGAAGACTCTCTTGATAGAGAGGGCTTTCTACAACCTGCTTCCAGGCGGCAACAGCGTTTGGTGATGATTGGAGACGATAATCGCGGCCGGAACCATCCCTTGAGTTAAACCAGACAGCTACTTTAACCTTCGGGAGCTTTTCAGGGATCGTTGTGAGAAATCCCTGTTTTATCCAATTCGCCTGAGCCATCGGATCATCGGGATTTGCCATTGCACCAACTTCCCAAAGAATCATCGGACGAGAAGAAAAGCCAGTAACAAAGTCATAGGTGGATTTGAACTCATCTTCGAGCGACCGCCAATTATTTTGAGCATTGCTGTAGCCGTCTAAGGCGACCCAGTCAACATAGTTGTCGCCGGGATAGAGCTCTTTAAAGATGCCTCCATACGTATTCAAGTTGTCATCGCTAAGGACACTGGCGCACCAAACAAACTGGACATTAGTGGCTTTTTCCCGGCGAAAAATGTCGACAATGTGCTTCCAGGCGGCGACAAAATCTGCCGGATTGGTGTTGCCATTGACACTATAGCCCCACGGATACCAAGTGCCATCCATTTCGTGGAGAAAACGAAGAATGAAGGGATAATGGTAGGCGGCCGCGTCTTTGGCAAATTGAGTAATATATTGGTCATGTCGGCCGGAGGCAATTGCCTTCCAAGAATAATCTGTTTGGTTAATGGCTTGTTGCCGATCTGGATAGGCCTCTATTGACCCTTTTGACGGACTCCAGGTTATTCCGGGCATAATACCCCGGGTTCGGAATTCATCGAGCATCGGAGGGTAAAATGGAATGTAGCTTCCGTCTAAGCGTTTCCACGTGGTTGGCTGCCAGGCAAAAGCGGGTTTTCTGCCAGCCTCTTTAATGTACCTGTCGATATTATCTCCCGAAGTATCTTTTTGGGGTTGATAGATTCCTAGGGCTATCCCCGAGGAAGGAATGATCGGAGACTGATCATTACGAAGTTCCGACAAATTGGGGGAGCGAAAAAGCCTCGGCAGCTGTGAAAGGACCAGAATACCGGCGACCGTGATTATGGCAACCAATAAGTATTTGTGCATGTTTTAGTTATTGAGTGTTTATATTAAAATAATTGGTTTAATTGACAAAGACGGTGATGGAGTTGGTGGCAGATTTACCTGAGGAGTCAGTGACCTTGGCGGTGACGAGGTATTGGCCGCTCGGGACGGATGAGCCGAGAGTGACAGAACAGGAGTAGGGAAAAGTGGTGTCGGTGCATTTCAGACTATCTTTAACATAGAACTCAACTTTGGTCACAGGAAGGCTGCTTTCAACCTGGGTAGTGGCAGTGGTGTTTTTCTTGACGAGACTGCCGTTTGTGGGCGAGTTGATCTTGATGGTCAGGATCGAAGCGGTCGGGTCGAGTGAGGTGGCGGGACTTCTGGTTGGGCTTTCGGATGGAGGAGTTGGTGCGGGGTTTGATGAGAGCGCCACAACGGGAGTGGGAGCCGAGGCGGTGGGGGCGAGGGAGTTAAAAAGATTTCCTTGATAGAGAGGGCTGGCGACCACCTGTTTCCAGGCGTTAAGAGAATTTTGGGAAGAATCAACTGCATAGTTCACTGTTTTTCTGTCATTAATGGAGTTGAACCAGTTGACCATCTTAACATCGGGAAATAGTTGCGGAATAGTAGTTAAAAATCCCTGGGTAATCCAGTTGGCTTTAGCCATCGAGTCTTTGGGATCTTCCGACGCTCCAACTTCATAAAAAGCCATCCGCCGGTGGGTAAAAGTTTTTAAGAATTGGTAAGCAGGTTGAAAGTCATCCTGAAGAGAACGCTTGGTCGATGCCGGATTGCTATAACCATCCAGAGCGATCCAATCAACATAGTCGTCTCCGGGATAAAGTTGCTTAAGAACGTCTTTGTATTGATCAATCCGGCTGGGAGTCAGGACACTGGCAGCCCAGCACCAGGCAAACTGGACATTAGTGGCTCCTTCTTTCCTGAAGATATCTACGACGTGTTTCCAGGCGGCAACAAAATCAGCGGGATTTGTGTTTCCATTGACTGAATATCCCCACGGGTACCAATTGCCATCCATTTCCGCAAACACTCGTACAATAAAAGGATAGTGATAGGCGGCAGCATCTTTGGCAACCTGGGTGATATACGCATCATGCATCCCTGAGTTGATTGCTTGCCAAGAAAAATCCGGCTGATTTTCATTCAGTGCCGATCCCTTTGATGCATCCCAGTTTAAGCCGGGCATAATTCCCCTTGTCCGGAACTGGTCCAGGAGACGAGGATCAAATTGCTGATAGGCGCCGGTATTGGGGTTCTGCCATTTAACCGAAAACCAGGCAAAAGCAGGCTTCCTGCCAACCTCTTTAGTGTATTGGTCTACGGCAGTGCCGTGACCGAAGGGGTCTGCGGCCGGTTGATAGACACCGAGGGATATGCCATTGGAGCCGGTTGGAGAGGGGCGGCACCAGCCTTCGGCTGGTTCGGGCAGAAGACAGGCGGGCTTGGAATCAAGGCAAGCGGGGCGGGGTTTACAAGTTGTTGGAGGTGGTGGGAGGGGATTTGTCTGTTGAGGTTCGACAAAGACGGGTGATTTGGTCAGTTGGATAGTATTGGTGCTGATAGTGCTTTCTTTGCCGGTCACATCGGTGACTTGGGCACCGGTGAAGGGCAGGGTGACGGTGGCATTATCGCTTTCAGACCAGAGAATGTAGATGTCCTTGCCATGATTAGAGAATTCATAGGCCCGGACATTGCTTCCCAAAGAAAGTTTTTGCTGGAAAGAACCGTCCGTGAGCTTATCTGAGATGACTTTAAAGGCGGCGGCGGCGGGGCGGGGGGTGCCGGAATTGTCAATTAAGCCGACGTGGGCTTCACTGATGGCGAAATCGGTCATGGTCCAGTAGACAAACCGGTCAACTTTTCCAGCAAAGCCAATGACCATTTTCCGGACCAGTTCCCGGGCGTGCTCGTCTGGGTCGTAGCCCTTTCCCGGGGCGCCGCGCCAGCCGTACCAGGCTTCCCACCAGGAAATCGGCTTGTCGTCGCCGACGCCTTTAAGGCTGGTGTGCAGATATTCCAGGACTTTTTCCAGGTTCTGCCAGGGAGCGCCGTTGTGGATTTGGAGCTTGTCAATATATTTATGATTGGCAAAAATGTTGTTTTCCCAGGCAATGGTGTCCTGAACACCCGGGGCAGCGAGGGTTTGTTTAAGCTCGTCGATGGTATTAAAGTGAACTGTTTGGCCGGCTTTCTCCTGATGAGCGGTATAGGAGTTGGCGAAGTCGAGGGCTTCCTGGTTGCGGCCTTCGTTCACAAGCCAGTTGGCCGTTAAATAGCCCAGACCTTCATAGGACATGCCGGCGTCGGTGACGACGGCGTTGGGGTCGGCGGCGTGGACAGCTTTGGAGGCATTTTGCAACAGTTTGGTATAGTCTTCCCGGCTGGCGCCCCAATTGCCTGGCCAGTGAGCCTCGTTTTCGACGGAATAGTGGGTGATTTTGCCTTTATAGTGTTTGGTCACTTCGTAGACAAATTTATAGTAGTCGTCCCAGTTTTTTGGGGGCATGGAGTGATTGCCGGAGAGCTTGATGTCCGGCGGGAAGGGCTGAGTGGCCCAGGAGGCATTGGAAACAAGGTGGACCATGATTTCCTGGCCGCAACTTTCGTAGCTGTCGACCCAATTGTCAAACTGTTTCCAGACCCACTGATTACGGTTAACGGGTTGAATGCGGGCCCAGGAGAGGACGAGCCAGTTGACAGTCGAACCGTTGGTTGTGAGAGTTTCACAAAATTTGTCTTTTTGACTGCCGAGGGCTTGATCGATGGGGGCTCCAGTGCCTATCAGGAGGCCGGTCCTTGGCGGCTGGCTTTTGCCCACTCCGGGTTTAGTCGGAAAGATAGAGTTAGATCTAATAGCTTCCTCAACGTTTGAGGCGAGGTTTTTAGCTGCTTGGGTTATTTTAGTGACTTCCTGGCGGATCTGGGGACTTTGTTTGTAGGCAGTGAGACCCAGCAGGGTGGTGGCGGCAAGGATTATTGGTATGAAGATGAAGGCGAAGCCAGATTGTTTCATTGGGGATTAATGTCAGTCGAGTTTAAGGCAGAAAGCCTTGGTTGTCAATCTAAGATTTCTTCATCCGGTTCGTTAGCCTGTTTTTGGAGTAGAGGGAAATCGACAGTGGTGACGGCGTTTTTCGTGATGGGAAAGAGACCGGGACTCACAGCAATGAAACCCTTGGGGGCCGAGGGGGACCACTTCTTCAAAAGTAGCTGCTTCCCACTTTTGCAGTAGAAATAGTTATTGCCAGTGGGGATTTTGACCGGGCGGTTGATGCCGGCACAGGTCTCAAATTTAAAGCCTGCCGGGATGAGCGGTTTTTTAATTTTATAGTCGCCGGTAGGAATTTCCCCAAAAGAGTAGTTTTCTTTGCCGGTGTTTTTTCCGGAATCAAGGATGGCGACTAGTGTGTTTGCGCCAGAGTCGACTTTAGTCAGAGTTAAACTGGCTTTTTTGACCGAGGGTTCGACGGACTCGGCGTTTTTTCTGGCGTTGTGGTCGGTTTCGTCGTCATGCCAGATGTAGCCTGTCAGGGGGCCTTTGTCCGAGGCGGTTTGGATTTTTTCGACCTGGATTTCGCAGGTGGAGTTGTTTTGAGCGGAGGGGTACCAGAGACTCGCGTTAGTGCCGCAGGTAGTTTTAGAGACCTTCCAATTCGAGGGAAGGTTAGTGCTGCCGGTTTCAGGGCAACTCGTACAAAGAGTGATTTGGTAGCCGGCGCCAGTTGTTGAGTCAGACCAGGTGGCACAGCCGGCGCCGTTGCAGGCGGAAGGACTGTAGGTTTGGACACGGCCTTTTTGGCAGACCGGGTCGGAGCAGGAGGCGTTGCAGCCGGTTGGACAAGCGGACATGAAGGTGGCGCGGACACTCACTTGGCTGGGGTATTTCTGGCCAGTGGCCCGGTCTTTTATTTTAATCGTCAGCGGGTTTCCGAAGGGTGGTGGCGGGGGAGGCGGTGGGGGCGGGCTTTGCTCGTAGCCGGAACAAAGCAAGGGAGCCGTGTTGCTGCAGTAGGAGTTGTAGTCCGAATAGGCAGGCTTGATGAGTCCGGAAGTGAGGCAAGTTTTGACGTCCGGAACACACCAGTTGGTGGTCCAGACGTAAGAGGAATCTCCGATCATGGGAGTCCCCGAGGGAATTGGGGCGAAGAGATTGATGGCGCCACGCATGGCGGGCTCGTCAACGGGGTCAAGGTGATAACCGGATTCTGACCAGAGTGTCTCCATAATGCAGCTGCCAGAGGTGGATTTGTAACGGTTGGTGTAGGTGCAGATGGTGTAGCAGTTTGTTCCGGGGATTCCTGACCATTTGCCACAAGCAGAAGAGGTATCACAGTTTGCGTGAATGTTTCGGTTGGGGTTGGTTTCAATTTTGTTGTAATCATATTCATCATTTAAGTTTCCGATGCCATGACCTAATTCATGATAGAGGGTAAGTCCGGGAAAAGGCAGATTTGATTGTGATCGTGACATGAGGGCATACTTGATTGGCGGATAATAGGACCAGCCAATCTTGTCGTCGATGCCTTCAAGAATAACAATGAAGTCGTAGTTGGTTTGGGAAGCGATGTTGTAGATTAAAGCACTGTCGCAATCAAGATTTTCAGCGTTATTAAAACTGTTACACAAGATTTGATCGTTGTGGATTTTCGCGAATCTGATTTTTGATCGATATTCGTTCCAAGGTGACTGAGCCAGGAGGAAGTTAGTCATACTGCTAACGTCCGCATCAAATAGGTCAAAGTCGGAATAGCGGTCGCTTATAAAGGTAAGGTCAAGGTAACCGTCAGAGGAAAGACCCGACTGGGGAGCCGGAGTGTTAGATGACTTGACAACATAACTTTTTTTAAGGATTGCCGATTGAATCTTTAGGCTGTCTAAGACTTGGGTCTTTTTTGGCTGGCTATGGCGAATTTGGATTGTAGCGCCCGTTTGGTAAGGGAAAGAGATTACCACTCGGGGCTCGGAAAAAATCTTATCCTGTCTATTGATTTGTTTTTTTTCAGAAGCGAAAGTTTCGATGGCGAGACTGTCAGTAAATTTAATGCTTGCTTTCCAGGTGGTTTTTCCGTTTAAAACTTGTTCGATTTCATCAGTTTCACTGTCAGTTTTTTGGTTTGGCAAGTAGGGGGTATAGCCATTGTTGGCGAGGGCTTTTTGAATGGAGATTTTGCCGGTGGTGGGGTTTTTGGTTAAGACGAGGATGAGGTTGGTGTCTGCTTTGAGGCCAGTAGCTTTGTCTTGGAGACGGGTTTGTTGGGTGACAATAAATAGAGTTGCACCTAGGAGGGGGAGGAGGAGAAGGACGAGAGTGAGGCTGAGGGTGGCGGCACCTTTTTTCATGGGTATAGTTATAGTATTTAGATTATTACTCCCACAAGGCCTGTCAAGGGTTCAGGATTGACAGTAAGATGGCCGACTAGTAAGATTAGACCGTATGAATGGTCGTGTTTTGCTTTTGGCTCTCCTTCAAAGCTCGCAATAGCGGGGAAGGTTTGTTGGCAAAACACATCTTAATCCCGCAAAAGGCGGGATTTTTTGTTAGGATTAGCCTATGGATCAGGAAAATTGGGGGAATCAGGGAGATCAGTTTAAGAAAGCGGGCTACCAGTATCTGTTGGCTTGGAAAATAACTGTTCCCATTTATGATTACACTGTCATTTTTTGCAGGAAGTATCGCAGATTGCTCTCTTCTGAGCGGACTTATGACCAGATGGTGCAGGCGGCCAGAAGCGGGACACAAAATGTTCCGGAGGGAAATCAACAGGCAAGTCTTGAAGGCTACATCAAATTGACTGGTGTTAACAAAGCCTCATTGGAGGAACTATTGAGGGATTTCCTGGCGTTTGCCAGACAGAATCAGATTCCAATTTGGTCAAAGGAAAGGTGTGTCAGGGAAATTAGGGAAATTGGGGAGATCTGGGGGATTCTTAAAAATAATAAAACGCTCCCTGACGATCCCAATTTCCCGAATTTCCCTGACAAATTGGAGATCGGCGTCAATTTAATGATAACATTGGTCCATCAAGCAATTTTTCTTCAAGGGAAATTAAAGGAGTCTTTGGAGAAAAAGTTCATCGAGGAAGGTGGTTTTAGAGAGAACTTGTTTAGAAAGAGAATGGACTGGCGAAGGAGGCAGAATGGACAGGAAGTATGAACCGGCAGAGATAGAGAAGAAGTGGCCCTCCTTCGCCAAGGCTTCGGACGGGCAAGCAGGACGTTATAACCATCGGGAGATTGAGCATAAGTGGCAGGAGGTGTGGGAAAAAGAGAAACTATATCTAACTCCAAAACCTGATGCCGAGCATCCGAAGAGATACATTTTGGATATGTTTCCCTACCCGTCGGGGGCGGGACTTCATGTTGGGCATATGGAAGGCTACGTGGCCACGGATGTTATTGTCAGATACCTGCGGATGAAGGGGCTTTCGGTTCTTCACCCGATGGGCTGGGACGCGTTTGGCCTGCCGGCCGAGAATTATGCGATTAAAGAAGGAATTGCCCCTGATAAGTCGACGCACGAGAATATCAAGAATTTTAAGTATCAGCTTCAACTTTTGGGACTGTCTTATGATTGGTCCAAAGAAATAGATACATCTAGCCCGAAGTATTACAAATGGACACAGTGGTTGTTTACGCTGCTGTTTAAAAAGGGCTTAGCCTATAAAAAGAAAGCGCCGGCGAATTGGTGCCCCAAGGACGAAACGGTGCTGGCCAACGAGCAGGTGGTTGATGGGAAATGCGAACGGTGCGGGACGGCGGTAGTGCAAAAGGAATTGGAGCAGTGGTTTTTTAAGATTACGGATTATGCGGATAAGCTGATTTCCGGTCTGGACAAAGTCGATTGGCCGGAATCGACCAAGACGCAGCAGGTTAACTGGATTGGGAAGAAAGAGGGCATCGAAATTACTTATGAGGTGGTAGGTGTTCCTGACGAAATTACTGTTTTTACGACTGCTCCGGTTAACTTTGGGATGACCTTTTTGGTTTTAGGACCAGAACACCATTTCGTCCAGAAAATTATTTCTGGTGAAATTAAGATTTCTTCTGAGACTCAAAAAGAAGTTAAGGATTATGTTGAGGCGGCGGGTAAAAAGACAGAACTGGAGAGGATCGCTGCGGGTAGGGAGAAGACAGGGGTGTTTACCACTTTATATGCAATTAACTCCATTAATGGTAAAAAAGTGCCGATTTATGTGACTGATTTTGTTTTAGGGCATGTGGGTACTGGTGCGGTTCAAGGTTGCCCGGCGCATGATCTTAAAGACTTTCAGTTTGCAAAGAAGTTTAACTTGCCGATCGTTAGAGTTGTTGAGGGTCCCGATGGTGATGCTGGACCGGTAGAGAGAGAAGATCAGATTATTGAAAAGGGAATGCGGGGTACATTTATTAATTCAGAGTTTTTGAACGGCTTGAGTTTTGAGGGAGGACTGCAAAAGACGATGGACTATTTTGTTGAAAAAGGCGTTGGTAGGAGGGTGGTGACCTATCACATTCGGGATTGGCTGATTTCGAGGCAGAGATATTGGGGGTGCCCGATCCCGATGGTGTTTTGCGAAAAAGACAGCTGGCAGCCTGTTCCTGATTCAGAACTACCTATTTTGTTACCAACTGATATAGATTTTCGACCGACCGGGGAATCACCGATTGCCAGATCAGGGTCTTTCCAAAAAGGGGTAAGGTGCCCGGTTTGCGGGGAGGCAGCCAAGCGGGAGGTAGACACCATGGACACTTACGTCGACTCCTCATGGTATTTTTACCGCTTTGTAGATCCGGATAATAACAAAAAATTCGCTTCGAAGAAGGCTCTCGAAACATGGATGCCGGTGGACATTTATGTTGGCGGCGGGCATGTGGTCCAGCACCTGCTGTTTGCCCGATTCTTCCACAAAGTTCTCGTCGATGCAGGATATATTAAGGGTGATGGCGCTGGTGAGCCTTTCCTAAAGCTTAGAGCGCCGGGATGGATTTTGGGCCCGGACTCTCGCAAGATGAGCAAGCGCTGGGCGAACGTTATCACTCCGGAGGAAGTGGTTGCCAAACATGGAGCGGACACGATGCGGATGTATGAGATGTTTATGGCGCCGTTTGAAGTCGATAAACCGTGGAATGTCAACTCGGTGGCTGGGGTGCAGCGCTTTTTGAGCCGAATTTACGGTTTGTTTGAAAGATCTTATCAGTTGAAGGACGCAGTTGCTGGCGAAGCAATGGCTCGTGAGATTAATAAATTGGTTTTTAAGGTCGGCAAAGATATTGAGGGTTTCAAGTTCAATACGGCAGTGGCTGCCATGATGGAGTTTGTGAATCAGGTACAGGCAGGATTGAAGACGAAGGAGCAGGGTGAAGGAAGCTACACCTGGAGAGTGGTTTGGGAGAAGTTTCTGACCGTTTTGGCGCCGTTTGCGCCGCATTTGGCGGAGGAGCTGTGGTCCCACTTCGCCAAGGCTTCGCGGGACAAGCATGGATATGTTTCTGTCCATCAGCAGTCGTGGCCGGAGGTTGATGAGAAATATCTGGGCCAGGAAAGCAGGACGATCGTGGTGTCGATTAATGGCAAGGCGAGAGCGACATTGAAAATGAGCAATGGGCAATCCTCAATGAGCAATAGCCAGGAGGAGGTTGAGAAGTTGGCGAGAGGAGATCAGAATGTGGCGAAGTGGCTGGAAGGGAAAGAGGTTAAGAAAGTGGTCTACGTACCAGGCAAGATTGTCAACTTCGTCGTTTAACCGTTTTTATCTGTGTAAAATGAATTCAGAAGATAATGAGTTAAGATCTTTATCCCTTAGGTTTTATTTTGGGCTTCAGATTTGTATCTAAGTTGAGCTTTGAGAGAATTTCGTTTATGCCTTCGTCTCCTGGATGAAAATGTTTCCAACCATCATCTCGAGTGTATCCTCTCTCAGACCCGGTTCCGCGGCTTGCGAGTCTGATATAGAATACCGTTTCACTGTTGTCGTATAAAGTTAAACTGCCAGACCAGATTCCATCGCCACCGGCAAAAGCACGACTAGGATCAAGAGCAATCATATCTGCGTGGTTTAAAGAAACAGTTCTCACGATAGTTGGACGATCTTTTTGGTCTGGATCTTTCATTTCGCCTATTCTCTCTCTCTGCTTCTTTTGTCAAGCCCAGCTTGACAAAACTAGCCCTGGCGTTATTTGTCAAGTCCGGGCGGGCTGGAGATGGAGTGGCTGGAGATGGAGAGTAAATGCAATATTGACAAAGCGTACGGTTTGACGTACGATTGTGGTATGAATACGACGACTTTACCCCAAAATTTGACCGTGAGTCAGGCTCGTGCGAATCTTTATGATTTGATTGAAGAAGTGGGTTCGAAGTTGCGTCGATTTGTCATTTCTCACAAGGGAAGGCCGACGGCGGTGGTGATGCCTGTGGAGGATTTGGAAAGTTGGGACGAAACGTTGGAGATTATGGCGAACAAGAAGTTGATGAGGTCTATTAAAAAGGCTCAAAGGGAATATGGGCGCGGTGAGGCAATTAGTTTTGAGGAAGTCAAGAAAAAATTGGGTATATGAGACTTCAGTTTTCAAAAGATGCCCTAAAACAACTGGAAAAGATATCCCGAAACGAGGCTAAAAAGATTACCAGGAAACTGGAACAACTCGAAACTGAGCCCCTCGTTGGCAAGAAACTGGCTGGGGAGCTAGCCGATCAGTTTTCACTGCGAGCCTGGCCTTACAGAATCATTTATCAGGTTTATCCGAAAGCACAGACTGTGTTGATAATACACATTGAGCATCGGCAGGGAGTTTACAAAAATTGAGCTGTTTTGCGATCTTGTGAGGGGGTTGATTTTCTTACATCGGGGTGTTACTTCTAATTTGGTGACTAATCCACAAGATGTTCACAAGTCCGGGGATGCGGGAAATGTTTCGCCCTTGCAATTTACGACGCAGTTGCCGCGGTTAATGCCGCTTGGAGTGGCGGCTCTGGGAATTTTGCTGATCGGCGTAGGGATTTTTTGGGAATACTTCAAAACGCATCAGAATCCATCAAGTAAAAATAGCAGTCAAAAGTTAGTTGTTGGGGAGGAAGGAATGGTGGCAAGTGTGGCGGGAGTGAAAAACCAAGTGAAAGGAAGAACAATCTTTGTTGATGTCTCTGGGGCTGTGGAAAAACCTCAAGTTGTGGAAGTGCCATATGATTCCCGCGTAAAGGATGTGCTTATTGCCGCAGGTGGTTTGACCCCGAAAGCTGACCGAAATTATGTATCTAAGTCAATCAATTTAGCTCAGAAGGTTCAAGATGGCACGAAGATCTATGTTCCGGCTCAGGGCGAGATGGTCTCTGTTTCAGCGCCTCAAGTCTCAGGGAATTCAGGGCAATTAGGGATACAGGGAAATTTAATAAACATTAATGAAGCAAGTGAGTCAGAACTCGATTCATTGCCGGGAGTGGGGCCGGTGACGGCGCAGAAGATAATTTCAGGCAGGCCCTATCAGGAGGTGTCGGAACTGGTGAGTAAGAAGATTGTTAATCAGTCGGTTTTTGACAAAATCAGGGATAAGGTCGCAGCCTATTAGCTTTCATGAATATTAAGAAGACTTGGATAGGACTTCTTCTCGTTCTCGGGCTGCGGTTTGGCCAGTATTATTATCAGCTGCCGGAAAGGGTCGGCGGGGAAGTAGTGACGATCCGAGGAGTGTTAGGAAGTGAGCCGGCCCAGGCGAATGGGCGGCAAACCTTGAGCCTGGATGGGCTGTATGTTTCCGTGCGGACGCCGCCGGAATTTCATTATGGTGACGAGGTGATGGTCGAAGGCAAACTGTTGTGTTACGATACCTTCAGATGTATTAGAGGACGGATTGAGCGAGCAAGAGTGAGTTTAGTGGCACAAGATCAAGGCGGGCTTTTGGGGAGGTGGGGCTACCTGGCGAGGATGAAGTTTCAGGACGTCTACTTTGGCTCTTTGAAAAGAGAAGAAGCCAATCTTTTATCCGGGGTCCTTGTGGGGAGCATCGGTTTAGACAGGACCTTTAAAGAGAAGCTGGCGAATGTGGGTTTGACTCACGTCGTGGCGGCCTCAGGAATGAATTTGACATTGTTTGTAGGGTTTTTGATCGGTTTTTTCAAGTATTTTCACTGGAGTAGACCTTTGTCGGCGGTATTTTCGATCGGAGCTGTTGTCTTGTATGCGATAATTGCCGGATTTGCTCCGGCGATTGTCCGAGCCGGACTGATGGTGGGAGGGGTTTTGATCGGGTTGAGTCTGGGGAGAAAAGGAGGGGGTTGGTGGGGGTTGGTAATGGCTGGGTATTTAATGCTATGGGTTGATCCGAGACTAATAGTCGACTTCAGTTTTTTGTTGTCCTTTGCCTCAATGATGGGCCAGATTGTTCTTAGCACTTGGAAGATTCATTTGCCAAATGTTTTTAAGTGGCTGGCTGAGAATATTTTGCAAAGTGTTATGGCGATTGTGTTCACTCTGCCGATAATCATCATCGGGTTTGCCCGATTTTCACTCATTTCCATGATTTCGAACCTCCTGGTTTTGTGGACAATTGAACCACTGATGATTCTGGGGGGTCTGGCTGGAATCGTTGGTCTGGTTTTGCCGGAACTTGCTAAACTCATTTTAATTCCCGCAGGAGTTCTTCTTGATTACTTCCTTTCTGTCGTAAAAATTCTCGGAACGGGTGAAAATTTCCTTTTAAGGGTCTCCGGGTTCAACGGGCTTATGGCCGTCGGTTACTATTTAATCCTTGCTGGTGTGTATTACTACTTAATGTACTATAAAACCCCAAAGCATACCAATAAGGTGTAATGTTCTATCCTTGGCGTCGGAACAGGAGTCTGGCGCTGCCGAGAGAAATCCCCGGCACTTGGGCAGGAAGTCATGTAAAAAGGCACTGCTGGTCAGGTTGGATTAGAGAGAAAGGAGTTATATAATCGAAACGATGAACAAAGTTCAAGTTTAAGGCCAGCTCGTCGAGCCGCATGATTAAAGTTGCGAAGTAGTGTGTTACACTTATAGATGATGAATCGATTGATCGTCGGTTTCTGTATCACTAGCATTTGAAAAGTATGCCCCAGGTTAGCAGAAGGTTGATTTCGAATTTATTACAGCAAAAGATGAATCAGGTTTTGTGGAACGGCCTGACGAAACTTGACAGCAAGGATTTTGTAGCTGAGTTTTTGAATGACATTTTGACTTCGACTGAAAGGGTCATGATGACTAAGAGGCTGGCAATGGCGGTGCTTTTGCTTCGAGGTTGGGACCAGGAGGCGATTAGCTCATATCTTAAAGTTTCAACCTCGACGGTGAGGGGAGTCAAGAAGGTTTTGAAACACGGTGGTGATGGTTACCGGAAGATTGTAGCCAGAATTGAGAGAGATAAGGAGTGGGAGAAGATAAAATTGGACCTTGGTCAGGCACTGGAGGAAATCGTTGCCGGAAGGGTTGGGGCTAATTGGAAAACGAGTAAATCAGCAGTGGCTCGCAAGTATCGGGAACTGAGGGAAAAGAAGAAAGTTTTGTAGGTGATTCTTTTTGATCTACATAACGCTGATGAATCGATTCATCATTCATTAATGTATCAGATTACATCTGTGAAGCAAGTAAAAAGATCGGAAGCTAAGGTGAGTAAAGTTACTGATGCTTGTTTTGCCGTTGAGTATCCGTTGATGGATAAGCCAATCCATGGGGCGGTAATTGAGATTTCGGGACGATATCCTGACATTGGATTCAGCCGGAATGAGGTGTGTATTGAGCTGGCTTACGTCATTTCCGGTAGGGGAAAACTGGGTTGACGTGGCGGGGCAATTGAGTTTAACGCGGGAGACCAACTGGTGATTGAGCCGGGGGAGGACTTTAAAGAACCCGTCGATCGAAATATTTTTGTGATGATTATATGGCAGAAATGGTAAAAAAGATAGAAGTTTCTTATCACTTGAAAGAGGAGATTGCTAAGGCGGCGAATGGTTTATTTGAGGGCCTGAACCTCACTCCTGAGCAGGTTTTTTTGGAGCATCCCGGGAGCGAAGACCACGGTGACTATTCAACAAATGTGGCGTTGCAGCTGGCTAAAACGATAGGGGCTAGGGGCGAGGGGCTAGCAGCTAGTCGTTTTTCATCGAGGGAGATGGCGGAGAAAATTGTCGGGGTTTTCAAACAAAGTGTATCAGAGAGTGCATCAAAGGATGTCAAAAAAGAAGGAGAGCCCCACTCTGCTAAAGCTTCGTTAGGGGCGCTCTTTGAGCGATTTGAGGTTGCAGGACCTGGGTTTATTAATTTTTGGTTGACGAAAGAGTTTTTGGTTGGGGAAGTTGGGGAGATCCATGAGAAAAATGAGGGATATGGGGGAAATGAGGAATATGGGGGGAAGCGGATTATGGTCGAGTTTGCCCACCCGAACACGCATAAGGAAATGCACATTGGCCACATGCGGACACTCATTACTGGTGAAGCATTGTCGAGAATTCTTCAGGCGTCGGGTGCCAAAATCTTTCGGGCGAACTATCAAGGAGACATTGGTCCGCACGTAGCTAAGGCAATCTGGGGAACAAAGCTCGTTTTGGCTGAAAGGAAGATGAACTTCGATCAGGCTGAAAAACTGTCTCTTAAAGAAAAGGCTCATCTTCTGGGTCAGGGGTATGTTCGGGGCAATCAGGAGTACGAAACCCATAAGGAAGAAATTGATCAGTTAAACAGCAAAATCTATCATAAGGATCCTGAAATCGTGCCAGTTTATGAAAGAACAAGAAAATGGAGTTTAGACTATTATAAGGCTTTCTATGAAAGGTTTTACACAGAATTTGACCGGCTATATTTCGAGAGTGAGGTGGCCGAACCGGGTAAAAGAATTGTTAAAGAAAACATTGGGAGGGTTTTTAGAGAAAGCGACGGGGCGATTATTTTTGACGGGGAGGAATTTGGGCTTCACAAGAGGGTGTTTGTCACCAAAGACGGCAACCCTACCTATGAAGGTAAGGAAATGGCCTTGGGACCATTACAGTTTTCAGATTTCCCTTTTGATTTGAATGTTCATGTCGTGGCGAGCGAACAAGCGGGCTACTTTCAAGTGGTGATTAAAGCCTTAGAACAATTAGATCCTAAGTTCGTTGGCCGAGAATTTCATTTGTCGATGGGGATGGTGCAGCTCGTTGGCAAGAAGATGTCCTCAAGGACAGGGGTTTTTATTACTGTCGATGGCTTGATTGATGATGTCAAAGAGTTGTTAAGGCCAAAGCTGCATTCGGAAGGATTTAGCGAAGAAGAAAGTGAGAGAGTTTTGGAGGCGGCGACGGTTGGTGCAGTTAAATACTCAGTTTTGAAAACAAGCCCACTTCTTAATGCGGTTTTTGATCTGGAAAAGTCGGTGTCGCTGGAGGGCGATTCCGGGCCGTATTTGCAATACACGTATGCCCGGGCTCGAAGTGTCCTTCGTATGGCTCAAGGCCAGGGAATAATTAATGCAACAATTACTATCCGATCGGATAGTAATTGTTTTGTTAATTTGACTAAGGAAGAGGTTGCAGTGATGAGATATTTGTATCGGTTTCCGGAAGTGGTGGAGCAGGCGGCGAGGACCTATTCTCCTAATTTAATTTGCTCGTATTTGTTTGAGCTGGCGAAGAGATTTAATAATTTTTATAACAATGTGCCCATACTTCAGGGTAGTCGGGAAGATCAGGGGAATCAGGGGGCGAGGGAATTAAGATTGGCAATGACGGAGGCGACGGCGATTGTCATTAAGAATGGACTTAATCTTTTGGGGATTGCGGCGCTGGAGAGGATGTAGGGTTTTGACAAGGCGGACAGTTTGAAGTAAGATTGGCTATATGGGAGAGGAAGGATCCAAGGAGATATCCTCGGAGGAGGAGTTTCGTGCGGGGACGGAAGCCCTTATAAAGGGGAGAAAAATTCTGTATCCAGATGGTGCTAAGGGTAGGTCGATAAAAGACAAAGCACAGGCTCTCGTGGCGGGGCTGGATGATCAAACAGTTAGTGAGATGGTACCGAGGACGGATAAGGGTAAAAGGCCTCGCAGAAAAGTTCGTCCTGGGGGGGAGACCGGCGGTCAGACTCCGGAAAAGGTTTTCCTTTGAGTGAAATTTAAGTCTTCTTCCCGTAGTTGTTGCGGAAGCAAGTGAAGTCGAGGATGTTGACGACGCCGTCATCGTTACAGTCGTAGCAAACAGCATTGTTGGGGTCGGGGCAAGAAGGGCTGTTTTGGTTATTTGAGCTTCCACAAGTGGCGCCGACAGTTGAACAGTCATTAGTTCCGGGGCCGGAAACCTTTGTACAAGTGTTGTTGACACAGGATTTGTGCGTGGGGATGGTCGGTTGGGGAGTGCCGCATTTGGTGCCCAGGGGAAAAGTGATTTTCGAGGAGCATGGTGTCTAGTTGTTGGTGAAAAATCTGGTAGAATTGTGGGGTGTTTACTAAGGCTGTTTTTCCTAACGGACTGCGATATATTCTTGCTCCCATGCCCCAGGTCAAATCGGCCACTGTTCTGGTTATGGTGGAGGCGGGCAGCCGGTATGAAAATGCCAAGAATAACGGGGTGTCGCACTTTCTGGAGCACATGATGTTCAAGGGAACAGAAAAGCGGCCGGCCAAAATTGAGATCAGCCGAATTTTGGACGGGATTGGGGCGTCATTTAATGCCTTCACTTCGAAAGAGTACACCGGGTTTTATGTCAAAGCGGCGGCGGAGAGGCTGGAGCTAATTACCGATGTGGTTTCAGACATTGTTCTTAATTCGCTTTATGAGGCGGCAGAAGTGGAGCGGGAGAAGGGAGTGATTATTGAAGAGATAAACATGGATGAGGATGAGCCGGCCTCAAGAGTTTTTCAGGTTTTTGAGAAGATGGTCTTTTCCGGCTCGCCTCTTTCGATGCGGGTGGCTGGGGAAAAAGGAACGGTCGCGGGAATGAGCCGGGAGGAGATTGTCCGGTATGTGCGCAAGATGTACCACAGCAGGTCGATGGTGGTGACGGTGGCGGGACAGGCTGGAGAGAAAGATTTGACTAATTTGTCTAATTTGACAAATTTGGTCAGCAGGTATTTCGGCGGTGTTCCAAAAGGGCCGGAGAATGAATTTTTGCCGGCCGGGGAGGGCCAGAAGAAGGCTCAAGGGGAAATTTATGAGAAGAAGACGGAGCAAGCCCATTTTGTTCTGGGGATGCGGGGCTATAGTCTTTCGGATCCGAGGCGGTATGCGGCGGCGATTTTGGGGAATATTCTTGGGGGAAATATGTCGTCGCGACTTTTCCAGGAAGTGCGGGAGAAACGGGGTTTAGCCTATTATGTGAGTGCGTTTGCTGAGGAATATTTGGACACGGGGGTGTTTGGGGCGGCGGCGGGGGTGAAGATCGAAAAGGTTGAAGAGGCCATTAAGGTGGTGTTGGGGGTTTTGGGGGAGATGAGGAATGTGAGGGTATTGGAAGAGGAGTTGCGGAGGGCTAAAGATTTTGCCAAGGGCAAAATGGTTCTGGCGCTGGAGGATTCTTTCCGGGTGGCGTCTTTTTTTGCCAGTCAGGAGCTCATGGAGAAGCAGATTCTTTTGCCGGAAGAGGTTCTTTCTAAGCTGGAAGCGGTGACGGAAGAGGAGGTGATGGCAGTGGCCAAGGATTTGTTTAAAGAGGAAAGATTGAATTTGGCGGTGATTGGACCGTTTGCCGGGGAAGATAAATTTGAGAAATTGTTGAAAATTTGAGTCTTTGCGATTAAGATAGTTAGGAGACTTAACAAGCTTAATTTTTTATGGAAAGAACACTTGTCTTAATTAAACCGGATGGGGTCAAGAGGGGTCTTATCGGAGAGATTATTTCCCGGTTTGAGAGAGTCGGGCTTAAGATTGTGGGGCTGAAGATGGTGTGGGTGAGTGAGGAGCTTGCCCGGAAGCATTATCCGGTGTCGCGAAAAGCCTGGTTGGAGAACATCGGGACGAGGGTGCTTAAGGATTATGAAGAATATGGCCTTGACCCTCATGAGCACCTGGATAGTCTTGAACCTTTAGAGATTGGGAAAAAAATGGCGGAATGGCTGGTGGGTTTTTTGACTGGCGGGCCCGTTGTGGCGATGGTTCTTGAAGGTTACTCGGCTGTCAAGGTCGTTCGCAAACTAGTGGGGCATACTTTTGGAGAGAAGGCTGAACCAGGATCGATTCGAGGGGATTTTCAAAGTGCTCCGGGCTACTTGGGTTTCAAGAACACATCAGCGGCTAAGAACCTGGTCCACGCTTCCGGGAGTGCCGAGGAGGCAAAGTTCGAGGAGGAGCTGTGGTTTCGGGAGAGTGAAATACACGAGTACAAACGGGTTGATGAAGAGTTGATGTTCGGCTCACTTACTTGACTTCAATTGGCTTTCCCCCGGGACTTGCGTTGATGCCGTTTAGCATGATGGTGGCCTGGCCGCCCTTGGGACCAGCGCCATTAATTTTGAAGACGTGGGTGGTTTGGCTTTGGCCGCCGGAAAGGGACAAGACAGTTTTAGAGATGCCACTTTGAGTGTCTTTGTAGATTAGATAGGCGCTGGCGGGGCTTTCGAGGGAGACGGAGATCTGGTAGGTTGTCACGTCAATTTTCTTGACGTCAACCTGAGTGATTTTGACCTCGGGGGCGGCGGTGGTGGGGAGAGTGATGCGGTTTTGCAGCTCTTTAGTGAGAAAAGGGGTCATGGCTGTCGCGATCAAGAGGAAGCTTAAAAGGGCGCTAACATAGATGGTGCTTTTGGCCAGAACGCCGATCATGAATAAATTAGAACACTTTGCAGGAGGGATTGCAAGTCGGGGATGTGAGATTTGAACTCACGGCCTCCTGGTCCCGAACCAGGCGCGCTACCACTGCGCTAATCCCCGTTGCTCGGCGGGCGGGCCGAACCGATGAGGACATTTTAAGTTACTTGAGCCACTTAAGCAACTTAAGCTACTTAAATTTTTCATTTTTCCGGAATTCGTTTCGTTTTCTTGTCAGGTTTTCAGTGTAACCGCCCTGAGTGATAATTTTGTTTTCGATATTTTTATTTGCTTGTAGACGAGATAGCTTGCCTGGTGGCAGAGGGTTAGAAGCACATTGGCGGCCTGCTCCGGATTTGATGAAAGATGGGGATTGGTTTTGAATTGGCCTTCGGAATCGAGATTGTCAAGCCTGGTTAAAGAGAAACTTCGCTGCCGGATTTTTTCCACCCGCGGATCAGTTTTTGACCAGATTTTAAGACCTTTTTGCCTTAAGAAGTCTTCATAATCTTCGGTCAGTTCTTCAAACGATGTTCGGGCAACGTCAAGTAAGGTGATTTCACTTTTCATGGATGTTAGATCCCGACCGGCGCCTTCGACGATGTTTTGCTTACCAGACCTAGCGGCCTGAGTCATCTGCTCGCGGGTTCGGCGATGGTCAATTTCCGGAAGAAAAGTTCTTAAAAAGTCAGAAGTGAGGTCGAAGATAATTGTGGCGTAGCGATAGGAGAGGAGTTTTTTCTGAGGGGGCATGAATTAATCTTAAGTTATTTAAGCTTGTTAAGCAACCTGAGGAGGCGCTTGTGCTAAAATTGGAGGTGAAGAAGATGCCCCTGTAGCTCAACGGATAGAGTAGCGGCGTCCTAAGCTGTTGATGCCAGTTCAATTCTGGCCAGGGGTGCCGAGAAGTTCCGAGGACTTGCTTAAGTGACTTAAGAAACTTAAGAATCTTAAGGAACTTAAGTTATTTGTGAAGCGGGATTACTTCAAGATTTTTCTGCTCCGGACGATTGGGAATTTTCTTGTTCTGTCGGCGATTGCCGGAGTGGTTTTGACTTTTGCGCCGGCGGTGTCGGCGGAAGTGCATTATCGGTGGGATCAGGTGATTGGGAGGACGTACGTCGTGGCCGGGCAGGCTCCCACTTCGCCTGCCGGCTCCGCGGGGCAGGGGGGATTTGGCAAACTAGTGGCTAATCCACCGCTTCTAATTAAGCCGATGAATACTGATTTCGGAGTGGTGATTCCGAAGATTAATGCCAATGCGAGGGTGATTGCCAACGTCGATCCGGGGAATCCGGCGGAGTACTTGGTGGCTTTGAAAGAGGGAGTGGCCCACGCGGCCGGGACGGCTTATCCTGGGCAGGTCGGTAATTCCGTTCTTTTTGCCCACTCGGTGGGGAACTTTTGGGAAGTCAACCAATGGAATGCGGTTTTTTATCTGCTGAGAGAACTTAATCCCGGAGACGAAGTTGACGTTTTCTATCAGGGAAAACGCTATTTTTATCAAGTCTATGATAAAAGGATTGTTGATCCGAATGAGGTCGGATACCTCAGCCGGGAGGCGGATTTTGCCAAACTTACTTTGCAGACCTGCTGGCCGCCGGGAACGACCCTCAAAAGGTTATTGGTGTTTGCCAAGTTGAGGAGTAGTTGATTTTAAATGTTTGAGGGCTGGTCCTACTCCCTGAAGACTGATCATCATTGCTTGGTTGTCGAAAAGGTTTAAGATGTGTGGAGAGTAGATGAGCGAAGAGATTGCTGTTATTGTGGGACTGCCATTGATCAGGCTAATTGCCGGGCCTCCACTTGAGCCGGATTCAAGGTTAATGCTGAAAACCGGGGTGTTGGTGCTGAAATTCTTGACGTAAAATCCTTCCGCATAATATGCGCGGGTTTGGCCATTCCCGGGGACTGTTATTCTTGGAAAGCTCAGTGAGGCAATTCTCTCTCCGGGCTTAAAGCGGTGAGATTCGGAGTAGGGAGTTATGTCGTCTGTGGTGAAAGGGTTATTGGAGTCTTCTATTTCCAAAACTACAATGTCTGAGTTAGGAACCGGCTCATAGTGGAAGCCTTCATAATATGATCTTGTCTGTTCATCGATACCTGGCCGCTGGATGTCGATTCTATTAATGGTTGGTGTTCTGGTGAAGTTGTCGAAATCGGGGCCGAACTGATGCATATATGGGTCATCTAATCTAAGGACGTGTTTATTGGTGGCTAGATAATATCTATTATCCTCAATATCTAGAAGGAACCCTGAAGCCCCAATGTTCATGTTATTGACAGAAACGCCGATTAGAAAAAGACCCTTTTTTACTTTTTCCTCTTGGTCTTTAGTGAGGAAGCTTTCTGTTGTTTCAACGTAGGTGTCGGGGCGGCCTTGTTCTGCTGCGGCGGTGGCGGTGCTGATGATGTAGTATGATGAAGGAGGGAAAACGCGACCGATTATTTTTTCCCTCTCACCGGTGGCGGCGGTAGCCACTGAACAGAAAAAGCAGGCGAGAGAGAAGAAAAAAAACGCTTTCCAGGGGAGAACCTTGTCCTTATAGGGATTTTTTTCCTGGGGTTCCATTATCGTAAATTAATTGAATAGAGGTTTTTGCCGATGCCGGCATTGAGGCTGGTCAGGATGACGACTTTGCTCCAGTTGGGCCAGCTGAAGACGATGGAATCGACGAACGGGCCGGCGTAGATGACGGCTTTATTAGTGCCATCATATTCCATGATGGAGATGTCTTTGGCTGTGTGGGCGATGAGATGGCGGCTGCTGGGGAACCACTGGCAATTTACAATTTGGCTTCGCGCTCCTTCGGAGCCCAATTTACAATTTTCAATTTCGTAGTTCTTGTCTTCCTTAACGTCATATACATAGAGACTTGCTGGGGAGATTGTGCGACTTTCGGGGGTGGGGTTGGTGCCGGGGATGGAGGAGGGGATGATTTTGGCAAGAGTGGCTGAAGCGGTGGCTTGGTAGAGAACTTTGTTTTCATCAGGTGAGAAGGAGATGGCGGTGGTGTTGGCAGTCAAAAAGGAGGCGAGACTTAGCTCCAGTTTGGACATTTGGGCGAGAAAGCGCTTTTGGGAGAAGGTTTGCCATTCCTGGAGAGTCTGGTTAATTTGGAGTTGGGTCAGGGGCAGAAGTTGGGAATTGAGTTGGTCGGAATTTAAAAGGTAGGTTAGGCCGTTTTTGGGGGTGGCGGCGGAAGAGGCAATTTCGGGTTGGGAGCCGGTGTAGGCAAGGATCTGCTTTGTGTCCGGGCTCCAAAGGAATTTGGCCCGGCTGGCAATTTGCCCGAGCGAGTCTTGATAGATCTGGCGAAAGTCGCCGCTGCCGCTTAGGGGCGTGGGGATGTTTGACCGGCCCATGTCGAGAATCCAGAGGCCATTTTTCTGGGCCGAAGCGGAGGCCACGCTATAGACAATTTTGCTCTGGTCGGGGGAGAGGACGGGATTTGTGGCCCCGGTGAGGGTTAAGGGCGTTAGATTGGGGACTTTGGGAAAGAGAAAGGCGTTGGTTTTGAAGACTTCCTCTTGTTTAATCGGAATGGTTTTTTGCCAAGGGGAGTAGCCGTCGAGCTGAAGGGTAATGTCATAGTTGTCTGGCTGGAGATTCAGACTGTTATTGGTGGCGGTTTTCAGGGTTCCATTGATTAAAACAGAGGCTCCATTAGGATCGCTGGTGGCGACGAGAATGCCGGTGCCGTTGAATTGGCGAGTGCTGGGGTTGAACTCGTAGCCTTTAGCCAGGTAGATTACCAAGACGATGGCAACGAGAATGAGCGTGATGGTGGCAAGGAGGACGAGGGTGACCTTTGTCATAGGCAGATCTATTTTAGCACAACAGAGTTGTGCTGCGATCCTCTCCGCCAGCCGGCGGATGCGGGTCTAAACATAGACTGATATAATAATTCTAAATTCGAAATCCTAAATTCGAAACAAACCGAAAATTCTAAATTCAAATTCTTTAAACACCCTTGAATTTATTTGGATTTTGAAATTGTTTCGGATTTCGAGGTTCGGATTTCGGATTTTGTAACCGGATGCTTAATTTTGGTAAAAGATTAGGAATCGATCTCGGGACAGCAAATTCTCTCGTTTACCTGGTGGGACAAGGGGTGGTTCTCAATGAGCCGACGGTGGTCGCGGTCACGGTTGAGGATAGCGCCGTGGTAGCGGTCGGGAACGAGGCTAAGCAGATGCTCGGACGGACGCCCGGAAATATTATGGCTTCAAGGCCGATGCGGGACGGGGTGATTGCTGATTATGAAGCGACTGAGGCGATGCTGCGGTATTTTATTGACCGGGTGTGTGGATCTTCACGGCTTTTCAAGCCGGAAGTGATGATTTGTGTGCCGGCGGGAGTGACCCAGGTTGAGCGGCGAGCCGTTTTGGATGCCACGTTGTCAGCCGGAGCGCGGGTGGCTTATTTAATTGACGAGCCGCTGGCGGCAGCCATTGGGGCCAAGATTCCCATTGCTAATCCTTCAGGCAATATGATTGTCGACATTGGCGGGGGAAGCACCGAGGCGGCGGTTATCTCTTTGGGCGGGGTGGTGGCGCACCGGTCTGCCCGGGTCGCGGGAAATAGGGTTGATGAAGCGATCATCCATTATGTTAAACGCAGGTATAATCTGCTTATTGGAGAGAGAACGGCGGAGGAAATTAAGATTACGATTGGATCAGCAATTCTAGTGGGGAAGAAAGACAGTTCACAGTTGACAGTTCACAGTTCACAGAAAGATTCATCTTCTTCGGTGAACCGTGAACAAAGCTCCCCCGTGAACCAAATGGAGGTGCGGGGGCGGGATGCGGCTTCGGGACTGCCGAGGGTGATCAATTTAACGGCAGATGAGGTGGTGGAGGCCATTACGCCGGTTCTTTCGCAAATTATCACTGCTGTTAAGGGAGTGCTGGAAGAAACGCCGCCGGAGCTTGCTTCGGACATCATTGACCGCGGGATTGTGCTCTCTGGGGGCACGTCTCTCCTGCGAAATCTGGACAAACTCATGACGGAGACGATTAGTGTGCCGGTCCATGTTGCGGATGACCCTCTTTTTTGTGTGGTTAAGGGGTGCGGGATTGCCATGGAGAATATAGACCTCTACAAAAAGAGTGTTAACAGAAAGTGACTTATAGATTTGAGATTTGAGAATGGAGATTGGAGAATTTAATTGCTGATTTTGGGCAGGAAAAAAAGTGTTCATAGATTTGAGATTGGGGATTTGAGATTTGAGAATTCAATATCCTGTAATAATTTAATAGGGGAGAGGAGAAAGATGCTAAAAAAAGTCTTAGGTGTGAGAATCAATGATCTGCCTGAGAGTCAGGCGGTTAGGGTGGTGACTTCCTGGCTTAAAAAAACTACCGGTTCACGGTTCACGGTTCACGGTTCACGGTTAATTTTTACTCCGGGGCCGGAGTTTATAGTCACGGCCCAGAAAGACCTGGAGTTTAGGGAAATTCTGAACGCTTCGGACCTGAATGTTCCTGACGGATTTGGGTTGAAATTTGCCGGGATTGAGAATCGGGTGCTGGGGGTGGATCTCATGGTGAGGCTTTGTGAGGAAGCGGCGAAAAATGATTGGTCGGTGGGGCTTCTGGGAGGAAGGGGAGGAGTGGCCGGGAAAGCGGCGAAAAAGTTGCAGGAGAAATTTCCCAAACTGCAAATTGGGTATGCCTTGTCAGATGGAAAAGCGGACCAAGTATTGAGGTATTACTTTATAGATAGTTCTATTACTTTATCTTATGATAAGGTAACCGATAAACTTTCTCTTATGCCGGAAGTTGACCTGCTTTTTGTGGCTTTTGGGCATCCGACACAGGAAAAACTTCTCTGGAAAATGAAAAAGGAAAAAGAAGAAATGAAAGGAAATTCCCAATTCTCAATTCCCAATTCTCAATTCCGGGTGGGGATGGGGGTGGGAGGAAGCTTTGACTTCATTTCCGGGGAGGTTTGGGAACCAACAGGTTGGTGGTCACAAATGGGTCTTAAATGGCTGGGAAGACTTCTTAGTAACCCTGGGCATATAAAGAGAGTGGTCAGGGCAGTGATAGTTTTTCCGGCGTTGCTTCTTAGGGACAAACTTCTGGGCAAACCTCAGTAAATTGCATCTAGAGCGGTTGTAATTGATGCTATGGTTACTATGGGATATAATTAATTTATGAGGACAATTGAAGCTTCGCAGAGAGGTCTTTTGGACGACCTGTCAATTTCAGAAGATGCCTAGCAGGCGTTTTCCCGGTGGCGAGCGAGGCTTACAGAGGTTGTGAATACCGTTGATCAGGCGGCGGCGAGAATGAGAGGCCTTATGCCTGAGGGGATTAATACCTACTGGCAATTCATGAGCGGGGCAGGTGGGTATGAAACACGTCAAGTGGTGGAACCATGGGATGGATATCGGGTCGGGGTAACGGACTGCCCAAAAGATGTTTATGGAGAAGGTCGGCTTTATACGGTGACTTCGGCGCTGGCAGTCAAAACTCTGGAAGCGGGGGGGAAATTACTGCCTCCGGTTCTCCATCGGGAGCATGGGGTGAGAACCCATAAAGGTTTGGGCTTGCCTTTAGTATCGAGGTTTTTTGAGTGCCTGATAGGCCCAGATATTTTGGGCGGCAAAGATTACTTTCTGTGGATGGGCCATCAAATTGACCCTGAACAGTTTCGGATTGAGAATATGATCGCTTCCATGGGTCCAGACGTCAGCCAGAGGATCGCTTCTTTATTTTTCGATCCAAAATCTGATCTGGACAGAAGACCTTTGTTTTTGGGCCAACAAGTTGAGCAAATTATAAAACTTCGGGGTCAGGGTGAAAGCCTGGCGAATTATCCTGAGCTTTGGGCACGTGCAGAAGAAATTCTGGGGGGACTGGCCCAACTTACTGGCCTGCGTTCTGGTTGGTACATCCTTCTTCGGGAATCTTTGCTCGGGGAAAAAGGAGACAGGTTGGCAATGGACCCGTTTGCTATAAAGCTTCTTCTTGAGCTGGTTTTAGAAGCAGGTTTGGAAAGCAAAAAACATGATGGTCCGAGTCAGGCCGTGGTATTGGAGATTGACACAAAAAGACTGTTTTCTCAGACGGGTGGAGGGAGACTTTATCCAGTTCTATTTGATAATCGGGATCCGTTAAAGACGGTGCCCGCTGTTTCTATTGGCCCTGAAGCAGTGGTAAGAGTTTTGGCAGCGAATCCAGCAGCATTAAGAAGTACCGTGTTTGAGGTGGTGTCAATTGAAGAGTTGGACAAGAAAAATTTCCTGGGTCATTCCAGACCGTCCGACTTTGATGTGAATGAACTCGACCCTAGTAATCCCTGTTGCAGTTTGAGGTATAGTTTAAAGCCCGATGAGCAGGTTCAACGCTGGCGAGACCAACGGGGGGCATTAGATTCTGTGAGCCTTGTTAAGTTGTGGCGAGAGCACTTAATGGCTGGCCGTATTGCCCCACTGCAGCCAATTTACCCGGGCCAATTTGGGTCTGAAAGTTTGGATCAATTTCTATTGCATGTTTTTGGCCCTGAGATCATTACGGGAGATTCTGATCGGGATTGGGATCTATATGGGGGAGCTTTTTCAAGGTTTGAACTTTCGCGGCTAGTTCTCCCGGGAATAATTAAGGGGCATTGAAGATGAGTATTGTCCTCGCGATTTGGTTTTCCTTGCTTCTGGAGAATCTTTCAGAAAGGCCAGGTAGACAAGCATGAAGGCAATAAAAAGGAGCAGAAAAGCGATCACGATTTGAATGTTTGTTTCAGCTAGACCAGGGATTCTTAGCATGTTTTTTCCTTAAACGGCTTTTGATTATGTGAGCCGTGAGCATACACAATATAGCCAGGCCGCTATCTAAAGTCAAGGCTAGAGAGTTTATCCAGCTTCGTGGTTTTATCTTAGAGATTTTCCGTGTAAAGTAGAAGGATGAGCGATATTTTGGTTGATCAGAAGACTTCTAGATTGGTTTTTTTTGCGCCGGCGAGAGTGAAGAGGCTAGGGGAAGGTGGGGAGACAGCCAGAATTTGTCCGTTCTGTCCGGAGAATGACCGGATGAATCGGGAAGTTTTGAGAATTGATGATGGCCAAGGCGGGTGGAAGGTGCGGGTGATTGCCAACAAATTTCCCATTTCTGACTTTCATGAGGTGATTGTCCATTCTCCGGATCATGATTTAGACCTGCCGACGATTAGTCGAGAGCAGATGAGTCTGGTGCTGACAGTCTATCGGCAAAGATTTAATTATCATGTGGCTTTGAAGCACGGTCAGGTGGTTATTTTTTACAATCATAATGTTCATGCGGGGGCCTCGCTTGAGCATTCGCATTCGCAGTTGGTGGTGGTTCCACCGCGATTCCGAGTCACTGGTTTGGAAAAACAGCCGGAGGTGAATGTGGTTTTTAAAACGAAGCACTTTAGTTTGTATTGCCCCGAATTCGGTCAGTGGCCTTATGAATTATGGGCTGTTCCTATAGTTTCTGGAAAAACCTTTGGTCAGATTTCTGATGAGGAGCTGTCAGATTTAGCCGGGATTATTCCCAAGGTTTCGGCAGTGATGGTGGAAAAGTTTTTGCACCATGAAGAGCTGCATAAGCATCCAGGTCAGGACGACGTGCCGTTTAACTATTATGTCTATCACGGCCAGGACTGGTTTCTGCGGTTCATCCCGCGGCTTATCCATCCGGGAGGATTTGAACTGGCGACCGGGATGAACGTTAATATGATTAAGCCGGAAAGAGCGGCAGAGGAGTATCGGAAAGAATTGGCCCGAATTTAGGATTGTTTGTTTTCGATTCCCAGGAGCCAGAGGACGGCTTCTTTTTTGTATCTTCTATCGCCGCGGGAGTTAATTCTTAAGGGGACAAGTTTGCCGCGTTTGCCCCAGCGTTTGATCGTTAATATGCTGACGCGAAAAATTTGGGCGACTTCTTTGACAGTCAGGAGATCTGGTAAGCTATCAAGTGATAGATTTTGATTAACGTTAGGCATGCGACTGTTCTTTTATGTGATTTTATATTACTTAGTACATCAGTTGTCAAGGGGAAATCAATTGTAAGATCTTATAAGGGGTGTTGGTATACTGGAAAGATGTCATGGAAAATTCTATTAGGGATTAACCTCCTGTGGTATTTGGGAGAAGGCCTTCTTGGGCCATTGTTTACCGTGTTTGCTCAGGAAGTGGGGGGAAGTGTGCTGGATATTTCGGCGGCCTGGGCGACGTATCTGGCGGTCACGGGAGTGGCAATCATTTTGATTGGAAAAGTGAGTGATCGGTCCGGGGCGGCAGTCCTTATTTTAATCTTCTTGAAATTTCCAAGATTTTTCCTGTGCTTAAAACTGCCAACGAAACTAAAAACAGTTGGCCCCAATTGGCTAAGACTTCTGCTCGGTACGAATATAGTGGGTCTTTATCGCCCATAAAGAACCCGTAGAGAAAAAACGCGGCACTAACAATAGCACCCGTATACCCTGCCCCCTTTAGAGTTTCTTCTACAGGATGAAGTACAAATGCCATACAACCATTACCACAACCCGCAATCACATGTGCTCCGAGAGACAATGTCTCTGCTTTCGTTTCCGTTATTCCAAGATTCTCGTAGGCCATCGGTTGATTGTCTGGTTTGCTCATATCCTATATTATATACTATCCAGCAAACCACAGTCAAATTGACACCCCGGTAGATTCGCAGTGGAAGTGCAACACTTGAAGACTAGGTTGTCAGTCTCTTCCGTTCCTTTTCCAGGATTTGTTGCATCATCTCATTTGGGGTGAGAAAATTCAAGCACTTCCTCGGTGTGTTATT
>Ga0209542_10000437_pt1 | contig 100399 bp, 111 predicted proteins | sample RifCSPhighO2_01_FD_184028 | JGI IMG/M metagenome (GOLD analysis project Ga0209542, IMG submission 184028) | Soil microbial communities from Rifle, Colorado - Rifle CSP2_plank highO2_0.1 (SPAdes) (version 2) | ecosystem: Environmental > Terrestrial > Deep subsurface > Rock core/Sediment ...
TTCAAAGTATTCTTTCTTGTACCGCTCGAATATCTGTTGTTTTGTATCCATATTCATATGGAAATACGGTAACCCATTTGTGGCCTATCCGGGGGAATTACGGTAACAGTTTTAATGGCATATAACGGTGCCTTGCGCAAAAGTTATCCCCGTGGTACAGTGGCAGATTGCAGATGTCTGCAGAGAAGAAAGAAGTTCTTTTTGAAAGGGGGGTATTATGTCAGGTTCAGTACTAAATTTGGACGGTATTTCAGGTCTTTTTTCATCTCCAGCGCCAAAGGAAAAAAAATCTCCAACCGCTCAGGATGTAACAAATGGCTCATACAACAACCTCGAATCACGTGCGTTTCTGAAGTGTGGACGGTCACTGTATGTTGTTTTTGAGGGAGGCAAAAAATTAAAGCTTACTCTCGTAGATGACAATGACGTCGGATGGACCGGTGGTATTAAACTGAGCGCCGTAGACATTGTTGCAGTGAAAAAGGCCGTAGAATGTGGCGCGCTCTTGGTTGATGGGAAAACCTTTGAGTTTGAAAGCGTGCGTGCTTTAAAGCGCATGCTCGCGAAACTGAGCAAAAACAACAAATAGTAGGACCAACAGAGGCGGCGTAAAACCCCGCCTCTTGATTTTTTATAGACCTTTTGCTATAGTATTCACACTATGGTAGTACGAATGAGACATACACGTGCGCATACGGCAAACCGCCGTTCACACCACGCCCTTGAGGGAGCGCGTCTTTCAAAGTGCGTAAAATGTGAGGCGCTTCATATGCGCCACCAGGTTTGTACTGCTTGCGGTACTTATCGCGGCAAAGCGGTCCTCAAGGTTACCAAAACTATTGCAAAGACAGAGAAGCGCACAACGGCAAAGAGTAAAGCAGTAAAGTAAAAGCCTACTGTTTTTTGTTTTTATACTTCTTTTCGAGTATAGTATAAAGATAAGCACTTTTAAATTACCATTTTATGGCAAACAGGCACCTTTCAAGAAGTATTGTTATGCAGGTTCTCTACGAGTGGGATTTTCGCGGAGGCACTTTGACTGATCTTGAGATTGAGCACGCCCTCGTGCGCAATGCCGAAGAGTTTGCCCCCGGAGTGAACGATATTTCGTTTATGAGAAAGCTCCTCTTGGGTATTCTTAGTAAGAAAACAAAGCTCGACAGCATTATCGAGAAAGCAGCGCCAGACTGGCCTATTGAAAAGATCGCCCTTGTGGACAGAAATATTTTGCGTATTGGACTATACGAGCTCCTTTTTGAAGATCGCACACAGGTGCCTGCGAAAGTTGCTATCAACGAGGCGATTGAACTCGCAAAAACATACGGTGGTGAGACAAGTGGCAAATTTATAAACGGCGTGCTCGGCGCAGTGTATAAGGAACTTGGAGAGCCCGGTAAAGACGAAACGAGTAAGAGGAAAACTCCTCACGTGCCTGTTGATCCAAAGACGCTTCCTCTTGATAAACTTGGTGGTGCGGTGGTATATGCGCACGATGGTGAGGATGTGTATCTCGGACTCGTACACGACATTTTTGGCCACTGGACGCTTTCAAAAGGGCACTATAAAGAAGGCGAGGATGATAGTACTGCTCTCACTAGAATTGTTATGGAAGAAATCGGACTTCCGGTTATCCCTGGTATAATTTTGGGAGAAAATGAGTACGTGGCATCGCACCCCGAGAAAGGAAAGATGAGAAAGCATGTGAGTTATTTTCTATGCGAGGCGCCATATCAAGAAATTTCTTTACAAAAAACTGGCGGACTCGATGACGCAGCTTGGTTCAAGCTCGCGGACATTATCGATCTCAATATGTATGATGACATGCTTCCCGTAATAACGAAGGCAGTCAACATACTTCTTAAGAAAAATTAAAATATAATATGGAAAAGTTCGCAGTATTTGAAGAAAAAATTGGCGTGCATTTTCGTGACCGCGCGGTGCTTCGCGAGGCATTTACGCATCGTTCGTATATAAACGAAACGCGCGAGCGGGGGCTCGACCACAATGAGCGCCTTGAGTTCCTTGGCGATGCGGTTGTGGAACTTTCTGTCACTAATTTTTTATATAAAAAATATCCACAGGCAAATGAGGGTGACCTCACGAGCTATCGAGCCGCGCTTGTGAATGCAGTGACTCTTGGTAATCTAGGAATCGACCTAGGTATGGAAGAGTACCTCCTTCTTTCAAAAGGTGAAGCAAAGGACAAGGGTACAAAAGCGCGACAGATTATTCTCGCGAATGCATTTGAGGCGCTTATTGGTGCTATTTACCTAGACCTTGGTTATGAGGCAGCAGATAAATTCTTGAAAGATCGTCTTCTTATAAAAACTGACGAAATTGTAAAAAAAGAGCTTTGGCGCGATGCAAAAAGTTTTTTTCAAGAGGAGGCGCAGGAGCATGTGGGTGTGACGCCATCGTATCGTGTTATTAGCGAGGAAGGTCCTGATCACGATAAGGATTTTAATGTTGGAGTGTATCTAAATGACGAGCTTATCGGTGAGGGTACTGGAAAGTCAAAACAAGATGCAGAGCAAAATGCTGCGGCAGATGGGTTGAAGAAGAAGGGGTGGGGGAAGTAGTCAGAAAGCATGCCCCGTTAGAGACCGCGACCAGCCCGCTTTCGCCAGAGCACCAACAAATAGATTCAAGCGGGGGCGGGCGGGGGCTCGCAGCGTGTACCCTTCTCTAATGGGGTCAAAAGTGGGCTCGGGGGTTGATTGTGCAGGTTTTTGTTTTTGGTATACTTAACACATGAAAAAGGCAATAAACAAAAAAATGACAATAGATGATTTGGCGAACATGATTGCTGAAGGTCGTGAGGATACGAATGAATTAGCACGAATGGTGGCTAAGGGGTTTGATGGTGTGCATAATGAGATTGGAGAGTTCAAGAAAGAAGTCAACATGAGATTTAATGAAACTGAGAAAGATATAGCCGAGGTTAAAGAAAATCTCGCATCTACACGACGCGATGTTTTATCTATGGGAGATAAGTTCACACTTAAATATGAACTCCATGACCTCGCAAGCAGAGTTGTTCTTTTGGAGCAAAAAGGAAAGACAAAAAGATAGTCGAAAGTCAGCGCGAGCTTGACAGAATTATTAAATACGATATAGTTTCAGCAGACTTTTACAGCTTCCTAAGGAGGGAAAAATGAAAACGAAAACAGACGGAGTCCTCTGTAATAATTGCAACGCAGTTGTAGATGAGGATGAATCAGCCCTCATTTTGGCCCAAGGGTTAATGATGCCTAACGGGCTTGGCGGCTGGAAGCAAGGTGATGATAAACACAGGCATGGTTTTTCGATCCTGCTTCGTGTCTGTGGTCCCTGTTATAACAGTCTTAATTCTACCTGCAATGCGAGGGGTTTTTAAGAGAGTACCGTTTTCAGAAACCCATACTATGGATAATTTCTATGCTTTTCATGCAGAAAAGCATGAGGGAGGAGGGTATTGTGTAAGAAGAAAGTATCAAAGTGATTCCTATTACTATGCTCCTCTGGGATATTTTTGGGGTAGTCCTGAATTGATCACAATAATGGAGGAAAATAAATTTGTTTACGACTAATGTGGGTATCAGCAGGCGGAGAAATACCGCCTGCTTTTTCATTTGTGGTGTGCTAAACTATCTCTATAATGCGGGTAAAGAGTCTCGAGATTTCCGGCTTCAAATCATTCGCCAAGAAGAGCGTCTTTGATTTTGGGGCGTCTATCTCGGCTATTGTGGGACCGAATGGGTCAGGGAAGTCCAACGTTGCCGAGGCGCTTCGTTTCGTACTTGGTGAGCAGTCGCTCAAGAGTATGCGTGGCAAGCGCACCGAGGACCTCATCTTCAACGGCTCAAAATCTGTTGAAAGACAAAATCGCGCAAAAGTCACTATTTCATTTGATAATAGTGATCGCACTTTCCCCGTTGATTATGATGAAGTATCTATTGCACGCGAGATTCACCGTGACGCATCAAGTGAGTATTTTTTGAACGGAACATCAGTGCGACTCAAAGATGTCATTGAGCTCCTTGCATCGGTGCACATTGGCGCATCGGGGCACCATATCATTTCACAAGGTGAGGCAGACAGGATTTTGAATTCATCTGCAAAAGATCGTCGCGCAATGATTGAGGATGCGCTTGGATTAAAGATTTTCCACTGGAAGATCTCAGAGAGTGAAAAGAAACTTTTGAAAACGGAGGAAAATATGCGTCAGAGCGAGTCCCTTCGCCGTGAAATCGCTCCCCATATTAAATTTTTAAAAAAGCAGGTAGAGAAGGTTGAGCAGGCGCGCGCCTTGCGTGATGAGCTTGCGATGCTTTATGGGGACTACTTGGTTCGCGAAGAAACGTATATCAAACACACGCGCGAGAAACTGCATGGAGAGAAAGAAAATCTTGAAAAAGAACTTCATGAGGCAAATGAAGCACTTTCTCGTGCTGACAGTTTGCGCGGTGTGCATACGAAAGACAGTGTTGAGGTAGCAGAGCTTGTGCGCGTGCGTGCAGAGATGGGGGCTGTGCGTCGCGAACGTGACGAGCTTGCTCGCAAGATTGGACGCCTCGAAGGAATGATAGAGTACGAAGAACGTCGAATGAATGCACCCGCGCCAGCGCATGAAAAAACAGTATCTGCACAAGAAGCAGAAAATCTAGCACAAAATCTTTATGAAGAGCTTGGATATGCGGAATCAAGCGAAGATTATTTGTATATAAAAGGTGTCGTGAGCGCGACACGCAATAAGATCGGAAAGTTCCTCGAGCATATTCGTGGGGACGAAGGGAACAGGAGTCCAAGTGAAGCCACTATAAAAGCACTAGAGGACTTGCGTATTGAGCACAAGAGTCTTTTGGGTGCTCAGCAAAATCTTGAAGATTTAATTGCCGGCTTTGAAGCGAAAATGCATGAACTTGAAGCGACGCTTGAAACAAAACGCGCGGAAACTACAGACGCGGAGCGCGCTTCTTTTGAGTTTCGCGCAAAAAAGCAGGAGCTTACTCTACGAATTGGTATGGTGCGCGAACATATTGAGAATTTCACGCGCGATGAAGTGTCTTTTCGCGAGGAGCTTCGTGAAGGGGGGATTCTCGTTGGTTGTTCGATTCTTGAATATGTAAATAATTATATTGATATTGAGCAAGCTCTCTCTGAGTCGCGTGCGGAACAAGAGATTCGCCGCAAGAAGATCGAACGTACAAAGATTCGCCTCGAAGATATTATGGGCGGAGGGTCAGGTGAGGATATTATGCGTGAGTACGAAGAGGCGGTGGAGCGAGACGCGTTCCTCGAAAAAGAACTTGGTGATTTGAAAGCAAGCGCGGAATCTTTGCGTGCACTCATGCGTGAACTTGAGGAAACCTTGGACGGGCAGTTCAAGGATGGTATAAAAAAAATAAACAAACAGTTTAGTGAATTTTTTGCGCTCATGTTCGGCGGTGGAACGGCATCTCTGGAAGTTTCGTATGAAAAAAAGCGAAAGAAATCAGATACCGACATCGAGGAAATGCCCGATGAAGCGGAGGAAGAAGAAGCAGAGGAGGGGATTGAGGTTGCGATTTCTTTGCCCCATAAAAAAATCCGTGGACTCCAGATGCTTTCTGGTGGCGAGCGTGCGCTCACCTCTATTGCGCTCATCTTTGCGGTGTCGCAGGTGAATCCTCCGCCATTTTTGGTGCTCGATGAAACTGATGCGGCGCTCGACGAAGCAAACTCCAAGAAGTATGGCGATATGGTGGCAACTCTTGCAAAGTATTCTCAGCTTATTGTTATTACGCACAACCGCGAAACAATGTCCCGCGCGGGCATTATTTACGGAGTGACGATGGGATCCGACGCCATTTCAAAACTTCTATCCATCAAATTCGAGGAAGCGGAAGCGATGGCAAAATAGTTGCTTTTTTCTGGATTTTATGGTCTAATTGATACAAGTTGTTTTTTTAAAATTTATTCTCAGGGAGATAATCATGAATACTTGCGAGCATTGCAAAAGAACAATAACTTCAGAGGAAGTGAATGCGGACGATTTACATGTAACAAAAGGTCTTCATATTGTCCACGAAAGTTGCCATATGAGCGGTTCACCAAGTGTGGACTTTACAAAAAGGCTGTGGCTCGAAGAACTGAGTGGTCAAGGTAGGCAATAATGACAAACAAGAAGCCGATATTCGGTATTGTTTCTCGTTGTGGCAAAATTGTATGGAGAGAAGAAAGAAAAGTTTCTTGGTGGCGAAATACAAAAACTCTTCGGACAATACAAATCCCTTTAAGTATTGTATCAACAATCACATTTATCACGGGGACAATTTTTTCTTCGAAGAGTATGTGGCCGTATGCAACATTCTCACTAGTGGTCGCATTCATATGCATGTTTTTGATATTTACACTTGACTTGAGTGCGGTTGTCGTCGCGACCAAGAGCGATAAATTTGTGTGTGAAGCTAAAATAGCCGTAACGTATCTCACGTTACGGCTATTAATTTTTTACTTTACAAGTTCGTAATCGATACTTTTTTTCTCAAGGTCCACTGCCTTTACGCGAATTTTTAGTTTATCACCGAGGGTAAATCGTGTGTGTGTTTGCTTGCCGACAATGCGGTACTTCTCCTTTTCAAAAATATAGTAGTCGTTGCCGAGGTCTGAAATACGAATCAGTCCCTCGCACTTTGTTTCGTCTTCTTCCACAAAAACACCCCATTCCGCAACACCTGAAATAGTGCCGTTGAACTCCTTTCCAACCCGCTCGCTCATATATTCGACTTGTTTGAATTTAATCGATGCGCGTTCGGCATCTGCGGCGAGCTTCTCCATTTCAGAAGAATGCACGGCGAGTTTGCGGTACTCCTCCATTTCCTCTTTTGTTACTTTTTCGTCAGCAAGGAAATGCGCGAGGATGCGGTGCACCATCACGTCAGGATAACGGCGAATGGGGGAGGTGAAGTGCGTATAATGCTCGTAAGCGAGGCCATAGTGCCCGATATTGTGTGTTGAGTAGATTGCTTTTGCCATCGTGCGGATAGTCGCGGTGTTGAGCATATTCTCTTCAGGTTTTCCTTTTATTTGTTCAAGAAATTTATTGATATCAGTCGACGAAACACGACCTTCTTTGATAGGGAGCTTGTAACCCAATCCCGTGACGAATTTTGCGAGTTCCATCAAGCGTTCTGCTTTAGGTTCGTCGTGTACGCGGTAAACAAAAAGGTCTCCTTCGTGATCTGAGTGTGCTTTTTTGCCCTGCATATCTCCGAGCTTCGACGACACAAACTCCGCAACTTTCTTGTTGGCGAGAAGCATGAACATTTCCACGAGTTTGTTTGTGTCTTGGAACTTTTTTGTATAGACGCGAATAGGTTTTTTGTTTTCATCGAGTTCGAATCGCACCTCCTCGTGTTCAAATGAAATTGCTCCTTCTTCCCGGTCTTGTATCACAAGTTTCTTTGCGATAAGGTTGAGTATATTCAACTCATCATAAAAAAGTCCCGCACCGTTATCAAGAATCTCTTGCGCATTCTCATAAGTAAAACGTTTTGCCGAGTTGATGATTGCGCGTCCAAACCACGCGTCTTTTGCGACAACCTTTGTTTTTGTGTCGCTTGCAGTATCGGGCGCAAAAGTAAAGACTGCTGAAAAAACGAGCTTGTCCTCTTTTTCATTCAAACTGCATAGGTCATTGGAAAGAACTTCGGGAAACATGGGAATAACACGATCGACGAGGTAAATTGATGTCGCGCGACGGCGAGCCTCCTCGTCTATTTCTGCGTGAGGTTTTACATATGCTGACACATCCGCGATGTGCACGCCAATTTCAATGTCACCGTTTGTAAGTGTTTGTATTGAAATGGCATCATCAAAATCTTTTGCATCTACAGGGTCGATGGTAAAAGTGGTAACCTTACGGAAATCACGACGTTTCCTTGCTTCTTCAGCAATAAATGCGGGAGCTTTTGACTTGAGCGCATCCGCCTCGCGGTGAATTTCATCGGGTAGCTCCATCTGGAGACCCTTGTCGAGCACAATGGCGCGAATTTCAGTTTCGTTGTCACCGGCTTGACCCAAGACTTCAATAACCTCTGCTGTAGGATTTTTCTTTGGGTCAGTCCAGTCCAAAAGACGCACGAGCGCCTTTTTGCCATTCAACTTTTCTTCGTGCGGGGGATTGGGAATAAGAAAGTCTACATAGATACGCGTATCCTGAGGAATGAGATAAGTCGCCGTATCTGCTTGCTCGATGGTGCCAACAAAAGTAATCTTTGCGCGTGCTAGCACCTCGACAACTTCTCCAGTTTGCTGCATGTCACCGATTTTGGCGTTAAGACGCACTTTTACACGGTCGCGGGGGAGAGCCGTGTTAAGAAATCCTGCCTCGATTTTAATATCATTTTCGCGAGGGCTGTCTTCGCCAACGGAAACAAAGCCGAAGCCCTTCGCGGTTGTTGTAATAATTCCTTCTGTAAAGCTGGAGGCAGAGGTTTTTTTGGTAGTCATATTGTTACCAAGATAGCACAAAAAAGCCTTTTTAGCATTCTCCTTGGCTATTTTGTGTGCTGGGACTTGACCATTCTACCGCTATTTGATAGGATGCTCTTCATGTTAGCAATTCGACTACAACGCGTTGGCCGCAAGAATGACCCTTCATTCCGAGTTATCGTCGCAGATTCAAAGCTTAAGCCAAAGACTGGGAATGTTCTTGAGGTTCTTGGTTCGTATAACGCGCGCATGGGTAAGCCTGTTATTAACACAGCTCGTGCGAAATATTGGATGTCAGTAGGCGCAAAAGCCTCAGGAACGGTGCATAACCTCCTCGTAGACCTTAAGGCCGTTTCGGGTAAAAAGATCAACGTTTTGGGAAAGAAGACCCCAATCGTAAAAGAGGCTTCCGTAGAAGTAGCAAAGGCGCCAGTTGCCGCAGTAGCAGCTCCTGTGGCCACCGCAGAGGTAGTGGTAGAGGCATCGCCTGATGTAGTTGCAGAAGCTCCCGTTGAAGCCTCTCTAGAAGTAACTCCCGCAGACGAATAGATGTTTTTATGAAGCGAAGCTTTGTGAAAAGCATTTATTCGCGTCGCGGATGCTTTTACTAAAGCACCAAGACGGAAAATGATTAGTCAAAAATGCCACACAGAAATGTGTGGCATTTTTTTTGTTTACAACACTGCGTACGCAGTGTTGTAAAAGTGTAATTGAAAATTTGTATCACTGCATGGTACAATGTACACACGATGGCACTTTCTTTTTTTACAAAACAGAAGCAAGATGAATCACTTGTACTCCTCGTCGATATTGGATCGGCGAGTGTCGGCGGAGCCCTCGTAAAAATAGAAAAGGGAAGTGCTCCTCACATTCTCGTAACTGTCCGCGAAAACATTTCATTTCAAGACGCACTCTCGCCTGCACGATTTCTAGTTGCGATGAATCGTTCTCTCGACAAAGTTTTGAAGACCATGCAAATAAAGACGAACCCTGTTGGTTTGAGTCAAGCCACAAAGCCTACTGGTTTGCCTGCGCATATTTTTTGCACACTTTCATCGCCATGGTTCATTTTAAAGAGCCGGCATTTGCGTATTGCGCACCAAGAGGAATTCGAGGTCACTGAAAGAATTCTTGACGAATTTATAAACGAGGATATCGCACTCTTGAAAGAAGAACTCAAAGAAACTTTACCGCCAAAGGATGTGAAGATTATCGAAAAGAAGATTGTTCAGATTAAGCTGAATGGGTACGAGGTTAGGAATCCGTACGGTCAAAAAACATCGCGAATAGAACTCTCGATGATTGTTGGTGTTTCATCGGGAAAAGTCGTTGAAAGTATAGAACGAAAACTCAGTAATTTTTTCCATGTAAAATCAGTTCATTTTGGCGCGTTTCCAATTGCAGCATTCAGCGCCATACGAGATATTTTTCCGAATGAAAAGAATTTTCTTTTTATCGATATTACCGGTGAAGCGACCGATGTGTCTCTTGTGAGCAACGACATTTTGGCTGGAACTGTGGCATTTTCTCGCGGAAAGAACTTTTTTATTCGCGAAATATCCACCCAATTGCACACAGTACACGAGGAAGCGGCGACCCTATTTGCAATGTTTCTCCGCGATGAACTGGATGCCGTACAGCATTCCAAGATTGCAGCCATTGTCGCGCATACTGAAGACGAGTGGCTGATGCGATTCAAAAAGGCTATAGGTATCCTTAAGGGAAATGGAATGTTGCCATTTAAAGTATTTTTTACAGCAGACGCCGATATTGCACCGATGCTTTCTCGGCTTATCGGTACGACAAAACTAGAGCTTTTGAAGGCGGCATCGCTTGATGTGCAATATCTCGATCAGCATATCGTTGCGAAGTTTGTCTCATTTGAGGCAGAGGTAACCAGGGATCCTTTTATAGTCGTTGAGGCGCTCCTTACAGAAAAATTGTTCAAACAACACACCTAATATGAATGACATTATTCGAAAACAGATGAAAGATGTGATTGTGCCGCAAAACGATATCGTTCGCCGTCCATCAACCGTACCAGAACCATATGTCGCTTCTTTGCCAAAAGAAGAGTGGAGTCGTATAGAAAAAAACCCATTTTTTGAAAAACCTCAAAATAAAGGAGTGGGACTGGAAAGGAAAAAAGAGTCTAGTCCGCATGGCATCCTTTGGGCGTTATTGTTTGCATTTATTTTGGCTGGTGGTTTTACTTCGGCAAACTATTATGCTAAAGCAACTGTTGAAATAGCACCTATTGTGCGAAGCGTTGCCATCGATACGGACATTTCTGCGCTAAAAGAGGCAAGTGGAGATGAGCTTATATTCCAGTTTATGAGTCTTTCTGAAGAAAAAGTAAAAGAAGTTCCTGCCACTATTGAAAAAAAGATCCAAAAGAAAGCATCAGGAAAAGTAACAATTTTCAACAAATATAATGGGGAGAAACAACGTCTTATAAAAAATACACGCCTCGAGGACAGTAAGACTCACAAGATTTTCCGTATCGATGAGTCGGTTGTTGTTCCTGGTGCGACGATGGTTGGTGGAAAAGTTACCACACCAGGCTCTGTCGAGGCCCTCGTATATGCTGACGGGGCAGGCCCGGAATATAATATTGGAACTACTAACTTCACTATCCCTGGATTTAAAGGGGACCCACGATATACAAGGTTCTCAGCAACTTCAAAGCCAGATTTTCCCATCGGTGGCGGTTTTTCGGGTACTATAAAAGTTCCCTCGGATGAAGTGGTGGAGAATGCTCAAAGTGAACTTGAAAAAGAGTTACTAGAGATTGCCGTTATAAAAGTCCGTGCTCAGATTCCTTCAAATGCAACGTTCTTCCCTGGAAGTATGGCCGTTAAATTTGAGGAAGTACCGCAGGATTTTACCGCGGTGGATACGGCAAAGGTTTCAATGCGCGCAATGGTCTCGGTATTTTTCTTTGATACCGAAAAACTAACCGAGAAGCTTGCTCAGGCTGCGCTTACTGAATATAAAAATAATTCGTTTATGATCTCAAATATGTCAGAACTCAAATTTTCATTTATCGATCCTGTAGAAAAAGTGGTTCTTTCTGATCTTTCTAATATTCATTTTCATATTTCAAGCACGGCGGAATTTGTGGGGCAAGTCGATACACAAAAGATCCGCACTCTGCTCGCAGGTAAAAACAAAAAGGATTTTAGCAAGATCATTATTGATCAAAGTAATATCAGTAAGGCGAACGCCGTAGTACGTCCGATGTGGAAAACGGTATTTCCGAGCGACCACGCCAAGATTACGGTTAAGATTCTTGGTAAATAAAATAAACGAGAAAGGCGACTGGGTGCAAAATTGACGGTACATGTAACTTCTGATATTATACACTCTCACAAATGGCAGAAATCGAAAAAGAAGAACTTACACAAGGAGAGGTCATTGAGGCGTTGCCGAGCGCTATGTTTCGTGTAGAATTTTCAGACGGGAAAATTGTTATTTGTTATTTGGCAGGGAAAATGCGATTGCATCGCATTAAAGTCCTCATTGGTGATAAAGTAATGGTGAAGCTTGATCCCTACGGCGGGAAAGGTCGTATTGTCAAGCGACTATAGTATTTTTTAGTGATAAAAGGCTTTATCTAGGTTTGTTATCAAGGTGACCTTGCATTTAATTTTGAAATGCGGTAGAATGCCCTCACTGTTTCGTTTTTGAGGATTATCGCAATTTTGCTGTTATTAATCCTCCAAAATCAGTTTAATATTAGTATGAAAGTACGAGCATCAGTAAAAAAAATCTGCGTGAAATGCAAAACGGTCAAGCGTGGAGACCGTATTCGTGTTATCTGCGAAAACCCACGCCATAAACAGCGCCAGGGTTAATCATTTAAATATACATAAAGACATCTATGCGAATCCTCGGAGTTACAATACCAGACGAAAAAAGATTAGAGATAAGCCTCACTGCGGTGTACGGTATTGGCCGTCCGCGCGCAAAGGAGCTTCTCGATTCCGTGAAGATCGACCATGGCAAGCGTGCCAAGGATTTGACCCAAGAGGACGAGGCGAGGATTCGCAAGATTATCGAAGGTCTCACTCTCGAAGGAGATCTTAAGCGAGAAATCTCTACAAACGTGAAGCGTTTGAAGGAAATCAAGTCGTATCGCGGTTCACGTCATGCAAAAAAGCTTCCTGCCCGCGGACAGCGCACAAAGACAAATTCGCGTACGGTGCGCGGCAATGTGCGAAAGACGATGGGTTCAGGTCGTCGTAAGGCTGACAAAAAATAACAGACTATCAATTAGACCAACATGGGCAAAAAACGAATTATCAAAAAAGAAGGACAGTCAGTTGATCAGGGATTGGTATCTCGCGCCCTTTCTCGTACCGCAAAAAAGAAGCACACCGAAGGAACACTCTATGTTCAGTCAACATACAACAACACCAAGGTGCTTCTTGCGGATAAAGTTGGCAACGCGCTCGTGTGGTCATCATCAGGCTCACTCGGTTTCAAGGGCGCAAAAAAGGGAACTCCGTTTGCTGCGGCAAAGGTCGGGGAACTTGTTGGCGAAAAGGCCGCAATGATTGGAATGAAGTCAGTTGACGTTGTTGTAAAGGGTGTTGGGGCAGGCCGTGAGAGTTCAATCCGCGCCGTTAACTCAAAAGGTATCGATATCGCATCGATTCGCGATGTGACACCTGTTCCGCACAACGGACCTAAGCCAAAGAAGCCACGTAGAATTTAAACCCATCAATCAATATCACATATGAGCAGAGTTACATGTAAAATTTGTCGTCGTCTCGGGGAGACCATTTGCGGACGCGAAAAGTGCGCGTTCAAGAAGCGTCCGTATCCACCGGGAAAGCTGATTTCTGAAAAGAAACATCGTTCAACGCAAACCGACTACGGCCGCCAGCTTCGTGAGAAGCAAAAAGTTCGTCACACTTATGGTGTAAGCGAAACGCAGTTTTCGAATTATGTGAAAGAAGCGTCTGCTAAGCGCGGAATAAACCCTGCAGAGTACCTTTTTGAAGCGCTCGAGTCACGTTTGGATAATGCAGTATTTCGTGCAGGTTTTGTAACATCACGCGCGCTTTCGCGCCAAATTGTGTCCCATGGACACATCATGGTAAACGGCCGCCGCGCAAGCATTGCGTCACGTCGAATGAAAATTGGTGATGTGATCTCAGTTCGTCCAGGAAGCATGAACACAAAACTTTTTGAGGGATTGAGCGAGCGATTGAAGACCCTCACTGTTCCAACTTGGTTCAAGGTTGATGCTGGTAAACTAGCAGCAACATTCCAAGGTAAGCCAAAGCAGGGTCAGGCAGAGATGTCATTCAATCTTACCTCAGTTGTTGAGTTTTACAGCCGTTAGTTGAATCAGTAGGATTCATGGCTGACCGTAGAATCAAAATGGTCCGTTTGCATTTATCAATGATATAAGGTATAGTTTCATCGTCTAATTTACACCACAATGCTCGACTACAACATCACATTGCCATCAAAGCCCAAAGTTCTCTCAGAGGACGGTTTTAAGGGAAGTTACGAAATCGAAGGTCTTTACCCTGGGTACGGACACACTCTCGGTAATTCTCTTCGCCGCATTATTCTCTCATCACTTTTTGGTGCCGCAATCACAACCGTGAGAATCGACGGTGCATCGCATGAGTTCTCTACAATAGAGGGAGTTAAGGAGGATGTTATCACTATTCTGCTCAATCTAAAGAAGGTGCGTTTTAAGCTTTCTACGATGGAGTCACAGACAGTCACACTTTCTATTAAAGGTGCAAAGGATGTCACTGCGAGTGACATCAAGGTATCCGGACAGGTGGAAGTCTTAAACGGAGACCAACACATAGCAACATTGACCGACAAAAATGCAACTCTCAACATTGAGATTGTCGTAGCGAAGGGGTTCGGATATGTTTCAAAGGAAGTGCATCAAAAAGAAAAGATGGATATTGGCACCCTTGCTGTTGATGCAATCTTTACTCCAATTCGCCGCGTGAACTACGAGGTAGACAACATGCGCGTTGGCGATCGTACCGATTTCAATCGGTTGCGTCTTACAGTCGAGACCGATGGTACTATCTCGCCTCGTCGCGCCCTCGAAGCCTCTATCGAGATTATGGTAAACCAACTCAAGTCGGTTATTGGTTTTGTTGAAAAGGCGGAAATTGAGGCAGAGGAAACCTCAGGAAGTTCAGAGGAGAAGCCCGCAAGGAAAGATCTCGCTGATAATGACTTCTTGAAGACTCGCGTAGAGAATCTCGACCTCTCAACTCGTACAAATAACGCGCTTTCAAACGCAAACATTCGTACGATCGGAGGGCTTGCACGCAAAACTGAAGAGGACCTTTTGGAAATCGACGGTTTAGGCGATAAAGGGATCCAAGAGATCAAGCGTGCTCTTGCAGCCCACGACATCACCCTCAAGGATTAATTAATTTGACTCAGAGAACACACCACTATGAAACACCACAAGTCGATTCGAAAATTTGGACGAGACCATGCAGGACGCATTGCGCTTCTTCGCTCGCTCGCACTCTCACTCATTCAAACTGAACATATAGAGACCACTGAGGCTCGCGCGAAAGAACTTCGCCCGTTTGTTGAGAAGCTTGTTACTCGTGGTGGTATGGCAGACCTCGCATCACGTCGTCTTATTATTTCTCGCCTCGGAGGTGTTTCTGGTGAAGAGGGTGCAAAGAAACTTATTGACGAAATTGCGCCTCGTTACAAAGAGAGGGCTGGCGGATACACACGTATTTTGAAACTCCCACGTCGTGGAGGAGATGCAGCAAAAATGGCAGTCATCGAATTCGTTTAATTATTATCATGACCATGACATACAAAATTGACGCAAAAGGGAAATCCGTAGGACGTGTAGCTACAGAGGCTGCAAGTATTCTTATGGGCAAGAACTCCGTTTCTTTTCAGAAGCACATCGCACAAGATGTTGAGGTGGTTGTTGAGAATGCCTCAAAGGCAACAATCGCTCCTTCAAAGATGAAAGAAGTTCACTCAAAGACATACTCAGGTTATCCTGGTGGACTCCGCGAGCGCACAATCGGATACACGATTGAGAAAAAAGGCTATGCTGAGGTTTTTCTCCGCGCAATTTCACGCATGATTCCTCGCAACCGCTTACATAAGATTCGTATGAAGAATTTAAAAGTTACAGAATAATATGACGACCAAAGATACTACAACAAAAGAAGTTAAAGAGAAGGCAGCTACAAAAGCTCCGAAGGCTGTGAAAGCAGTAGCTCGCTATATTGAGGCTGTTGGTCGTCGCAAGACTTCGACTGCGCGTGTTCGTATTACCGAGTCTCCAAAAGAGTCAGTGGTGGTAAACGACAAAGATGTTCCTACTTATTTCCCTACTGCAGATCTTCAGAATATTATTGCCGAGGCAATAGAGAAATCAAAAGTAGCAGGGAAGTTTGCTATTACGGTAAAGGTACTCGGCGGCGGAATTCACTCACAAGCAGAAGCTATCCGTCACGGGATTTCTCGCGCCCTAGTAACTTTTGATGAAGAGACAAGAAAGCGCCTCAAGAAGCTCGGCTTCCTCAAGCGTGACCCACGCATGAAAGAACGCCGCAAGTTCGGCCTCAAGAAAGCGCGTAAGGCCCCACAGTGGTCAAAACGCTAACAATCAAAAACTACTTTTGACAAAAGAAAGAGAGAAATTATCAAAGATAGTTCCTCTCTTTCTTAAGTAAAGGCAAGTGTGGTAATATTAAATTACGATATGACAAATACAGAAAACGATGACAAAATAAAAGATGCAGAGGCGCAAGATGGTCCACTTGACACAAGAGAAGATGCTCTGTATAGTGAGGACCTGCAATTCGAGAGTGAAGAAGATTTAGAGAGTCCAGCGCTCGCGCTCAAGAAATTGCGAGAAAAACTACGTTCCTGCGAGAAGGAAAAGAAAGAATATCTCGATGGGTGGCAGAGAATGCGCGCAGACTTTGCAAACGTGCGGAAAGATGAGGAAACTCGCCGCGGAGAGATGATAAAATTTGCATCAGAGGGTCTTGTGGATGACTTGCTTCCTGTGCTCGACAGTTTCACTATGGCTTTTTCAAACAAAGAGGCATGGGAAAAAGTAGATGCAAACTGGCGCAAAGGGGTTGAATATATTTATGCGCAAATGTACTCTGTCCTTGAGTCGCGCGGCTTGACCTCAATAGGAGAAATCGGCGAACAAACTGATCCGCGACTTCATGTTGCGATAGAGGAAGTTCCCGCGACAAGGGATGAAGAAGTTGGTACAGTCTCCGAAGTTATACAAAAAGGGTACCGTTTGCACAGTAAAGTCATCCGCCCGGCAAAAGTAAAATCGTTTGGGTCCATAGTATAATAGGACGATAATAAAGTCGAAATTTAATAGTCTCACTAACGTAATCACATAATACATATATGGCAAAAATTTTAGGCATTGACTTGGGTACAACAAACAGCGCGGTTGCTATCATCGAGGGCGGTGAACCACGTATTGTAGAAAACATTGAAGGCGCGCGTACAACGCCGTCTATCGTTGCAGTTTCAAAAAGCGGTGAACGTTTGGTGGGGCTTCTTGCGAAACGTCAAGCAGTAACCAATCCACAGAATACGCTCTTTGGCATCAAGCGCATGATTGGTCATACATTCGAAGACGATGGTGTTCAACGCGACAAAAAAACAGCTCCGTTCGGCATCGAGAAATCACCAACGGGTGGCGTATTGGTAAAGATGGGAGACCGCCAATATCGCCCGGAGGAAATTTCGGCAATGGTTCTTCAAAAGCTCAAGGCGGATGCAGAAGCAAAGCTTGGTGAAAAAATCACGGAGGTGGTTATTACTGTGCCTGCATACTTCAACGACTCACAACGCCAGGCGACAAAAGATGCAGGGCAGATTGCGGGATTTGATGTAAAGCGAATTATCAACGAGCCTACCGCGGCGGCTCTTGCATACGGTTTTAATAAAAAGAAGGATGAAAAGATTGTTGTTTACGACTTTGGTGGCGGTACTTTTGACGTGTCAGTACTCGAAGTTGGCGGGGATGTCATTGAGGTAAAGTCGACCGACGGCGATGTGCATATGGGCGGTGAAGACATTGATCAGAAAATCATTCGCCATATTGCGAGTGAGTTTAAAAAAGAGTCCGGCATTGATGTTTCGACCGATGTGATGGCTCTTCAGCGCTTGAAAGAAGCCGCAGAAAAAGCAAAGCACGAGCTTTCGACGACAACAGAAGCGGAGATAAATATCCCATTTATTACCTCTGGAGCAGACGGTCCAAAACATCTTCTTTTAAAGCTTTCGCGTGCAACACTCGAAGAGCTTGCTCGCGAGTATATCGATAAATCGATTGAAATCACCAAGCGCGCACTCGCTGCATCTCCATTTAAAAAAGAGGAGATCAATGAGATCATTATGGTTGGCGGACAGACACGTATGCCTGCTATTGTGAACGCAGTAAAAGAGCTTTTCGGCAAGGAGCCAAATCGCTCAATCAATCCGGATGAGGTGGTAGCTATTGGTGCAGCAATCCAAGCAGGAATCCTGCAGGGTGATGTGAAGGACGTGCTCCTACTCGATGTCATCCCGCTTTCTCTGGGAATTGAAACATTTGGAAATGTGGCTACGAAGCTTATTGAAAAGAACACGACTATTCCCGCATCACGTTCGCAGGTTTTCTCTACCGCCGCAGACAATCAAACTTCTGTAGAGATTCATGTTGTGCAGGGCGAGCGTCCAATGGCTCCAGACAACAAATCCCTCGGTCGTTTTATTTTGGATGGTATTCCACCGGCACACCGTGGTGTGCCACAAGTAGAGGTTTCTTTTGATGTTGATGCAAACGGCATCCTACAAGTAAAGGCAAAAGAAAAAACCACAGGTAAGGAGCAGTCGATTCGCATCGAAGCAAGCTCAGGTCTTTCAAAGGATGACATTGCACGTATGACCAAGGAGGCAGAGATGAACGCGGAAGAAGACGCAAAGAAGCGAGATTCTGCTGAAACAAAAAACATGCTTGAGCAAATGGTGTACACTGCTGAAAAATCGCTTCGTGACAATGGGGACAAGATTTCTGCAGAAATTAAAACGGCAGTTGAAGAAAAAATTGCTACCGCAAAAACGGCATCGTCTGGAACAGATATTGAAGCTATGAAAAAAGCGTCTCAGGAACTTTCTGACGAGCTTTCAAAGATTGGTGAGGAAATGATGAAGAACGCAGAGTCTGCTAAAACGGAAGGAGCTGGAGAAAATACATCTGGCGCCGAAGGCACTGTTCATGATGCGGAGTATAAAGAGGGCGAGGACAATGAAGAGGGAAGTTAAAAGTGCAGAAAGGGCGCTATTATGTCAGAGACACGAATCTGTTGATTCGGGAATCCGTCTTTAGCGCCCTTTCTGGTATACTCATAAGCAAATGGCAAAAGATTATTACAAAACACTTGGCGTTGAAAAAAGCGCATCACAAGACGAAATTAAAAAAGCGTTTCGTAAGCTCGCGCACCAGCATCATCCCGACAAAGGAGGAGATGAGAAAAAATTCAAGGAGGCGAGCGAGGCGTACCAAGTGCTTTCAGATGAAAAAAAACGCTCCGAATACGATACTTATGGATCATCTGGACCCGGACAAGGTTTCGGTGGTGGACAAGGTGGATTTGATACTTCTGGTTTCGGCGGTTTTCAAGGTGGGCAAGGATTCGAGGGTGTCGACTTAAACGACATCTTTGGAGATTTTTTTGGTGGTGGGAGACGCGAGCATGGGCGTCGCGGTCGCGATATTTCTGTTGATCTTGAAATATCATTTTCAGAGGCGGTATTTGGAGTGGAGCATAAAGTACGCATCACAAAAACATCCGCATGCGATACTTGCAATGGTAGTGGTGCAAAACCAGGGACAAAAACAAAAGAATGCGCGCAATGCAAAGGTAAGGGACGTATACAAGAATCTGTGCGAACAATTTTGGGGACATTTGCGCAGGAGCGAGAGTGTACTGCCTGCCACGGCTCTGGAAAAGTCCCTGAAGAAAAATGTTCTTCATGCAAGGGCGCAGGTGTCGCGAGGAAAGAACAAGAGATTACTATTCGCGTGCCCGCAGGTATTCAAAACGGCGAGCAGGTTCGTCTTGCTGGTGCAGGCGAAGCAATTCAAAACGGCAAAGCGGGAGATCTGTACGTTCGTATTCATGTCGCATTACACAAGGTTTTCAAACGTGAAGGACACAATCTCGTTATGGTGCTTAGTGTAAAACTTACCGATGCAATCCTCGGTGCCGAGTACCAAGTGCAAACACTAGACGGAGAAATTAAACTAAAAATTCCAAAAGGTATATCATATGGCGAGGTATTGCGCGTGCGCGAAAAGGGTGTACCAATCGATAATAAACGCCGCGGCGACCTTCTTGTAAAGCTTGAGGTTAAAACTCCGACAAAACTTTCTCGGAAAGCAGAAAAACTTATTGAGGATTTACGTACAGAGGGGATATAATTTTATTGTATGAACTTCTTTGCGATTACGCCGTTTATTTTGCAAGCTCTTGTGTACCCAGTGATGTGGCCCGCCCTTCGATTTTTTGTAAGAATTCGTATCCTTGGTGGAAAATATCTTCAGGGGCACACAAATGGGGTAATCTTTGCTTCAAATCATGTAAGTGAGTTTGATCCAATTCTTATACCGGCAACACAAAATCTTTTCTCGCGTCTTATGCCGATGTTTTACCTTGCGCGTGAGCGTGCATTTTATGAAAAAAGAGGAATTGCCAAGTATATCTATGGCGGTACTTTTTTTAAGATATGGGGAGCATACCCGGTGACGGTTGGAACAGGGGATTATGAGCGCGCACTCAAACACCATATCTATATTCTTGAATGCGGCAAAAGTGTGTGTATTTTCCCCGAGGGTGGCAAAACGCAAGATGGGAAAATCGGTCAAGGGAAACCCGGTGTTGCGTATCTTTTGTGGCGTACTGGTCGACCAATAATCCCTGTTGCTATTCATGGGCATCACCAAATGCACCTTCGTGATTTTTTTGCGCGGAAGCACTCACTTTCAGTTGCATATGGCAAACCAATTACAAAAGAAGAGCTTTTTGGTAAAAATGCAAACATTGCACCGCCCACACAGGAGAACCTTAAAGTCGCCACAAAAATCATCATGTCTCGCATTCGAAAAATGCACAAAAGGATTTAGTTTCTCAAATAAGTGAACTAATACAATAAATAGGCAGTGTAAAAGATTTTTGGTATGATTGGGGGAAGAAAATATGAAACGGATAGAAAGTATAATGGACTATGTTGAAGAAAAAGAGCTTTACCCTGATCTTCGTGCTATAGACAGTGGCGCGGAGCCGGAAGTTGTTATTGATGGTAAAAAAGTTTTGATGTTTTCGTCGAATAACTATCTTGGTTTAGCCACGCATCCAAGAATGAAAAAAGCCGCCATAGCTGCAATAGAAAAATACGGTGTGGGTTCAGATGGTTCAAGGTTATTGTCGGGAAATCTAAAAGTTCATAGAGAGTTTGAAGAAGCAATAGCAAAATTTAAGGGCGGAGAAGATGCAATCGTCTGGCCTTCTGGTTATTCTGCAAATGTTGGTGTCATAACTGCTGTAATGGACCCGATTAAAGTGCGCCCACAGGATTTTTTGAGCAGAAAAGGCGTGATCATAAGCGATGAGTTAAACCACGCAAGTATTATAGACGGAGCTGTTATGAGCGGGCTGGAAAAGGCCATATACAAGCACTGTGATATGGAGGACCTGGAACGAAAATTAAAAAAATATAAAAATCGAAGAAAGTTAGTTGTGACAGATACTGTGTTCAGTATGGATGGAGATATCGCACCGTTAGATAAAATTGCAAACTTGTGCAAAAAATACAATGCTATCTCTATGATTGACGAAGCGCACTCAACAGGTATTTTGGGCAAGACTGGGCATGGTGGTCTTCAACATTTTGGGTTACAGGCAACTAGGGACATTGATATTGTTTTGGGGACGTGTAGTAAGGCGCTTTCAGCATCGGGAGGTTTTGTTGTTGCGAGTAAAAACTTGGTCAAGTATTTGCGTGTTGCGAGTCGATCATACATGTTCTCTACTGCAATGATGCCAGCAGCGTCGGCAGCGCTCATTGAAGCACTTAAAATAATTGATGAGGAACCTGAGTGGAGAGAAAAACTGTTGAGTAATGCAAGTTATCTCCGTGATGGGTTGAAGGAAAGGGGGTTTGATACTATTACGAGCGAAACTCAAATAATACCAATTTTGATTGGTTCAGATAAAAACGCTATTAAATTTAGTCGCAGATTGTTCGATGAAGGAATTTTTGCGCCGTGCGTTCGTTGGCCTGCTGTCGAAAAAAACAAAGCGAGAATAAGATTTACGGTGATGGCGACACACACGAAAGAGCAAATGGATAGGTTGCTGAATACATGTGCAGGGATTAGAAAAGAACTTAATCTCAGATAAATTAATGGCCATTTTATACATAAATTTGACTTCTAATAAACTACGTGCTATCGTTCTGTTAGATATTAGCGGCCAGGTTTTGATTACTTTTGTCAAGTAATCTTTGAAATACAATACATGAAGGAGGTATGGCATGAGTGCATTTCAAGCGAAGATTGTTGGAGATTTTTGCAACATTCGTTGTTCCTATTGCAGGAATCGTGATTTTGAACAGGGAGTAAAATCAGTAATGTCGATTGAGAAATTAGAAAGGTTGTTTGTTTTTCTCAATTCGCAGCCACAAAAGAAACTCCATGTGAATTGGCACGGAGGAGAGCCACTTTTGGCAGGTAAGGATTTTTTCAATAAAATTGTTGAATTGGAAAAACTATATCCTGATAAATTGTGGTCGAATGTTGTTCAAACAAACGCTATTTTGATTGATTCCGGATGGGCAAAATTTTTCTCTAAAAATCACTTCCATGTTGGGGTTAGTGTAGATGGAAGTGAAAAGATTCACAACCACGACAGAGTTGGCGCCACAGGGAAGGGTACCTATCAAAAGGTGATGCGCGGTGTGAATATGCTTCGCAGTTACGGTATCCATCCAGGGACTATTTGTACGGTTACCAAAAAGTCTGTAGGATTTGGAAAGGAAATGTTCCTGGGATTAGTTAACGCTGGATTCAAAAGCATTGCTTTTAACGCGTTTCATAACACAGCGTCTGAAAGTATTGGTGATCTGTATGGTTTGTCGGACAAGGAATGGTTGACGTTTCTTATAGAAATTTTTGAGGAGTGGGTTACTCTTAATGATCCTACTGTGCGTGTTCGTGAGTTAGATAGCATGCTCGCGTGGATTAAATCAAAATCAGCTAATTGTTGTGTATATCGAGGGACATGCCATCAGTGGTTTGCCGTTGATGACATTGGTGACATTTACCCTTGTGAAAGACTTGGTAAAGAGATTTATTTCGGGAACATTGACTCCATAAAAACTGTTGAAGGCTTGTCTACCAACCCAGTATATCTTAAATGGAAAGATTCAATAGTGATTTTGCACCCAAAATGCCAATCTTGCAATTTACAATCGTTGTGTCATAATGGTTGTGTTAGTCATAGGAAGTCAGATAATGGGGATGCCCCTCTTTATGTTTACTGTGAAAGCAGGCTTGGATTTTATAACTATCTACAAAGTAAGTTAACCGAAACTGAGAAGGAGAAGGGTCATGAATAGTTCTTTAGCAAGACCAGTACCAGCAATACCTTTGTTGCATAACTCAGCTCTTAACGCAGCGTTTCTACGCATTGAGGGTGGAGTTGGATTCAAAAATGGTTCTACCAGTAGCTACAGTGACTCGACTGGCGAACCAGGATACAGTGATTATTCTGACTATAGTGATTGTCCTGCGGAAGATTAAAGGCTATCCGTAGTCCAAGCATTAAAACGTGAGTTTGCAAAAACTCACGTTTTTTTTTATGATGTAAAGCACAATGGACAAAAATTTACTGATTTCGTTTAAAGAATACTCTGCTATTAAACATAAGCAACCGTATTTTTATACTGTAGAATCCTCCGATCAGGTATTATATTATTTTGGAGCAGAGCACAAAAAAGACCCCAACCACCCTCAATTCGAACGCTTACAGAATGATTGGAACGAATTTTTGCAGAAAACATCAGGAACAAAATCAATCGTAGTCTTTGAGTGCAATGTGAATATTACCAATGAGATAATGTTAAAAGAGGCAATTGAAAAATATGGCGAATCAGGCGCTATTGTTTTTTGGGCCGAGCAAGCACATATTGCAAGCGTTAGGCCAGAGCCAACTATCAAAGATGAGGCGAAAGTGTTGCTCGAAGATTTTTCCCGAGATGAAATTTTCTATTTTTATATAATCAGAGGGATAGTTTCGTGGCAACGCGCAACAGTACGGAAAGAATTTGATGAATTTATCAAATTGAATATTAAACGCTATGAAGATGTATTAGGATGGTCAGATTTTGACTTCTCCTTTGAAACGGTTAAGAAGGTGCACCAGCAGATTTTTGGCAGAGAATTTAATCTCGATGACAAAGATTTTCTTATCAAAATTCCGAACCCAACATGCGATGAGTCAAGAATTAATGAAGTAGCGCGCAAGTCCTCGATGATACGCAACATCGCCATTTTGGATTGCATAGAAAATTATTGGCAAGAAGGGTATAATATTTTTGTAGTTTATGGTGCAAGTCATGCGGTAATGCAAGAACCAGTAATTAAAAGCTTGGTGCCGTAGATTTACATGGAAACAGCAACTAGGTACCTTTCTATCAATATAAAAAAGGAAAATTCCCGCAGCACATTAAGAATGGATAGCCAACGCGGAGGAATTTTGGTATGGTTGGAGGAAGAAAAAGTGAAACTAAATTTTATTTTATGAACCCAGAATATTCCGAAAAGTTACAAAAAGAATTAGGGCTCTACCCTTATCATAGAGATTACGTACATTCAGTTGATGGTACCGATATCGATATCCCAATGATTTACGGAGATGCTAGTTCAATAATGTATTTCATGTTAATTGATACCAAAAATGTAATGAATTTTATTAAAGACAAAAGAATAAAACCCGTCTCTATTTTTCCAGGTAAAACGTTGTTAGCAATAAATATTTTTGAGTATAGGAAAAGTGCAGTTGGTGGATTTGGCGAATTTACATTTTCTGTACCCATAATAATAGACGGGAGAGTTAATGTCCCTATTCTGCCCCTAATTTTTGATCAATCTTTCAGTAAATTTGGGTTTTATGTAATTCAATTAGGGGCAAGTACTGATTTAGGAAGGAGGCACATAGAAGATATTTGGGGTTATCCAACATATAAAAATAATCTGGATATTTCTATTGTAAACAACGGCGGGCGAGTTACTTCAACGATTAAAGAAGGTAATAATATTATTTTAACAATATCAGAGAATCTACCCAAAAATATTAACTTTAAACTAAAAAGTAAGAAATTCAATACTTATTTTTCGCACATGAAAGAATTACGACGAGTTGAACTCAATACTTTTCTTTTTGAAAATATGTGGATAATGGGTCGAGACTTTAAGATTAAGATAGGTAACCATGAGATAGGTGTTATACTAAGCGAATTGGGCGTTGAGAAAAAAATAGCCACCATATTTTACCCTAACGCGATAGAGATTGCAGGCAAAGCTGTCTCAATATAACAATGTCATTGATATATTTTTTCAAAATAAGTTTTTTTCTCGGAGCGATACTTCCTTTTTTAGTTGGTTTAGTTGTTCTTCTGAAAAATAAGAATAATGAAAAAAATGTAAACTTAAGTTTCTTTCTACTCTCTGTAGCTAGCTCAACGTGGAGTCTTGGATTTTTATTTTTAATAAACTCTGCTTCCTATAACACTGCATACATATGGCGGGTGATAATGGATTTTGGAACAATTTTACTCCCTGCTTTTTGGATGCATTTCGTCTTAGCAATTTTAGGTGAAGACAAGACTAGGTCTAGGGTATTGTTTTCTTTCTATTCTGTCGCAATTATAATAGTCGCATTGAATATTTTAGAAATTTTTTATCCTGGAATTTTTATAACAAAATTGGAGCCAAAATTAATATTTAATTATTATCCTACAGCTGGATTTGGTTACTTTGCGCTTATTTTATTCTACATTGCCACAATACCATATTCTCTGCTATTACTATTTAAAAAAATAAAAAAAAGCCAAGGTTTCGAAACGCAGCAATTAAAGTTTATTTTTATAGCGGCAATTATGGGTTTTGTTGGAGGCGGTGTTGCTTTCCTCCCTACTTTTGATGTGCTGATTTTACCAATTACTGTTATCTTTTTTTCAATATATCCTGTAATCATCGCGTACGCCATTCTAAAGTATCATCTCTTCAGCATCAAACTCGTCCTCGTTGAATTGGCGGTTTTGTTGCTTAACCTGTTCCTGTTTCTTAATATCTTTACCTCCCAAGCAGAAACAGATTTGATGTTGAATATAACTGTGTCCTTGTTTGTTTTTTTGTTTAGCAGTATCCTCATTCGCAATATCTACAAAGACATTCGCGACCGTGAACGAATTGAGTCGTTGGTGAAGGAGATGGAGGTAGCGAATGAGCGTTTGCGTCTCATGGAAGGGCAAAAGACGGAATTCGTGTCTATCGCATCGCACCAGTTGCGCACGCCGCTCACCGTGATTAAAGGATATGCCTCGATGATTCTCGAAGGCACATTCGGTTCGCTGACTTCCGAAGCAAAGGATGCCATGGAAAAACTGTATAAATCAAGTGACAGGATTGTAGCGCTCGTGGAGGACCTGCTTACAGTGTCGCGCATTGAACAGGGCAGAATGATTCTTAATTTTGAAACGGTAAATTTTAAAGATTTTGTTCAAGGTGTCCTTGAGGAGGTAAAAATAGAAGCACAGGAAGCTCAAATCGACCTATCGTTTCTTGAAGAAGACACCGTGGAGCCCCTTGTTTCTATCGATGAGAAAAAGTTCAAACAAGTTGTGCGTCATATCGTCGAAAATGCCATCAAGTATACCCCCGCGCCTGGGTCCGTACGTGTTGCGATTGCGCACGACAATATTGCAAACAAGATACGTCTCATTGTTTCCGACACTGGTGTTGGAATGACACCAGAGCAGATAATTGCGATTTTCGAGAGATTTAGTTTGAAGGAAAATTTTGATGAAAAACAAGAGGAGCAAGGATTGAAAGAACATGAAGGACAGGACGCGTATTTGGCAATTACCAAAGAGGAAGAGGGTGTAGCAGAATCGGCGATGATGGAAAAGAGGACGCCCGGAATCGGACTCTATATTGCGCAAGAAATCATCGAGGCGCATCATGGCGCTATTCATATTAAGTCTGCAGGGCAAGGCAGGGGCACGACCGTGGTCATGGAGCTGCCAAGGGCCGAATGAAGGAGTAGGAATTAACGTTTTTAATTTGCTGTGTTTTAAGATACAAACACAACAAAAAAGTACAGTTGAGAGAAACAACTATGCAAAAAGTGGGTGGAGAGGTATACTTATTTCATGTCCCTTAGTATTCTAGATATAATTAGTAACATCTCGTTTGCTGAATGGGTAATTGCAATAGGAAGTCTTCTCGTTACTGTGCTTTCAGGAGTTATTTTTTGGCAAGACACAAAAAAACAAAGCAGTAAATTTTTTTTGATTTTTAGCATCATCGTGTTCATGTGGGGCGCCGCATTCATTATTGTAAACGCATCTATTGGGACCCAATTTGTTCATACTGCGGTTGATATTTTTTACTTCATCGCTGGTTTCATTGCACCGACTCTTTTTTTTGCGATTGATGCCTTTTCAAACAGAGACAGAACGCGCTCTTTTGGAAAATTTGCCATTGTTTTTGGTCCATACCTGATCCTCTCTCTTGGTTTTTTTGTACCAGGGCTCATTGTGGGGTATGAAGAAATAATCGGCGGTGGGTGGGGAAAGATAACGTTTGGTAAATTATTTATTCTTTATGCACTTTACTGTGTCGCGCTTGTTGTACTTGGTTTTGGGCTTTTGGTAAAGAAATATCACGATAGCGCGGGAATCTTCAAGGTCGAGATGAGAGACTTTTTAGTGGCGTTTATTGTAACTGCACTGGTCGCACTTCTTGGGACGCTTTTTCTTCCAGTTTTCACTGGAACACAAGATTTTTTCTGGGTTGGATACGTTGGAGGGGCGCTCCTCTTTTTGGTCATTACGAGGCTTCTCGCTGTCAAATACAATTTCTGGAGCCCTAAAGTTATTGTAACAGAATTGTTTATTTCTGTTATTGTGCTTGTCCTTATTGCAGAACTTTTCATTGCGAGTTCGTTTCTCGACTTATTTATTAAAACAGGGATTACGGTGCTCATTATTTTTTCGAGCTCATTTTTAATCGGAAGCGTAAAACGCGAGATACAGTCCAAAGATAAAATCATGCGTCTATCGCGGGACATCGATTTAATATCAAAACGATTAAAAGTTCTCGACAAGAAAAAATCGGAATTTCTTTCTATCGCATCCCATCACCTGCGTGACCCGCTTACGGTCATCAAAGGGTATGCCTCAATGCTTGGGGAGGGTTCCTTTGGTGAGCTTTCAGCACCAGTAAAAGAAGCAGTTGAAAAAATTTTTCATTCAAGCGAGCGTCTCATCACGATGATTTCGGACTTTATGGACATTTCCCGCATCGAGAGCGGTGATATGAGGTACAAGTTTGCTGATGTGGACATGAAAAGGCTCGTGCTTGATATCACGGGCGAAATGAAACAAAGTGCAGATCGCGCCCACCTGACTTTTAATACTACAATAAATGACGGAATATCCAATGATGAGCAATTTATAACGGTGGGCGATGCGGGCAAATTGAGACAAGTTATTTCGAACCTCATTGATAATTCCATAAAATATACCCCCCGCGGAGAAATATCTCTGCTTCTTTCCAAGAGTACCAACGGCAAAAAAATTCTCTTTAGCATTTCAGATACGGGGATTGGAATGAGCGAAGTTACAAAGGAAAAGATCTTTCGAAAATTTAGTAGAGCTGAAGGAGTGAGCAAGGTGTATACTGAAGGTACTGGTCTCGGCCTCTACGTGGCAAAAGAAGTCATCAAAAAACACGAGGGTCGCATTTGGGCTGAATCGAAGGGTGAGGGTGCGGGCTCGACTTTTTATCTGGAGCTTGAGGTGAAAAGATAATGGAGAGACAGGGGCTTTAAAACACTGGTTTTTTCTGGTAGTATGAGGAAATGCAGAAAACCTTACTATCGGGAGTAAAACCAACCGGAACAGTCCATATTGGAAACTATTTTGGAGCGATGCGTCAGTTTGTTGACCACCAAGACGACTACCGTCAGTTTATTTTTCTTGCGAACTATCATGCGCTTACCAGTGTTTCAGATGGTGCGCTTCTTCGCAAGCTCTCGCTCGATCTTGCGATTGATTATCTCGCTATTGGCATCGATCCGAAAAAGACTACACTTTTTCTCCAGTCGGATGTTCCCGAGGTGACTGAACTTGCCTGGATTTTTAACACAATTACCACCGTGCCGTATCTTTCTCGCGCCCATGCATACAAAGATGCTGAAGCAAAAAACAAAGAAGTGAGTGTGGGGCTTTTTGATTACCCGATTTTGATGGCAGCGGACATTTTGATATATGGTGCGGATGTGGTGCCAGTGGGGCTTGACCAGAAACAGCATATTGAAATTGCACGCGACACCGCACAAAAATTTAATCGTGTTTTCGGTGAGACGTTCAAAATTCCTGAGCCAATCATTTTGGAAGAAGTAAAAACTGTTCCAGGCACCGATGGACGCAAGATGAGCAAGAGTTACAACAATGTTATTGGGCTTTTTGCGAGTGATGAGGAAATAAAAAAAGCCGTGATGAGCATCCCAACGGACTCAAAAGGTATTGAGGAATCAAAGAACCCAAGCGATTGCAAAGTCTTTGCAATACACGAGCTTTTTCCCGGGAAAGATACTGAAGCACTTCGCGCACGGTACATTGCGGGAGGAATTGGATATAAGGAGTCTAAGGATTTGCTCATAGAGAAAATAATAGCATTTGTGTCACCTATGCGCGCACTTCGTGAAGAGATTGCTGGCGACACTGAAGCTGTTTTGAAAATTTTGAAAGAGGGCGCGCAAGTGGCTCGCAGGGAAGCTCAAAAGACAATGAGTGCCGTGCGAGAAAAAGTGGGACTAACTTTAAAATAAAATAATATGGGACAAATGGAACAATCAACTGGAGCCGGATTTACTGAGAGACAGCAGCTTGCCAGGAATATGGCTCAAATGCAGCTTGCCTATGAGTCGGATCAAGCCGTCATTCCTTGGATTGAGGAGCATGCAAAGGATTTTGATGATTTAGTAAAGCGTGACCCGTTGATTCTTGAGGAGCTTGCAGAAGAAAAAACACACGCTAGCGCGATAGAAAAAGTCAAAAAAGAAATATATCATTAAAATTATGGAACGAACATATATCAAAGACCTAAAAAATCATATTGGGGAAGAAGTCACTGTTAAAGGATGGGTGGATATTCGTCGTGATCATGGTAAGCTCATTTTTCTTGATCTTCGCGATATGACAGGCAAAGTGCAGATGGTTGCGCTCCCAAACAATGCCGAGGCCCACACTGCAGCTACAACTGCTCGTTCCGAGTGGGTTATTGGGGTGCGTGGCATGGTGAACACGCGCCCCCCAAAGATGGTAAAAGAAGGTCTCAATGGTGATCTGGAGATCGAGATGCTCGACGTAAAAGTTTTAGGGAAAGCGCAGGAACTTCCGTTTGAGCTTGGAGCGGAGCTTAACCTTGATACCTATCTCGACAACCTCCCGCTTACTCTTCGTGAGGAAAAAGCGCGGGCGGTATTTAAAGTTCAGGCAGTAATTATACACGCATTTCGCAATTTTCTTGTTGGTGAAGGATTCACGGAATTTCAAGCGCCGAAACTTATTGGAGAAGATGCAGAAGGCGGAGCAAACTCATTTAATGTTGAATATTTTGGCCATACTGCACACCTTGCACAGAGTCCGCAGCTCTACAAACAGATCATGGTCGGCGTATTTGAGCGAGTATTCTCAACAGGTAATGTATATCGCGCAGAGAAACACAGCACAACGCGACATTTGAATGAATACACGAGCCTTGATATCGAGATGGGTTTTATCAAGGACCATACTGATGTGATGAATATGGAAAATCGTATTCTCGCGTACATCACCAAAGAGCTCAAAGAAAAGTGCGCTGCTGAGTTTGCTCTTTTTGGAGCAACCATTCCTGAGGTTCCAGAAAAAATTCCTGCAATGAAACTCCGCGAAGCGCAGGAGATTATCAAAAAGGAAACGGGGGAGGATTGCACAAAAGAGCCTGACCTCGAACCCGCACACGAACGTTTCCTCTGCGAGTATGCAAAACGTGAATTCGATTCTGATTTTATTTTCATCACGCATTTTCCAATTACCAAGCGACCATTCTACACACACGAAGACGAGACTGATCCTGGTTATGCAAAGGGCGGTGACTTACTTTTCCGTGGTATCGAGATTACAACGCTTGCACAGCGTATTCATGACTACGACACCCTCGTACAGTCGATGAAAAACAAGGGACTTGATCCTGAAAAGTTTCGCTTCTATTTGCAGGCTTTCAAATATGGAATGCCTCCGCACGGCGGGCTAGGGCTTGGTCTAGAACGTTTGACTACAAAGTTTCTTGGACTCGAAAATGTGAAGCAAGCGACGCTTTTCCCGCGCGATCTCAACCGCATTGACATGTTGCTCTCAAATTAAATATGCTCAATCAAGCTATCTTGATTCTATTCGCTGGCGGAACATTTCTAACTCTTGGAGATATTACCGCTAAAAAATGGGTAGAGCTTTCAGATGGCAGGTTTTCTGTTGCTACACCATATTATGTTTTGAGCCTTGCATTTTATTGTGTAGGAGTTACGTTATTCGCGTTTACACTAAAACAAAAAAATATTGCCATCGCGACAGTCATCCTTATCTTTTTTAACGTGCTTACCGTTTCAATTGCGGGCTACTTGTTGTTCAATGAAAAATTTTCAGCCCTTCAAATCTTGGGAATAGCCATTGGTTTTTCGGCTGTTGTTATTCTTGAAATAGCGGAGTAATATTGAAAAAATAGGAGATACATATAATGACTCACGATTATCAAATTAAAACAGATGTATTTGAAGGACCACTTGAGCTCTTGCTTGACCTTGTAGAGAAGCGCAAACTTTTTATCAACGAGATTTCGCTTGCTCAGGTTGCGGATGATTACATCGCGCATCTAAAGGAGTTTGAAAAAATGCCCGTGGATTTTGTATCCAACTTCCTTATTGTTGCGGCAACACTTATCCTCATTAAGTCAAAATCACTCTTACCAACACTTTCTTTAACAGAAGAAGAAACCCATGACATTGATGAACTTGAGAGACGTCTTAAGGAGTACCAGAAAATCCGCGAGCTGTCCGTGCATGTAAAGCAAATGTTTGGCGCGAAAATCTCTTTTCCAAAAGGGCAATCTCGAGAGCGCGAAGCAGTGTTTACACCAAGCGAAGAAATTACTGTTAAAAGTATTTTTTCGGCAGTGAAGGATGTTATTCTTCATTTCCCGAAAAAAATCACGCTTCCAAAAGTTGTAGTGAAAAAAGTTATCTCGCTTGAGGATATGATGGACAGGCTAACTACACGTATTACAGGAAGCTTGAAAATGAGCTTTCGTGATTTCGCCGGCGTAGGGAAGGAGGAGAAAGTAAATATTATCGTGAGTTTCCTCGCCATGCTTGAATTGGTTAAGCAGGGGATGATCGCCGTAACGCAAGGATCTCATGGCGATGATATTGAAATCGAAACTAAAGTGCTCGAGACGCCAAATTACGGCGCTTCCACATAGTCCCCAATCCTGATATTCGGTTTTTCGACTAATCCTTTACTATGTACCTATTTTGCTCGATAGAGCAAAATAGGTACATAGTTGGTGCATCATGAGCATGTGATACAATAGGCTATATGGAACTTTCCCAACAAATCGAAGCATTATTATTTTTTAAGGGCGAGCCAGTAACGGTAGCTTTTTTGGCTAAAACCCTTGGTGTATCAGATGACGACGTGATGCAGGGGCTTCTTGGGCTTGAGCAGGCACTTCTGGGACGCGGAATTATCCTGATGCAAAATGCCGGTGAATATATGTTGGGAACGACACCGCAAATGGGTCAGACCATAGAAGAGAAGCTTCTAAAAGAAGAACTTGCAAAGGATCTGGGGAAGGCCGGTCTTGAGACACTCGCGACCGTGCTTTACCGAGGGCCGATTTTGAGGAGCGAGATCAACTATCTGCGCGGAGTGAATTCAAATTATATTTTGCGCAACCTGCTCATCCGCGGACTTATTGAAAAAGTTGATCAAGGTGGACGAAGCACCGTGTATCAGCCAACATTCGAGCTATTGTCGTATATGGGAGTTAGTAAAGTGTCGGATTTGCCAGGGTACGATGATGCAAACAAGGATATTGAGGAGTTTAAAGAAGCAGAAAAAACAACAGACCATGAACACGAAAAGGGATAGAGAAAAAATTATCACAAAGCGCGCTCACGCGCTTTTGGTCGTGCTCGGTGGCGGGGCAGGTATCGCAATCCTTATGCAAGGGCTGCTCTCTTTTGCCCTGCCAACCTCGGCAGAATCAGTTATGGATGTACCGAAGGAAATTCGTTCTGCAACTACTACAAACCCTTTTGAAAATATTTCCATTGAGGCACGTGCAGTATACGTCTTTCGTTTAAATACCAGCACTGTATTATATGCCAAAAATGAAAATGAAAAACTTCCTCTTGCGTCGATTACAAAACTCATGACCGCACTTGTTGCGCGAGAATATTTTAGCGAAAGTGCAGCAATGACTCTTTCGTCTGATGATATTTCAGCGGAAGGAGATTCGGGACTTCGCGTTGGAGAAAGATGGAGATTTGGAGATTTGCTTAACGTGATGCTGCTCGTTTCTTCAAACGATGCCGCGCATGCAGTTGCTAGTTTTGTGGGGTCGGAAGGTAGAGTCTCTCAAGGTATTAATACCACCCTCGCGCGAGCCAGCTTTGTGCAGATGATGAACGAAAAAGCACTTGCCTTCAAGTTTGAGCAAATGCAGTTTTTTAATGAGTCGGGGCTTGATGTGAGTATGACGCAAAACGGCGGATATGGTTCTGCGCGCAATGTCGCAGAACTTTTTGCTGAATTATGGAAAAAATATCCCGAGACTGTTGAGATAACCGCACATAAAGACGCACGCATTTTTTCCCAGGACAGCATTGCACATATTTTGCCAAACACAAACGAAATAGTCGGGCATATCCCCGGACTCGTTGCCTCAAAGACTGGCTTTACGGACATTTCGGGGGGCAATTTGGCAGTTATTTTTGATCGGGGGATAGGTGACCCTGTCGCCGTGGTTGTTCTTGGGTCGAGCTATAAGGGACGTTTTGTTGACGTGCAAAAGCTTATCACTGCAACACTAAATTCTATTCAAAACAACTAAACGTCTATTTGCGATACTCATCGTTTGGCGATATAATGAGGGCATATTATGCTAATTGATGTTGTTAAAATCCTTCTTCCCACCGCTACTGCCTTCTTTGTTGGTATCGCAATAACCCCATTTCTTACGGATTTTCTTTATCACCATAAGATGTGGAAGAAGTCGAGTGTTAAGCTCACGATGGACGGTAGGGAAGCGACCATCTCGGGCAAGCTTCACAATGATGAAGAGCGAAAAACCCCGCGCATGGGTGGGGTGGTAGTGTGGGGGTCGGTTTTTATCACTGCGTTTTTGTTTTTTATACTGGCAGCAATTTTTCCAGACAGTTTTTTTGCTAAACTCTCATTTCTCTCACGTGAGCAGACCTGGCTCCCACTCTTTACACTTATTGCTGGCGCACTTTTTGGTCTTATTGATGATTATCTTGTTTGTCGTGAATCAGGCACCTATGCGGGTGGCGGTCTATCTCTCCGTGTAAGACTTGCTTTTGTATTTTTTCTTGCGACAGCAGGTGCGTGGTGGTTTTATGTAAAGCTGGGGATGGATATCGTACATGTGCCGTTTGTCGGGGATGTGTATTTGGGAGTGTGGTTTATTCCACTATTCATTATTTTTATGATTGGTATTTATTCCGGCGGGATTATAGACGGTGTTGACGGGCTCTCGGGCGGTGTTTTTGCGTCAATTTTTACCGCGTACGCGGTCATTGCTTTCGCGCAAGGGCAAATTGACCTTGCGGCATTTTCGAGTGTGCTCGTCGGAGGACTCCTCGCGTTCCTTTGGTTTAATATACCACCCGCACGTTTTTTTAATTCTGAAACAGGAACAATGGCTCTCACGACCGCCCTTACTGTTGTTGCTTTTTTAACGAAGGCAGTCCTCGTTCTTCCAATCATTGCATTTATTCTTATTGCAACAAGCGCCTCTAGTCTGATTCAGATTCTTTCAAAAAGATATCGCGGTGGCAAAAAGGTATTTTTGGTAGCACCGCTACACAATCATTTTCAAGCACTCGGCTGGCCGCCATACAAGGTGACAATGCGATATTGGGTCATATCAGTTGTACTCGCTCTTGTTGGTACAATAATCGCACTGGTAGGATAATTGCCTAGTGATTTGATGACATAAGATGATATGAAAAAAAATCAATCAATTGATAAAATATTTCTCAGCATCACTGCTCTCCTTGCGTTGGTTGGGCTTTTTGTTTTCACATCTGCTTCATTTGGGCTTTTTGCGCGCAAGGGATTTTCTTTGCAGGATCTCCTGTTTGATCAGGTAGTTCTTGGACTTTTTTTGGGAATAATTGTTGCAGCAGTAGTTGCGTTCAAGTTTCCATTAAAATTCTTGCAGGCCAACGCACTCTATTTTTTTATAGGTTCGATTGTTATTTCTTTGTTCGTTTTTGTGCCTGGGGTGGGGCTTGAGCACGGTGGAGCACATAGATGGATCGATCTCGGAATAATTTCGTTTCAACCCTCAGAGCTTCTCAAGCTTGGCACGATTATCTATTTTGCCGCACTCCTGCCCCTCTTTAGAGAGCGTATCGGTACGTTGAAGTATGCTATTGGCGTCACGGCAGGAATACTCTTTTTCCCCGCGGTAATTTTGCTTCTGGAGCCCGACACAGGAACATTTGCGGTAGTTTTTACGGCAATAACAGCAATGCTCCTTGCGGCTGGCATGAAGATTCGTCATTTTGTACTTATTATTGTCGTCAGCATCCTTGCCATCGGCATTTTGGCAATCGCGCGTCCGTATGTGGGTGAGCGCTTACTTACGTATCTTGACCCATCGCGTGACCCGCAGGGAGCAAGCTACCAGATTCAGAAATCACTTCTTGCCATCGGCTCAGGCGGTATAACCGGGCGGGGGTTTGGTCAAAGTATTCAGAAATTCGGATCTCTTCCCGAGCCGACTGGCGACTCAATTTTTGCAGTAGTGGGGGAGGAGTTCGGATTTATTGGAGGGTCGACAATCGTAATTTTATTCCTATTGTTTGGCGTTCGGGGAATCCAAATAGCGCGTCGCGCCCCAGATATGTTTGAATCGCTTTTAGCCGTCGGAATTGTTATACTGATAATATCGCAGTCATTTGCGAATATCGCAGCGATGCTCGGACTTATACCGCTTACGGGAGTGCCGCTTGTTTTTGTGAGTCATGGCGGCACTGCGCTCCTTTTCGCTTTCCTCGAAGTCGGCATTCTCCTTAATATTTCTAAATTATCAAAAGCATGAAAATTCTTTTTACCGGAGGCGGTAGCGGCGGACATTTTTATCCGATTATTGCCGTTGCTGAAAAATTAAATAAGATGCTTGATCGCGAAAAAATGGCGAGCGCAGAGCTTTACTACATGTCGACCGAACCTTATAACGAAAGGCTATTGTATGACAATAAAATAAAATTCAAACGGGTGACAGCAGGAAAAATGCGCGCATATTTCTCCATTCAAAACTTCTTTGATATATGGAAGACCAGCTGGGGCATTTTCAAGGCGCTTTTTCAACTTTTTGCATTGTATCCCGATGTTATTTTTGGAAAAGGAGGATTTCCGAGTTTCCCCGTTCTTTTTGCCGCCCGCCTTTTTCGCATCCCAGTGATTATTCACGAATCAGACAGTGTCCCCGGACGCGTAAACGCATGGGCGGGGAAATTTGCACAAAAAATAGCGATCTCTTATGCTGAGGCAGCGCAGTTTTTCCCCGAAGGCCGCACGGCGCTTACGGGAAACCCGATTCGAGAAGAAGTTCTTCGACCATCAGGGAAGGAGGCGTTTAAAGAGCTTGGGCTGGATCCAAATATTCCAGTACTTCTTGTTCTTGGTGGTTCTCAAGGTGCGCGCGCTATCAACAATCAAATGGAGACGCTTGCGCCGCGGCTTGTAGAAAAATACCAAATTATTCATCAAGCGGGTGAAGTAAATATGGCCGAAGTCCAGACTACCGTGAACGGTCTTTTGGGAGGCAATCCAAATGCATCACGTTACCACATTTATGGATACATGGGTTCTGAAACAATGAAGCTTTCCGCTGAGGCGACTACTGTTGTTGTGTCCCGCGCTGGGTCTGCGATTTTTGAAATTGCGGCGTGGGGCATACCCGCAATACTTATTCCGATTGCAAACCATGTTGGCGATCATCAACGGAAAAATGCGTTTGCTTATGCGCGGTCGGGTGGTGCGGTGGTTATAGAAGAGGCAAATCTCGGACCAAATATTTTGCTGTCAGAAATAGAAAATTTAATGCAAGATGAGAATAAACGTGCTGTAATGAAAGAATCGGCTAAAGTATTTGCGCGTACCGATGCGGCCGAAAAAATTGCCGAGCAGATTATTGCGGTTCTTTTGCGGCATCAGATTTAAGAATAGAAGCTGCGCGATATCTTCTTGTGTCGTGTTGCCGGCTTAGGTACCATGTGTCTCATAGCAGAGCGCGCGATAATACTCGTTTGCTACAATAAAAAAATATGACGAAAGTAATCACAAGATTTGCACCATCACCGACAGGGGTACTCCATATTGGATCCGTGCGCACCGCACTTTATTCCTGGCTCTATGCAAGGCAAAATAACGGCAAGTTTATCCTGCGTATCGAGGATACCGATAAAGAGCGTTCAAAAAAGGAATATGAAGATAATATTATTGATGGGTTAGAGTGGCTCGGGCTCACTCACGATGAGTTTTATCGTCAATCGGACCGCTCTGATGTTTATAAAAGGCATCTTCTCGCGCTTATTGCAGACGGGACTGCGTATGTTTCAAAAGAAGAACCAAAGGAACTAGGTGAGCGTTCCGAAGTGATTCGCTTCAAAAATCCCAACAGAGTGGTCACTTTTCACGACGTAGCACGCGGTGATATTTCATTCGACACGACAGAGCTCGGCGATTTTGTGATTGCAAAGGATTTTGAATCACCACTTTATCATTTCGCGGTCGTGGTGGATGATTTTGAAATGCGAGTTACTCATGTAATTCGTGGCGACGATGCTATCTCGAATACACCGCGACAAATTCTTATTCAAGAGGCGCTTGGTGCTCCTCGTCCTGTATATACGCATTTGCCTATGATCCTTGCGCCTGATAAATCAAAACTATCCAAGCGTCATGGCGCACTTGCGGTGACGGAATATCGCGAAGAGGGATATTTGCCGGAGGCAATCCTTAACTTTGTGGCACTCATGGGCTGGAATCCGGGCAATGACAAAGAAATTATTTCTCTTGATGAGATGATCATGCTCTTTAAACTCGAAAAGATTCAAAAAGGGGCTGCTGTTTTTAATATTGATAAATTAAAGTGGCTTAATAAACACTACATAAAACTTCTTCCTGCTGAAAAAGCGGGTAAGGAGATTCTCGCGCGATTTCCTGAAATGTTACGCATAAAGGCGGAAGATAACTCAGAAATTTTTTCAAAAATTATTGTTGTCATACTTGATCATATTTCAACGTTTGGCGAAGTACGCTTTTTTGCGGAGGCAGGGGAGTATAGGTATTTTTTCGAGGATCCTATTTACCCGCGCGAGGCACTCTTGTGGAAGGACGAGCAGGAGCCCACACGAGCGGCAGAAAAATTAGAGAAAGTTCTTGTGCTTCTTGAGGAAATTGATGATGTGTTTTTTACGCCTGAAACTATAAAAACTGCTATTTGGGACTACGCAACCGAAGCGGGGCGGGGGAGTGTCCTTTGGCCGATGCGCTACGCTCTCTCTGGTCGCGATAAATCCCCAGACCCATTTATACTATCGAGTATTCTGGGGAAAGAAGCAACGATTCGTCGCATTGAAAATGCGATAAAATTGCTTTTAGGATAATCAATTTTATACGGTATGCGCAAAATTATTTACCAATTCACCATTTTTATATTCATCGGTATAGTGGCATTGGTCACGGATTCTTTTGTTTTTGCTCAAACTGTAGATGAGTTGGAGAGAAAAATTGCATCACAAACAACTCTTATCCAAAAACTTGAGCAAGAGATTCGGCAATATCAAGGTGACTTAGCAACACTAGCTACGAAGAAAAAAACACTGAAAAATGCTATCGCAGCCCTTGAAGTTACGCGCAAAAAACTTGAGGCAGACATTAAACTAACACAAACAAAGGTCGACACGACAGATTTAAAAATTCGCCAACTTGGTTCAGAAATATCCTACAAAGAAAATGAGATAAATGTGCGCAAGGCAGCCCTCAAGGAGGCGCTCCTTGAGATGTATGAGAGCGACGAGCAGTCATTGGCACAAATTGCGTTGTCTAACGAAAGTTTTTCCGGGTTATGGAATGACATTGAAACACTGGAACAATTTAGTTCTAGTGTGACTGAAAATGTTGAGTTGATAAAGTCTCTCAAAGCAGATCTGGAACAAAAAAACAAAGTGAAGCAAAATGAAAAAGGAAAACTTTTAGGACTCAAAGAGGAACTTGGTGATCAGAAGAAAATAACTGAGGATAATAAAAAGCAGACGACGAAACTCTTGACTCAAACAAGCAATCAAGAATCAAAATATCAGCAGATTCTTAAGGACAAGCTCGCGCTTAAGGAGGCTCTTGAAAAAGAACTTCGTGAATATGAATCAACCTTGAAGTTCATTCTTGATCCTTCGTCGATTCCTCCACGTGGCACAAAAGTTCTTGCTTTACCCGTTGATAATTATCGTATTACTCAATATTTCGGAAATACTGAATTCGCAAAAAGTGGCGCATATAATGGTAGCGGACACAACGGCATAGATTTTGGAGTATCGACAGGGACGCGCATAAAAGCGATGCTTTCAGGTGTCGTGGTTGGCACAGGGAATACGGATCTATATCCCGGGTGCTATTCGTACGGAAAATGGGTGCTTGTAAAGCACGCGAACGGACTCTCTACCCTCTATGGGCACCTCTCGCAGATCAAGGTATCGAACGGACAGTCAGTTGGTACTGGAGATCTTTTGGGCTACAGCGGTAACACTGGATACAGCACCGGCCCGCATTTGCACTTAACGGTATTCGCAAGTGCCGCAGTTAATGTTGTTCGTCTTGGAGATATCAAAAAGTCTACCAATTGCGCGAATGCATCAATTCCTGTTGCCGCCCTCAACGCATATCTTAACCCAATGGATTACTTATAAAAAACGAGGTACAATTGCCATATGAAAAAACCCTCACAAAAGCGCGGATTCATGCAAATTGTGCTTTTGGCAATTATTATCATTGCAGCACTTGGATATTTTAATATTGACCTGCGCACTGTTATCGAAAGCCCAATAATTCAAAAGATTTGGAATATATTTGTAGTTGGGTGGAAGACATACTTGCAGCCGTTTGTTATGTACCTTTGGACGAGCTTCAATGGGCTTTCAAAATAGGCCACTGTTTGCGTTCAAAAGTGAGTATTTTTACCCACAATAATATTATAGATAACTTCCTTAATCCATTCTATAGTCGTAAAAGATATATTGTGCGACGTGCGTCTAAATCATTTTTTAAGGCATACCCCCACTAATTAACAGACTATTTATTGTTGTGATATAAATTTCAGAGTCGACGTAAATAATTCTTTTTTTGCAGCACTCGTGCCAAACATATGCCCAGTGTTCTTTATTATTTTTAATCGTTTTTTTTCAGTAGAGTTATCAAAGTAATACCTTGTATTATCACGTGCTCCTTTTTCTGCACCAATATATAACTTGTCAACAGTAAGTGTCTTTAGGATTCTATCTATATCATCGTACTTCTCTAAATCATTCAAAAATTTTCTGGAAAAACTTATTAGAAATTTGTACTTTGTATCTTTTGTTTTGTAAACATTTTTTGCCTCATCAAAAATAAAATTACTTTTTATTGAATCAACAATCTGAGATGGCACACTCGGGTCCCACAGGATTAGTTTCTTGAATTTTATCAGCTTGGAGTATTTTTTGTAAAATAAAATTGAAATGACAGCACTAAAACTATGTCCAATAATAACTACCTCCCTATATTTTTTATTTGAACTTTGAATGCATTGATATAAACTTTTCAAATAAAGGTCAACACTGAGGTCGCCCATTTTGAAACAATCTGATTTATTAAAAATATCATCATTGCAAAAATTTATACGCAGAATATCAAAATCATTTTTTTTAAAAAACTGCGTCCCCATTTTAACCAAAAAACTATCCTTACCACCAGAAATGCCACTCATGATAACAAGTAAAACATCGCTCCCTTTTTTTTCATAAAGGTCAAAATAAACAAATTTATTTTTCAATATATTTAATTTCATCTAGATAATTAAAATAAAAAGCAAGGGCGTTTTTGCCCTTGCTTACCCGGCAAGTACGCTCAGAGTTCGTCAAAATTGAGTTCACCCTCCCGGATACCTTTTGTGAATGCATCCCACTCGTCCTTGTCAAAAGAAAGAGTTGTTTTGTTCGGGTCCCTCGTTGACCTTACGAGGAGTCGGCCACCCTCTTTTTTAACGCTTACGCAAGAGAATGAGATCGGCTTCCTTTTTGTAAATGAAGTGGTTTTGAATCCTTCTTCGTCGACCTTTTGGCCCTGATTGTTGGTTGTAAATGCACAACCGTTTCCAAAAACATCTTTCATAATATACCCCACTTTCTATCAAATGAATTAAGGAAAACTACCACCTGAAACCTAAAAGGCTTCAATGAAACAGTACCATATAATTAATTGCAAAGCAAGAGCAGAAAACAAGTTATCCACACCCTGTGGTTTGCGTAGCATTGCCCTAAAGCTTGATTGTGCGACGTGGGTATAATAGATTCCACCTAGCTCCCCTTTGCTTGGCTCTGTTTCTTGATGTACGTGTCTACTGCATCGACAAAAATTCTCTCTGGATTAGGATGTTCACTAATTTTTTCCCAGCCAAGCGTTCCTTTGCGAAAGAAAAATGAAGAATGTTCTACTGCGTACTGCCCAAAACTTAAAAATTGAAACTCAATAAGGAAATATTCGTTATCTCTGATTGCGACATCTATAGAAATAAACGGCACATTAAAAAATGTAAAAACCTTATCTGCAAAGTTTAAAAGATCGTCAGGTACTTCTTCTGGAAACGAGAGGATCCCGCTTCCACTTGCTCGGAAATCTCCCGGCCTGTTTCCCCTCCTGAGCACATAAAATCTATTATCGTATATTAAAATTTTATAGTCGTGAGATAAGTCTGAAATAAAATTTTGAACTATAAATTTTCTGCGATAATTTGAGATTGATTTGAACCCTTTTCCACTTAGGATGCCATTAAAGAATCTTTTTAAGTTTATAAATGAATAACTTCTTGCTATGTAGCGAGAGGCGTGCAAAGCTTCCTTTTTTGATCGCACAAGCCTCACTCCGCTACCCTTTGATCCAGATCCTGGCTTTATAACAATCGGAAGCCGGTTCCCGCTAAAAGATCCTTCGAATTCATCGAATGTTCCATATTTTTCTGAAATAATGTTTTGGATTAATGGGAATCTACTACTATCCCTTAAAATTTCCATGAACACTTTATTATGGTGAGCTCTGAACTTATAAAAATCTGGTATTAGGATAGCCTTGTTAATTTTAAGCCCTAATAAAATATCTTCAATATAATCCTTATAGCGAAGATCTGGGTCCTCTGCGGATTGATACAACACAAATGATCCTGCGTATTTATCTGAATGAAAATCAACATTTGAGAATCTCTCAATTTCAACACTGTATCCTCTGTTTTTAAATAAACGCTTCAATTCTGAGGTGTTCATACTCCCAGCAACTTCCTTTGTTGATGAATAAAAAGTATTTCGATAATCGAGCAAAATAAAAAGTTTTTTAGTCATTTCTATCCTTAAAAATTTCTTCAAAAAAGATTTGATCCCTCACAATATTGAACGCAGTATTATAGAATTTTATTTCCCCTTTTCTTACTTTATCTACCTGTTCTCTAAGAATTTTTCTTGCAGTTTCACCCTCAAGCCAAATAACTGAAAGATCGTTCTTTTTTTCGTCCTCGGTCCGCAGGTCCCCATAAGTTTCTTTTTTTGCCTCTACCAAAAAACAAATAGTTTCGTATTCTTTTGCATCTCTGTCGCGAAACTCATGAATCCGACCAACCTCACGCTCCACATCAACCTCATAACGTATCTCTTCGATACATTCTCTCTTGATTTCTTGAATAATATCTGCGCTTTCAGCTCCTCCGCCTGCCAAAAGATAACATTTATGAATAGGGTTTGTAATAAAACCAAACTCCCCTCCCTCATTTTTCACAAGAGCCTTTACTGTCACCCTTTTTTCGTAATGATCAGGGGTAATGTGTGTCGGTTGAGGGAAAATGTCTTTATCGTGCAATGTAGCTAAATAATACATATTACTCATTCTATCATAAAAATTGGGCTTTCCGGCGGGTGGACGGAAAGCCCAAAAAATCAAACATTAAAATCAATTTTCGGAAGCGGCTTCTCGAGGATGAATTGACCGCATCCTGTATTGAAGAGAGCAGCGACGTAGCAATTGGGCGGATTTGCAAAAAAACAAAATTCATCATCAGTGATTGCCAGAAAAGCTTTCACAATGACTCTTAGGGCAAATCCATGTGTAAAAATTACTACACACTCAGGATGGTCATTGGATGCGCCGTCACTTTTTAATTCCTCTATAAATTGCTCAATGTCATGCACAAAGTCAGGGGTGTAATCTCCCTGAGGGAATTGGAAGTGTAGTACCCCGATACGATATCTCTCTTTCTCGACCTCCTTAATGGTTTTTTCGTCTACGTTGCCCCAGTTCAAGTTTCTAATACGTGGTTCAACGGTGACATCAAAATTGACCAAAGGAAAACTCGAACAGAATAATGACATTGTTTGGTCCGCGCGGTTTGAAGGCGAAGTAATTACCTTTACTCTTTGGTACAAATTTATCTCTTGAGATAAATTCCCTACTATTTCCAAAGCCTGCTTCTTTCCGGTTGTCGTAATTGAAATTCTACGATCTGGAACAACGCTATGCAAACAAGGGTCAATATCTTCTTCTGATTGCGCGTGCCGAACAAGAAATATACGTTTCAACATTCCCAACTCCTTTTTAAAAAGAACTCAGTATATGTTGCGCTACAAATACAAATTTGTCAATAGCCGTTATTCACACCCTATGGCTTGCGTAGCATTGCCCTAACGCCTAAAGCTTAATTGTGCGACGTGGGTGTATAATAGATTCCACCTAGCTCCCCTTTGCTTGATTTAAAAACTGTGCACCAAACGCCACCAGGAAAAGATACACAAATGCTCCCGCAGCGTAATACGCCATCACGAGTGAAACATTCCTATCAAAAATATTGTAAAGAAAAATAGGAAGAAAGACACCAAGGAGTCCGCTCGATATCGCCATCACCATGCGTCCAAAATAGAGCCCAAAGAACCCTCTCCTTCGTTCTTTGTTAGTTAGTAAGTAGTCCAGGTTTTCCATTATATATATTTAATTGCGATCGTAGCGCCCAATGAGCGTCACCTTTTCGATTACATGAGGAGCGAGCGTCTGCAGCAGTTGCTCTTTGCTTGAACCTTTGGGTAATGAGAGAACAGCACTGAGCGTGTAGAGTGTAAAGATATATCGATGTTCTCGGTCAGGCGGACATGGACCTTCGTATGCTGATTCCCCGCTGGTGTTTGTCCCGATGACACCAGGAGGAGTCTCCCCTTCTGCAATCTGTGTTGTCGTGGGTGGTAGATTCCAAATTACCCAATGATTCCACATTCCATCGACGCGAATATTTTTAGGAACGTCAGGATCTTCTAGTGTGAGGGCAAAACTCTTTGTCCCTATAGGTGCACCATCAATAATTAACTCTGGTGAAATGTTTTCACCGTCGCAGGTAAAACGAACTGGAATTTCCCCATTCATTTTGAAAGCGGTGCTCGTTAGGGTGAGTGACATAGACTGAAATTATAACATAAAGCACCTCATTGGCTTGGATAAAATTTCGCGAGTGGACAGCTTGTGTGTTTACATCGCGCAGAGCAATATTCCCTGCCGTAAAGGATAAGAAGATGCGAAAATCGCACCCAATCTTTTTTTGGGATAATTTCCATCAAGTCTTGCTCTATCTTGGTCGCATCTTTGTGTTTCGTAAGTCCAAGAAGGCGCGAGAGACGAATGACGTGCGTATCAACAGCAATACCTTCAGCGGTGCCATAAAGTTCGCCGAGTACAACATTGGCAGTCTTGCGACCTACACCGGGAATGGTAAGCATACCCTTCATTGTTTTTGGAACTTTTCCTTTAAAATCTTTCTTGATTACCTTTATTGCAGCAAGAATATTTTTTGTTTTTGCACGATAAAAGCCTGTTGAGTAGATATCTCGCTCGAATTCACTCGGCTCCGCATTTACATAATCATCAAGCGCTCGGTGTTTTTTAAAAAGATTCTTTGTGACGTCGTTCACTTTTTTATCAGTGCACTGAGCCGACAGTATTACTGCAACGAGAAGTTCCCATGGTTTAGTGTAATGCAGTGCGCATTTTGGATCAGGGAAAAGTCGCGTCAAAGTACGTATAATTTCAGGCAAGTTTGTATTTTCTTTTTTCATAGGTAATGAGCATGTCTTTAATGAGAGCGTCGAGGGCTTCTTTTGTACGAGAATTATTATTGATTTCGCGCTTAACTGCAATTAAAGTTTTTGGTTCTTCGCTGAGTATACGAATTATTTTCCCCCGCAATTCTCTGAATGATCCTTTGAATGTGCTTTGGCTCACGTAGTGCTTGCTTTGCGTGTTCGGATTTTTTCGTATAACTCTTGGCAAGTGTGTGCCATAATCCATGAGTGCATAATACCATTCGCACGGATTTTCGTGGTCAAGCGTTTGTTCAACGAGCAATTTGATTTCCTCGTCACTTATTTTTCCAGTTGCCACCCTCTTGTTTCCGAAAAAATGATGAATGAAAACTCGGCGGATATTTGTTTCAATAAACACCCGCGATTCGTCGTGCGCAAACGTAAGGATTGCATTTGCAGTGTAATAGCCAACGCCTGGGAGTGCGCAAAGCTCCTCTTCTGTTTTTGGTATGCGTCCTTTGAAATCAACTACAATTTTTTGTGCCGTATCGCGAAGATATCTTGCGCGACGATTGTACCCCATCCCCTGCCAGACGCGGAGAACCTCAGAAAGCGGAGCATTTGCCAGTGTTTCAATCGTAGAGAATGCCTCTAGAAATTCAGGGTATTTTCTTAGTACTCGCGCGACCTGCGTTTGCTGGAGCATTACCTCGGAAATGAGGATTTTGTAGGGGTTTTTGGTCTTTCGCCAAGGCAAATTATGCCTTCCTGAGTGCCTGTAGAAGGCGCAAATTTGAGACTGGAAGGCCTTTATCCGTGCGGGGGTTAGTTTGGGTGATTTGCTCAACATTTCCCTATTTTAGCACATCAGTGTAGACGGCTTTACGTGTGGACAATGGGATACTCTGCGAATTCGGGAAGTAAGTTTTTATCGTAGAGAAGTCGAGAAAATGCTTCAGCCTCATACTTAGCGCCATTAAGTCCGTGGTGGGGTTTTGGTTCCTCCGGAAGTCCGAGATATTTTAGGATAGTGTCGAGAGAAAGATCTGCGCGATCATTCTTGTGTTGTACTGGTACTTCCCGTTTGATCATATCCATATACGCCATCGAGTTGAGATCGAGAGTGCGATATGCAAAATGCCAACCGATGTGCGCGCGAGCGAACGAATCATTGAGGAAGTCTCGGTCAAACGATGGATTTTGCCCCGCAAGCGTTTTATCTCCACATTGCTCTATCCAGTGTAAAAAATTCTGCATTAGTTCGTCAAGTGAATGTTTTTTGGGGTCCATGCACTCTTGTTTTGTGAATCCGTTCACTACGAGTGCATCGCTCATAATATTTGCGCCATCCCACATGCGACATTCACCATAGAACTGTCGTTCCGGATGTTCGAAATCCACGGCACCGATGCTTAAAATCGAATGCTTGTGTGGATCGAGCCCCGTTGCTTCAATGTCTGCGACTATCATAATCCACTTATTGTATCACAAAGAAGAAAATTGCTTGTTTACCTGTCTTGTCAGAAAAATACTCTCGGTAAATCCCGCAGTCTCCCCCGAGAACCAGTCGTTTGCAATATAAAATTCAAGATCCTCTTTTGTGTGTGCGTCGGATCCGCCAAGAGCAAGCCCCCCGTGTCTTTGTAGAATCTCTCGGAGGTCGGCACGCTCCTTTGCGAGTGCTTTTTCGCGGTCAGTGCCATACTCTCGGATCCCGTACACAACTTCTGCGCCATCAATTCTTTTTTCAGCCAGAAGTTTTTCAAATATTTCGAGTGGCATTTTTGAGCGAACCGTGAAGTAATGTGCGATGACCGCAACACCTCCCGCACCGCGAATCAAGGCAACAGCTTGATCAAGGTCCGGCATGTATTCGTGCTCTGCGTAGCCTTCGCGAAAAGCATCAGGTGAAAGGAAAAGCACGTATGGGTAATTTCGCTCTCCTTTTTGCATCATATGTGCGTACCGTTCTTGAATAGCAGGGTTGCGAGAAGCCTCGTCTGCCATTTCGAGGCGAATTTTTTCCACAATAAGATTATTCTCTGGATATTTTTGGAGTGCTTGAACAATATGCGGGCGACCGACAGATTCCCCTCCCGACATCTGAAGGCAGTCCTCGGCAGTGATTTTGAATCCAAGTTTTTGAAGTTTAGACACCATTTCATTCATTCGCTTTATGCGCGCTTGCTGTGCAAGGTGACAGTGTTTAATGAGCGCTTCATTTGTTGGATCAAGAAAAAGGCCAATGATATGCATTACGCATGTTTCTGGCACGAGTTCTTTTGGAAGTCCAGCGGTAACCTCGGTCCCAATGACCCATTTTGTTTTGCGACCGCGAAATGTTTCGAGCTCTGCTACTGTAGTTGGTGATGGTACCGCATCATGGTCGGTGTACGCGAGTACAGAAATGCCGAGGGACTCTGCGAGTTCGAAAAGTTCGCGATGTGAGAGTTTGCCATCAGAAAGCGTGGTATGAGTGTGGAGGGATTCGATGGCAGTCATAAGTAGCCCCATTGTAGCATAGTGTATTTAATGATAAAAATTAGCACAGTTGACATAAAGTCAGACTTTGTGCACTATAATTCTTGCCGACACTGATTGGTATCGGTCTGTCTGGATGCTTTTTTAAGAACCTCTATTTGCTTATAATCCGAATGTTTCGGCCTAAGTGACTAGAAAATGGTAACAAGAATTTTTGAAAGGGGATAAAAATGAAAGGGTTCATGCGCAGTCTTGTTAATCGCTTGATCACAAAAAATCGTTACGACAAGTTGCTTGAAATTCAGTTTCCAAATAATCGTGATGAGTTTTTGCGGTATGTCAAAGAAGATCTTGCGAGCGATGATGTCAATACTATGACACCAGAAACTCTCGGGAAAATTATGTGCCAGATTGATAATGGAGATGTTTCCGTGACAAAAGAAGAATTGTCTAATTTTGTTCAATTCTTGGGTAACTGTGATGAATTACTTCGTGAGATGGTATCACTTTGTCTTGCGTGTGTGATTTATAAGCACCTGAACGGCAGTTTAACGAGTACCCAGAACACCCAAGAAAGTTCTTTGCGGATCGTAAAAAAATAAAAGCATGACAATTCACCCCTTGGCCCAACTGCGAGCCAAGGGTTTTTTGTTTTAAGAGCCTATCCACTATCTCGTGGTACCCAGACTAGAAACCCATATTTTTAGGTGAAAAACAAGTCGGAGGCACGAAACATAATGAATTATGTTTCGTGCGAGACGAAGTTTTGTAGCCCAAAATAATGGTTTCTAGGCAGGGGGAAGATAGTAGATAGGCTCCTAGAGTCCCTTGCAAGACGCAGACGGAGTGTAGCCTCGGGTTTCAGCTTCAATTTTTGATGCGAAATGAATGAGGTTTGTTTCTGCGATTTTTTGCACACCAGTGCACCACGGGTAGTAGTATTTTGTGCCATTTTTTGAGCCTACGAGCTGAGTTGATTGAGTGTTTATTATGCTTGCTGCCTGAGGGTTTTCAAATCCTCTTGCGGTGGCGGGGCTAAAAGTGTCGACAACAACCTCTGGGGTATTTTCGATGCGAATCGGGGTTTTCGAACCTTCAATTTTGGAAAGCCTACCGAGACCAAAAGACCCAAAAGCAACGAGAATGATAATGAGTACTAAATAAAGATCGTCCGGGATAGTGCTGAGGTTTGGTCGTCTAAAACCCCCAAACCCCTTGATTTTTTCTACTAAATCTTTTATACTATGCATCACATTAATTATTAAGCATTATATAGCATTTTAACACCATGGCAACACGAAAAGCCGGCGGATCCGCCAAAAACCTAACTGATTCAGGACCAAAGTACCTTGGTACCAAGCTTTATTCTGGCGAGGTTGCCAAGGCTGGATCTATTATCGTGCGTCAGCGCGGTACAAAGATCCTCGCAGGTGCGAATGTTGCCATCGGCAAGGACCACACACTCTACGCCCTCAAGGAAGGCATTGTAGAATTCTCTGAAAAGCGCAAAGGAAACTTCGACGGCACAACAACTCGCCGCAAGGTAGCAAGCGTTAAGTAAAACTCTCAAATAAGAAAACCGCACAGTGATGTGCGGTTTTCTTATCTAAATCACTGGACTAATCTTGATCTCAGTTTCATATAAAGTTTACCGAGTTCATTATTTCCTGTTCCGTCAGGTCCGATTCCCCAAAAACTATCTATCGGTGAATTTTCTACAATCGTTCGCCCTCCTGTTTCAAGAAGAACCCTTCTTATTTTTTCATGCTGTTCAATTTTTGCTATAAGAATTTCTTCCATTATCGCCACCTTATTATCGTGCCATTCTTTAGTAACTTTGTCTTTATTTTCATTCGCTATTTTTATTGCCATGTTCGGGCTTGTTGCTTCGAAAATTTGTCCAGCAATATTTGGATAAGAATCAATATACTTTTTCCACTGATAAGCGTGCTCTGCGGTTTGAAATTCTCTTCCCCAAAGTTGCACAACAAAAGCTGAAAAATTATCTAAGGGGTAAAACGGAGGCGTGTAGAAATATACAGCATCATCTGTCTCCTTGTTAAAGTCATTAGAGGGATACTTGTTCATTTTGAGTTCGAACTAGATTAACGCCTCTACCACCACTGTAAATGCCACGCGGTTTTTTTCAATCACCACGGGGATTTCGTAGGTACCGAGTTCTTTGAGCGGGCGGTCTAGGATGACGTAATCGGGATGCATATCGAGATGCGCGGAGCGCTTGAGCTCAGCCAAAACTTCGTCTTTGTGAATGCTTGCAAAAAGGTGTCCTTTTTCGTTTGCTTTACCACGGAGAGTAATCGTTGCGCCTGAAATAGCTTCAAGATTTTTCATTAAAAGTTCAGTGTGAACTTTTTTCATTGTTGCATCAGTTGCCATCTTTCCTTGAATGCGCGCGAGAACCTCTTTTGTTGCAGGCTCGGCGAGCTTTTGCGCAACAAGGTGTCTGCCATACCCGTCGGCAACTTCTTTCACTTCATATTTTTTGCCAGTTCGCGGTACGTCTCTTAAGAATATGATCTTCATGTTATCTTTTGTAGTTCGGGTCTAATAAAATCGCTACAGCTTTTTCCATCTGCGGGTCAAGTTTCTTTTCAATATCTTTTTTGGTGACAGTGACTTTGTAGTCTGGTTCTAGGCCATTCTCAGAAATTGACTTTCCTTTTGGTGTAAGCCAGCGGGCGATGGTGACCTTGAGCGAAGTTTCTGGTGTGATTTCAATGAGCTCCTGCACCGACCCTTTGCCGAAACTTTTTTCTCCGACGAGCTTCGCGATATTGTGCTCGCGGAGTGCGCCCGCAAGAATCTCCGAAGCTGAAGCTGAGCCTTCGTTGATGAGAATTACCATTTTTAGATTTTCGTTAAACACATCATACCCTCTGCTCCGCTCTGATTTTTGTTTTACTTTTACACCGCTATCTTCGATAACAATCGTCTTACCTAAGGGCAAAAAGAAGCTAGCCATATCAACCGAGGCTTCAAGGTATCCGCCTGGGTTATTGCGCAGATCCAGAACAAGTTTGTCAGAACCCGACTCAATAAATTCTCGAAGCGCACCACGGAACAAGGATGCCGAGTTTGAAGAAAAATTGTAAAGTGAAATCACAAAAACGCCATCATCGCGAAGTTTTGTGTCGATGGTTGGAATATTAATGACATCACGTTCGACTTTAATATCCTCCACTCCCCCGTTTCGTTTTATGACCAGGGTAACAGTCGTCCCGCGCGGTCCGCGGATGTTCTTGATTGCTTCTTCGACGGTCATGCCGTTCGTGAAGACTTTATCTATCTTCAAGATTTGATCGCCGGGTTTTATTCCCGCTCGTTCCGCCGGTGTGTCTTTGAGCGGCGCGACAACGGTAAGAATTTTGTCTTTGATGGCAATCTCCATTCCAACTCCTTCAAAATTCCCGCGAACCTCTTCTTCAAATGCTGTTGCCTCTTTTGGTGGGAAAAAGGTTGTATACGGGTCTCCGTACGAAGCGGTCAAGCCTTCTATCGCACCCCATACCTTGTCTTTGTCGCTTGGGACAGATGACGAGGCAGTTGTCGCGATGAATTTACTGTTGAGTATCTCAAGCGTTTTCCAAAATGGCTGGAGGTCCAACGCTTCAATAGATGCAAGATTGGAATCCTGTGGTGTATTTACATAGCCGACCCTTTTTTGTCCAACTTGTATTCCCGCACCAAATGCTCCAATAACGCCAATAATTGAAAGTATGACAAGGGTTGATTTGCGAATAGATGACTTCATGAAGTGTAGTATCGCAAAAGTTTACTGTCTGGTCAAACTTCTTTGCCGTTTTTCACAAATCTACGCTACCGTGTGGGTTTGCGAAAAACATGGAAGTTAAAGGGTAAGTCATATTGAATATTGAATATTGAAATGCTACACTATCCATATATGATTTCTCGATATACCTACAAGGACATTGTTTGGGTCGATGTGCAGTCACCAACGCAAGATGAAGTTCGCGGACTCATGGACGAGTTCGGTATCCACCCTCTCGTTGCTCAGGAGCTTTTAGGGCCAACGCTTCGCCCCAAAGTGGATCTTTATCACGATTTTATTTACCTTATACTCCATTTTCCAACCATTACCCACAAGCATGATGGTGGAGAGGACCAAGAAATCGATTTTATTATTGGAAAGAAGTTTATCATTACGGCACATTACGATCACATTGATCAATTGCACGAATTTTCTAAAGTATTTGAAGTGAGCTCAATCCTCGATAAATCAAATATGGGTGACCATGCGGGATTCATCCTTTTCTATATCTTGAAAGATCTGTACAAAATGCTTGACGGCGAGCTTGAGCATATCAATCACGACTTCAACGAGATCCAGTCAAATATTTTTAACGGTAAGGAGCGCGACATGGTGAATTCCATTTCGCATATTAATCGTGACCTTTTGAATTTTAAACAAATATTGCGTCCCCACAAGGAAGTCCTTGAGTCATTCGAGATTGCGGGCACCAAATTCTTTGGCGAGGAATTTTCATACTACTTGCGAACTATTGTTGGAGAGTTCTACAAGATCTCCTCGATTCTCGACGGGCACCGCGAGACGGTGCTTGACCTTCGTGATACAAATGATTCTCTGCTAACGACAAAAACAAACGATATCATGAAAACGCTCACCATCACCGCGTTTATTCTCCTTCCCCTCACCTTTATTGGCCAACTCTTTGGTATGAGTGTTGCGCACATACCATTTGCAAGTAATCCCAATGCGTTTTGGATCATTTTGGTTACCATGGTCGTCGTGGGTTTCTGTCTCTTTGGTTACTTCAAGTTTTTCAAGAAATGGATGTAACCCTCTTCAATACCCTGACGCGCTCGCTCGAGAAATTTGTGCCACTTCATGAACGCGAAGTGCGAATGTATCACTGCGGGCCCACTGTATACGATTTTGCGCATATTGGAAACCTCCGCACTTTTATTGTGAACGATATTTTGCGGCGTACGCTTGAGTATGCTGGCTATGAAGTAAATCAGGTGATGAACATCACTGATGTCGACGATAAAATGATTGCCCGCGCAAGGGAGGAAGGCGTGTCGATTCAGACACTTGCACGCGAGTACACCAATTTTTTACTTGCGGACTTTAAGGCGCTAAATATTATTACTCCACACCATCTACCGCGAGCGACGGAGCATGTTGGCGGTATGACAGTAATGATTGAAAAACTATTGCGTGATGGGTTCGCGTATGTTGCTTCTGACGGTGTATATTTTGAAGTCGCTAAAGCAAAAAATTACGAAACGCTTGCTCATCTTAATCTTGATGCCGAGACCGAGGCACGCGTAGAGAGCGCGCGCGACAAAAAATCACCGCGCGATTTCGCGCTTTGGAAATTTGAAACGTCTGATGATCATAACACTGCATATGACGCATCGTTTGGGCGCGGTCGCCCTGGCTGGCATATTGAATGTTCCGAAATGGCACGCGATGCACTTGGAGAAACAATAGATATTCACACGGGCGGCGTGGATCTTATTTTTCCACACCATACAAACGAGATTGCACAGTCGGAAGCTGCAAACGGGAAACCGTTCGTTAAGGTATGGGTTCATACGGAGTTTGTGATGATTGACGGGCAGAAAATGTCAAAGTCGCTCGGGAACCACACAACTTTAAAAACTGTAGTAGAGAAAGGGTTTTCTCCGTTCGCCTTCCGATATTTTGTTCTCGGCGCAAACTATCGCTCTAAGCTTAATTTCACATGGGAAGGGGTCGAAGGTGCACAAACAGCACTTACTCGACTTGAGAGTCATATCGGAGCCGATGTGGGTACTATTAACGCAGACTACCAAAAGCGTTTTATGGAAACAATCACCGCAGACCTCGACACCCCTCGCGCTCTTGCGCTTGCATGGGAAGTTGCAAAAGACAATTCCCTCTCTATTGCCGACAAAACCGCAACACTTCTCGACTTTGACCGCGTGTTTGGGCTAGGACTCGCATCCGAATCAGCAGATTCGCGTCTTGGACGGAGAATAAAAAGCGTCATCCCGGCAAATATTGAGGCGCTCGCCCGCATGCGAGAGGCTGTACGTCTCGCCAAAAATTGGGCAGAGTCCGATAAAATCCGCGTCGAAATCAATTCTCTCGGTTGGAACATCGAGGACACCGATAAAGGCCCTAAAATCTCAAAATTAGACCGCAAGCAATAGCTTTTGTGTCATAATTTTCTATCCACCGCTTATCCCCGTCCTTTTCCACCGCTTTATTTTTTGGGATGATGAACCTGTGCTAGAATGACCCGTATGACAAGCAAACAGCAGACACCTGACCGACAATTTAAATCGCGCGAGCTTCGCATCCCTCCCCAGAATATTGAAACCGAAAAGGCTCTTTTGGGTGCGCTGATGCTTCGCCCTGAGGGTATGTACGACGTGGGCGATATGCTGACTCGCGATTCCTTCTATGTAGACAAGCACCGCATGCTTTTTGATGCGATGATCGAGCTCCACACGCGCCATGAGCCTATCGACCTCCTCTCTGTGTCCACGCGCCTCAAGGAGCGAGGCAAGTTTGACAGCATTGGCGGTGGCAGTTATTTGGCAGAGCTTGTCGACGCTGTCCCGTCTTCTACAAATGCAAAGCACTATGCTGAAATAATACAGCGAAAATATATTTTGCGTGCGCTCATAGAAGCCGCGGCTCACATCTCGGAGCTTGGCTACAACGAAGCCGAGGCAATAGAGAGTGTGCTCGACGAAGCAGAAAAGAAAATATATTCGATTACAAACTCAAGTGTCACCAAAAAGTTTGTCAGCCTAAAAGACACTCTTGACGAGGCATGGGAGCGCCTCGACAAAATGCACAAAGATGGCGGTGAGCTCCGCGGTGTTCCATCTGGTTTCCCCGCGCTCGACACACTCCTTTCTGGTTTTCAAAAATCCGACCTCATTATTCTCGCGGCACGTCCTTCGATGGGTAAGACGACGCTCGCACTCGACATCGCACGCCAAGCTGCAATTCACCACAATGTACCCGTAGGTATCTTCTCCCTCGAAATGAACACGCAACAGCTTGTAGACCGTATGCTTTCCGCAGAGGCGCGTGTGAACGCATGGAAGCTCCGCACAGGGAAGCTCTCACTTGATGAAGACTTCGATAAGCTTCGCGGTTCGCTTGAAAAACTCTCCAAAGCACCAATCTTTATCGACGACCAGTCGGGCAATACTATTATGAAAATGCGTTCTGCTGCGCGAAAGCTCAAAAGCGAGCACGGACTCGGACTCATTATCGTTGACTATCTTCAACTCATGAACACATCGAAGCACTACGATTCTATGGTAAACCAGGTGACCGAAATTTCACACTCACTCAAGGCTCTCGCAAAGGATCTTGACGTGCCAGTCATCGCCCTATCACAGCTTTCTCGTGCTCTAGAGTCTCGCGGTGGCAAACCAAAGCTCTCCGACCTCCGTGACTCGGGTTCCATCGAGCAAGACGCTGATATCGTTATGTTTATTCACAGAGAAGACAAGATGGACAAAAACGCAGAGAAGACAAACATTGCAGAAATCATTGTCGAGAAGCACCGAAACGGTCCTGTTGGCTCCATTCAGCTTTACTTTGATGAGGAGAAGTCCACGTTTATGTCAATCGACAAACAGCATGATTATGGAGCTAGTTCGCGCAACGCTGGAGGAAACTTTGAGGATTTTTAATTAAAGAAAGGACATGAGCAATATTGATTCACTCGCGCAAGCATTTATGAAGTTCCCCGGCATTGGAACGCGCCAAGCAAAGCGTTTTGTGTATTTTTTGCTTGCTCAGGATCCACATTACGTAGAAACACTTGCGCGTGAAATTTCTGCGCTGAAAACAACAATCACTCAATGTGCTAGCTGTTTCCGTTTTTACCCGCGTATGGGTACAGGTACGATTTGTAACGTGTGCATCGACGATGCAGACAGCAGCACGCTTATGGTAGTGGAAAAGGATACCGACTTTGAAAGCGTGCGTCGTAGCGGAAGCTATGCGGGGAGGTACTTTATTCTCGGTGGCACTATCCCCGTCCTCGAAAAAGACCCTGCGTCAAAAATTCGCACCCGAGAGCTCCTTGAGCGTATTGAGGGAGCCTCTGCAGACGGTCTTACGGAAATAATCCTCGCGCTTTCTGCAAACCCCGAGGGAGACTTCACCCGCGACTATGTACTCAAGGTGCTCTCCCCACTTACCTCTCAACTTGGCGTCAATATCACCACTCTTGGTCGCGGTCTCTCCACCGGCACTGAGCTTGAATACTCCGACGGCGATACCCTGCGCCACGCACTTAAGAATCGAGGTTGATTTCCTCTCCCGTTATGATAGTCTGTCTATAGAAAGTTTTTGTATTTAAACTAAAGAAAAGGAGACAGTGATGGCACAAACATTAGCTGAATACAGAGCAAACCCACCCACTCACATTGTTGAACTTTGCGGATGCGGATGTGGAAAACCCCTGGAGAAAAATGATCCTGGTGGATATAGCTACATGGTTGTTGATAGCAAAAAAGTCCTCGTTAATAACGATTGCTATTGGGATTCATTTAGCGATGATTTCGATGAAGTATGTGGTGGTTGTGTTGGTGGACTCGGAATTCACGGCCCGAAAAATAAATGTCCGCTTGATTAAAAATCAAGCAATAAAAAAACCGGCATCACTGCCGGCTTTCTTTTGAGCTTCTAACTTATTTAATCGCGTCGATAGTTACTTTCATAAAAGGCTGGCGGTGGCCGTTCTTCTTGAAGTAGCGAGATTTGTTGCGGTAGCGAATAACGATAACCTTCTTCCCGCGACCTTCCTCTGCGAGTGTTGCATGAACTGATGCCCCTACAACTACTGGGGTCCCTACGAGGGTCTTTGAACCGTCGTTTACAAGGAGAACCTGATCAAAGACAATCTTGTCTCCAACCTTGGGCTCGCCGGGAAGCTTCTCAATAACGAGAGTTTCGCCGGGAGCGACCTTGTATTGCTTGCCACCTGTCTGTATTACTGCAAAATTCATAGTCTTCGTATTCTACACGAAATAAAAGAAAATGCAAGGGTATGCGTGTTTTTTCGTCGCTTGTATATGACCGCCCTATGCAAGCGCCGAACGCTTGACAAAATCAGGGTTCCTTGTTACTTTTGATTTGGGGCTCTTTGCAACCTTCGTTTTGCCAGCAATTGGCAATTGGTCTACGGCCAAGCCGGCGAATCAGCTGATTCGCCTGTGGATGAAGGTACGCATGGAGGTCCTATCTCGTGACACCTCGTTTGCGAGGCACGGTGTATCCCCCCTCTTGCAACCGAGGGTGTTATGAGATGTTGTACCTTTGGTCCCACTTTTACCACTATAAAAGACATGACCGCCCCGGAGCGTTATTCCCCTTTCGCCCCGGGTTTTTTTATTAGCGACGTAGACGAATCAGCAGATTCGCGTCTTGGACGAAGACTTTAATGAAAAGTACCCTTTTCATTTGTGAGCCGAAGAGTTAATACCGCTTTTATTCCTCAATCAAAGGTTTTTCGATAAGAAGCGGATCGATGCTTGCAGTTTCGCCAGTAATCTTCACCATATCCTTGTCTACTTTTTTGAGCTCTTTGTATGCGGTATTGTAGTGGTTCACGGTGGTGCCGAGCGCATTACCGATTTTTTTCATATATTCCTCGTAGGCAACCAAATGCTTCCTGAGCTCCTCAACTCGTCCAATAATGAGCTGTGCAGACTCCTCGATTTTGAATGCGCGGAAACCGTACAGTACTGACTGCAGATATGCCGCAAAGGTCGTTGGCGAGACGATGATTACCTTCTTTTCGTTTGTTGCATAGTCAATAAGGCTTCGTGTGTTAACCTTGACTGAGCCAACTTCGTTGATAAGAAGGTCGTAATAAATCCCCTCGGCAGGAATGAACATGAACGCAAATGGGAGTGTTCCCTCTGCAGGGCGCACATATTTTGCTGTTTCGTCTATTCGTTTCTTGAGGTCATTGCGAAAATCTTTTTCAAGCTCCTCTTTTCGGGCAGGATCTGCTTCATTTACCACACGATTATAGTTGTCGAGCGAAAATTTTGCGTCAACCGGAATCATGCCATCTTTGGTAATGATGACGGCATCAACCGTTTCTCCGCTTTTGAATTGATGCTGAAGTTTGTACGCCGTGGGTGGCAAAATATTTGAAAGAATGAGTTCGAGCGCTGCTTCTCCCAGGTTCCCTCTTTGTTTCTGATGAGTGAGAACTTTTTCAAGGTTTTTGAGCTGGTCTGTGATGCCGAGAACCTGCTTGCTTGTCTCGTTTGCAGAGGTCATTTCCCTTGCCACATTTGTGAGGTTTCTCGATACTTGTTCGTTGATTTCGCGAATGAGCTTCTGCGACTCATTAAACTGCATATGCACCGACTCCTGCATCTCTTTGTTTGATGAGCCAACCTTGGCATCGACAGTTTTCATAAAATCACCGAGTTGAGCCTGAAAATTCCCCAACTGGTTTTGGATGAGGAGAAGTGCATCACCTTGAGGTTCAGATTGGGATCCCGCTTGTCTGCGCAAAAAAAACACGATTACCATTACGACAATTGCGCCGAGTACAAGACCAATGAGTATAAGTGCGAGTGATGACATATTAAATTCCGTATGCGCTACCCAAAGTAGTCATCAGCGCGGGAATGGCAAACATTAGCCCAACGAGTGGAAGTACAAAAAGCGCAATGGTTGCATAAAAAGTCCACAGAAAATATTTACGGGTTTTTTCTGATGAAATATACACTTTCTGCAAAAGCTCTTCCTGCACCTGAAGGCGGTTCAAAATTTCTTGTTCCATGCGGCAAGTATAACATAAAAAAACGGACTGCCAATTTCTGGCAGTCCGTGTTCAGGGCTTCTCAATCCTGTTTTTTCATTGCTTTTTTGTGGACATACATTGCTTTATCAGCAGCAGCATACATCTGTTCAAAGCTTTGGTTCTCTTTTCCGAATGTTGCAACACCAATCGCGGCTCCCTTGAAAAAGGGTAGCAATGACTCCCCCTTTTTAAGTGTTTGAAGTAAGTGCTCCTTCACTGTGGTGGCACTTTTTTCATTTTGATCTGGAAGGAACACCATAAATTCATCACCCCCAGTTCGCGCAAGAATGTCGCAGTCTCGGAAAGTGCTTCTTAAAAACATAGCGAACGATCTAATCATTTGATCTCCAGCTTGATGACCATATGTGTCGTTGACTGTCTTCAGATAGTTTAGGTCAATGATTAGGATTGAAAAAGGCCTCTTGGTACGTTTGGATCGAAGGATTTCTTCTTCGACCGCCACTTGAAAAACCTTTCTTCGTGGCAGGCCTGTTAGATCGTCCAAAGTGAGTTCTCTTAGTTCCTTTACCTCCCTTTTCAATACTTCAATTTCTTGCTCCGCTTCCTTCAAAGTGCGTGCCATTGTGGCCTCCTAGAATTGTTGTGATGTGCTGTTTATAACTCAATCAATTATAGCAAGTTTACATACAAATGTCAATAGTAGCATAGTGTGTAAAAAGCCGTATACTGTAAGGATTAATTGGTAATAATTTTTGACTATGTCCTTACACGAACAAATAAAAGCAGAGGTAAAACCCGCCATGATGGCAAAAGATGCGGTGCGCCTCTCGGTGGTGCGCAATATGATTTCGGCTTTTACGAATGAGCTTGTGGCAACAGGTAAAACTCCGCAGGACATGCTCGACGATGCAGGTGTCCTGAAGGTTATCAAACGCCTCTCTAATCAACGCAAAGACTCTATAGAACAGTTTATAAACGGCGGTCGCCCTGAGCTTGCAGAGAGCGAACAAGCAGAACTTGTTATCCTCGAAAAGTACCTCCCTACCCTTATGTCTCGTGAGGAAATAAAAAAAATTGCGCTCGCAAAAAAAGAAGCTCTTGGTGTGACAGATAAATCAAAAGCAGGACAGCTTACCGGGGCTATTATGAAAGAGCTCACAGGCAAAGCGGATGGTGGGGATGTGAAGGCAGTGGTGGATGAATTGTTTACCTAATCTTTCCCCGAAGTTGTCTGTGGAAACCTATCGCAAAACGGTGGGCTTCGCTGTTGGCGAGGAGAATTGAGCGTTCATGTGATTGTGCAAGTATTTTGTCCCCGAGGATACTTTTTGGTTTATGACGTTCGTCTTTTACGACACCAACAACGGGAATCGCGAGACCCCACTCCTTGAGCGCTTTTTTCGCAGTGTTTACCTGCGCAGTGCCTCCATCAACAACAATAAGTTTCGGCATCGGCCATTCAGCGTGATTAAACCGTCGTTCAAGTATTTCACGGAGCGATGCATTGTCATCGTTTGTGCTCGTTTTAATCTTAAATTTTCTGTAATCACTTTTTTTCGGCTCGCTGTCTTCAAGGACGGTCATCACGCCAACGGTGTTTGTGCCGGAAATATGTGCAACATCATAGGCTTCAATTCGAAACCCTGCTTCCCCTAGGACCATCCTAGGGGAAGCTTTTAGGAGAGCGACGTCCTGGATATGATTGAGAGCAAAAATTGTCCGCTTTATTTGTCCTGCCTCTTCAAATTTAAGATTGTTTGCAGATACTTTCATTTCACGGAGAAGTCCGCTCACGAGAGTTTTCTTCTTTCCTTCAAAAAATAGCTTAGTACGACGAATTGTTTTTGCATACTCTGTTTTTGATACTAATCCCGCGCACACCCCTGGGCAGAGACCAATCTGCGCATTGAAACAAGGTTTGCCTTGACCAACCTTACACTTGTCTCTAAATGGAAAAATCTTGCGGACAATATTGAGCGCCTCGCGCAAAACACCACCTTGAGGAAAAGGTCCAAACAAATATTTAACTTCGCTTTTTAGTCCAAGTCCAAGACGAGAATTTGCTAATTCATCCATTTCGCGCCCGCGCATTGTTGTCACTCTTGGAAAATCTTCTTTTGTTATAACAACGTAGTTAAAACTTTTATTGTCTTTTTCTTTCGTATTGTAGGGCGGTTGGTGTTTCTTGATTAGTTGGGCTTCAAGAATGAGCGCCTCAAGAACAGAATCAGTTTCGATAAAGTCTACGTTCTTTGCCGCTTCAATCATTCCAGCAATAATAGGTCCGCGGGTAGAAATGAGGTCCCGGCGAAAATAGCTCGCTACTCGTGTGTGGAGCGAAGTTGCCTTGCCGATGTACAATATCACGCGCTTTGGTCCACGAAATATATAGACGCCGGGGTTGTCTGGAAGTTTTGTTGTTAATTTTTGCATACTTTACATTATGTTTATTAAAGCGTAGCATAAATGGAGATTAACCGTTCCATGTACGAAGGAGTGATCATGAAGAAAAAAAATCATGAAGTGCCAGTTCTAGCCAAAGTACTATTCCCCGAAACCTATGAAGATGCTGAGAATGCTTTGCTGAGATACATGCCATTCCTAAAAATGCCTGAAATGCGCCATCTCCTTGCGATAAAAGCCTCGTTTCTTACAACGCTTGCCATTGGGATGTCAAATGAGCGTGATTGGGACCTAAAAGAAGAGCGCGGTGAAGACGTAAAAATGTGCATTTTCCTGTCAAAAGAGACACTACCCGCATCTGAAATGGAAGCGGACGAAGAAGTGAGGAGATGCGCCAATTATGCTTATGTTTCAAAAATGGTCTCTGGTTATGTAAACGCATTTAGGCTACCTACAAAAAAACTTCCACACAATAAGTAACAGTAAGTTAAATTAAATTGAATAGCTACGGGTTTCCCGCGGCTATTTTCTTTTAAGCACCTTTTTCAGGTACTTACCCGTGTGAGAAAGTGGGCTTGCGGCAATCTGCTCGGGAGTGCCTCGAGCGACGATTTGCCCTCCGCCCTCCCCCCCCTCGGGACCGATGTCTATAACATAATCCGCACTCTTGATAACATCCATGTTGTGCTCTATGAGAACCACGCTGTTTCCTTTGTCTACGAGTTTTTGCAAAATCTCGATAAGCTTGCGCACATCTTCGTAGTGAAGACCTACTGTCGGTTCATCAAGAAGATAGATTGTTTTTTCAGTATTTGGACGATAGAGTTCAGATGATATTTTGACACGCTGAGCCTCACCACCCGAGAGTGTTGTTGCTGATTGCCCGAGCTTCAAATATCCCAGCCCAACGTCATTCAATGTTTTTAATCGATCATAGATCGCAGGAATATCTACAAAAAAATCAATCGCCTCTTCCACTGTCATTTCAAGCACTTCATAGATATTTTTCTTTTTGTACCTTACTTCAAGGGTATCCTTTTCAAAACGTTTACCGCGACATACATCGCAAGTAACGTACACTGTCGGCAGGAAATGCATCTCAACCGCGATAGTACCGTTGCCTTGGCAGGTTTCGCAACGGCCACCCTTTACATTAAATGAAAACCGCCCCGGGCCCCATCCGCGCAAACGCGCCTCAACTGTTTCGGAAAACAAGTCGCGTATAAACGTGAACGAACCGGTGTATGTTGCAGGGTTTGAGCGTGGTGTGCGACCGATAGCAGACTGGTCGATGAGTACCGTGCGCGCAAGATATTCTGTACCCGTAAAACTCTCACAATTAAAAATATCATTCGTGCGATATTTATATTCCAGGCGTGCTTGAAGATTTTTGTGAATAAGTTCGTACATGAATGTCGATTTTCCAGAGCCTGAGACTCCCGTAATCGCCACGAGCTTGCCGAGCGGAATATCAGCATTCAGTCGTTTGATGTTAAAAATTGTGCCTTCGCGGATACGAAGATGCCCTCTGTCGGTTTCGCGTCTTTTTGGAATAGGCACAGAAACATCGCCGCGCAAATAGTCGAGCGTGAGTGATTTATATTTTTTTGGATTGGTGATAAGTTCGTCGAGATCTCCGGAAACCACGATGTTCCCCCCATGAACACCTGCACCGGGACCTATGTCAACCATATAGTCTGCTGCAAAGATGGTGTCCTCGTCGTGTTCAACCACAATGATTGTATTCCCGATATCACGAAGCTCTTTTAATGTTTTAATGAGACGGTCGTTGTCCCTCTGGTGAAGACCAATAGTCGGCTCATCGAGCACATAAAGGGCACCAACGAGACGCGAGCCAAGCTGAGATGCGAGCCGAATACGCTGGCCTTCTCCGCCAGAAAGTGTGCCCGCGCGACGGCTGAGAGTTAGGTAATTCAAACCCACTTCAAGCATAAAAGAAAGACGATTTTGGATCTCTTTTACAACGGGAACCGAGATATCTTTGTCACGAGGAGAAATTTTTAAGGTCGAAAAAAAGTCAGCTGCTTCTTGGATTGACATATTTACCAATTCAACAATGTTTTTTCCACTCACAAATACATTAAGAGCTTCTTTCCGAAGGCGCGCGCCATTACAGTCGGGACAATTTTCTTTACCAAAAAAATGCTTTGTGCCAAGTCCGTTACAAAGTTCGCATGCACCATATGGTGAATTGAAAGAAAATAATCGCGGCTCGATTTCAGGATATGAAAAGCCATCGTTTGGGCAGGCGAAACGATTGGACATTATAAAATCCTTACCGTCATTTTTTGAATCAGCTGATTCGGGGCTTGGTCCGGAACTTTTTTTAGTGAATACGATACGAACAAGACTCTGTGATTCGTCGAGCGCTTTTTCAACTGCTTCACCAAGGCGTTCTCGGCCCTTTTCTTTACCTTTGAAGTCAGAGAGCAGAATTTCGTCAACAAGTACATCAATTTCGTGTTTTTTTGTTTTTGAAAGCTCAATCTTCTCACGGAGATTTTTTAGAGCACCATCAATCCGCACCATGAGGTATCCACGACCGAGGAGATCGTAGAGCAACTGGTAGTATTCGCCTTTGCGTCCTCGTACAAGCGGTGCAAAAATACGAATAGATGTTGCTTTTTTCCCTGCATCACCTTTTACTTCGTCCATGATGAAATTTAGTATTTCTTCATTACCGAGACGCTTGATTTCAGTACCGCAAACGAGACAGTGTGGCTTACCGATGCGCGCATAGAGCACCCGCAAGTAGTCGTATACTTCAGTGATAGTAGCCACTGTCGAGCGAGGGTTTGACGAGTGTGATTTTTGATCAATGGAAATAGACGGGGAAAGACCAGTGATCTCATCAACGTCAGGCTTCTGCATTTGGTTCAAAAACTGTCGCGCATACGCCGAGAGTGATTCAACGTAGCGTCTTTGACCTTCTGCGAAGATAGTGTCAAAAGCAAGCGAGGACTTCCCAGACCCAGAGAGTCCGGTAAATACAATCATTTTATCGCGGGGCATTTCTACGCTGATGTTTTTGAGATTGTGGGTACGTGCGCCGCGTACAGTGATTTTATCGAGATGTTTCTGTTTTTTAATTTCTGCCATTGGATGCATAGAGTAACACACATTTACTCATTTGACCACCGCTGTTAGTTATAATTTTACTGAGTTAGCTGCTCCTTGAGCATCACAATCTCATCCCTGAGAATTGCTGCCGTCTCAAAGTCGAGTTCTTTGACCGCTTTGGACATTTCTTTTTCTTTAAGCTTCAGGAGTTTTTGCGGGTCTTTTATAAATATTTGTGCATCGATGTCGAGATTCATTCGCACTGCTTTCATGTGGTCGGTTTCAAGATGCTCGGTGATGTCCTTGATTTGTTTAATAATGGTTTTTGGAGTGATGCCATACTCTTTATTGTATGCTATCTGAATAGCGCGACGGCGATTTGTTTCAGAAACTGCACGCTCAATAGATCCTGTAATTTTTTCTGCATACAAAATCACACGACCTTCTACGTTGCGTGCAGCACGACCGATAATCTGAATGAGTGAGGTTTCAGAACGGAGAAACCCCTCTTTGTCGGCATCGAGAATTCCAATGAGTGTCACTTCAGGCAGGTCAAGTCCTTCACGGAGAAGGTTCACACCTACTAGGCAGTCAAAAGTTCCTTTTCTGAATGCAGTTAGAATTTGAATGCGCTCAAGTGTTTTGATGTCACTGTGGACATACTCGGCCTTAATTCCCTCACCTTTTAAATATTCTGAAAGATCCTCCGCCATTTTTTTAGTGAGCGTTGTTGCAATGACGCGACCGCCTTTCTCCACTGCTTTTTTCGTTTCTGCGATAAGGTCCTGAATCTGACCAGGGTATGCGCCTTTTGAGCGGTCTTCGAGCTTTTTCTTGTTATCCTTACTCTTTTTAAAACCAGGGGCAGTAGAAAAATTTGGACGCGCAAGAATCGGGCGAATGGAAATCTCTGGATCAATGAGGCCAGTTGGACGAATCACCTGTTCTACAACCTGCTCACTATTTTCTTTTTCATACACAGATGGGGTCGCCGATGTAAAAATCATTTGTCCGACGCGCTCGTGAAATTCTTCTGCGCGGAGGGGCCTATTGTCCATTGCAGACGGCAAGCGAAATCCGAATTCTACGAGCGTTTTTTTGCGTGACTGGTCGCCTGCGTACATTCCGCCGATTTGCGGAATAGTTACGTGGGACTCATCTATGATGGTCAAAAAATCCGGCTTTCCGTCTTTGGTCTTTGGGAAATATGATAAAAGAGTGTCGGGAGCAGAGCCTGCAGAGCGTCCAGACATATGCCGTGAGTAGTTCTCAATGCCATTACAGTAGCCCACCTCGCGAATCATGGCGAGGTCATAGGTCGTCCGACGCTTCAAGCGCTCTGCCTCAAGGAGCTTCCCCTCTTTTTCAAATTTCTTGAGTTGAGCGTCAAGTTCCTTTTTAATAACTTTCATCGCGCGACTTTTTTCTGCTTCATTCGTAATGAAGTGCTTCGCAGGGAAAATAAAAATTGAACTAGGCGTATCTATAATTTTTTGCGAAATAGGATCAACTTTATTGATAGATTCAATCCCTTTTGCACACATAGTGATACTCCATACGATTTTCTCAGACACTGGCATGATTTCGATGAGAGACCCAATAGAGCGAAATGTCCCTGGAGTAAGGTCGGCATTGGTGCGGGTGAAATGAATGTTGATGAGTTTTTGCATAAGCTCTTTGCGGTCAATTTTTTGATTAATCGAGAGTTTCATATTCTCTTTTTCATATTCTGCTGGCGATCCCAAGCCGTAGATGCAAGAAACCGATGCAACAATAATCACATCCTTGCGTGTGAGAAGTGCTTGTGTGGATGCGTGGCGAAGACGGTCAATCTCTTCATTAATCTGCGCGTCCTTCTCTATATAAGTGTCAGTCGTCGGCATATACGCTTCTGGCTGATAGTAGTCATAGTAGGAAACGAAGTAGTGCACCGCATTGTTGGGGAAAAACTCTTTGTACTCCTGTGCGAGCTGTGCGGCGAGGGTTTTGTTGTGCGCAATTACGAGTGTGGGTTTGCCGACAGACGCAATGACATTTGCCATCGTAAAAGTTTTACCAGAGCCGGTAACACCGAGGAGCGTCTGCGCGCGCATTCCTTTTTTAAGTCCAACCAAAAGCTCTTTTATTGCCTTTGGTTGGTCCCCTGCTGGTGGCCAATCGGATTTTAATTTAAATATTTTTTCCATAGTATTGCTTCAGAAAATTTGTTTTGAGTGATTCAAATGTCCCACTAAGAATCGCTTCACGCATTTGGTCTACGAGACTTACAAGGAAGCGCAGGTTGTGGATTGACCCGAGAGTTCCTGCGAGCATTTCGTTTGAGCGGAAGAGGTGTGCGATGTATGCACGCGTGTAGTTTTTACAGGTATAGCAATCACACTCACTATCAACTGGCGTAAAGTCTCTTGTAAATTTCACATTACGGAGATTTATTTTCCCATCTTTTGTGTGGAGTGTTCCGTTACGCCCCATGCGAGTAGGTGCTACACAGTCAAAAATATCACAGCCATTTTCAACACCACCAAAGAGATCCTCAGGTTCTCCGATGCCGAGGAGGTGACGAGGTTTATTTTCGGGAAGTATTGCATTTACCCATCCCACAGCATTTGCCATATCGTTCTTATCAAAAGAGCCACCGATGCCATAGCCGTCGAAATCCATAGCACCTAAAACGCGCGCACTCTCTTCGCGAAGGTCTTTATGGCGACCACCTTGCACAACGCCAAGCAACGCCTGCCGATTTTCTCCACTTGGACGTCGGGTTTCCAAGTGCCTATGTGCATCGAGACTTCGCTTTGCCCAACGATGTGTGCGCTCCATTGCCTCGCGTTGATATTCATAAGGAGCTGCGGGTGAAGTGCACTCGTCAAAAGCAAAAATCATGTCTGCGCCAAGGTTGTGTTGAATCTCCATCGAGCGCTCTGGGGTGAAGCGGTGCTCACTGCCGTCCTTGTATGACTTAAAAGTCACGCCGTCCTCGTCGATTTTTGCCAGCTTGCCTGCCTGATCTTCCAGATCTATCTCATCACCGCCGGTAATTTCTCCTTGAGTAACTTTTGATAATTTTCCAACCTTTGAACCAAAAGCCGCACCAAGAGAAAATACCTGGAATCCGCCAGAATCGGTCATTGTGGGTCCATACCAGTTCATAAATTTTCCAAACCCACCTGCGTCGCGAACAATCTCATCACCAGGTTCAAGATAAAGATGATAAGTATTAGCAAGAACAACTTGTGCGCCAAGATCCGCAACTTGTTCTGGAGTGAGCGCTTTAACGGTTGCTTTGGTGCCAACTGTTACGAATGCCGGAGTATTAATACTCCCGTGCGGTGTTGTCAAAATTCCGGCACGCCCGAGACCGTTCATTTTCTTTTCAATTTTGAATGAGATTGGTTTCGCTGGCGTCATTAGGACGCATTGTAGCACACTTGACACAGCCAGTAAACATTGGTAACGTATTAAAAGAATAAGTTTACAACAAACACTGAAAGGGGAAGATCATGCGGACATTCGAGATTATTGCAGCAGTAGCAAACGGAAACGTGATTGGATATCAAGGGGAAATGCCATGGGGTCGTCTACCAAACGACCTCAAACATTTTGAGAGTCTCACCATGGGACATTCAGTCGTAATTGGTTTCAATACTTTGCTGGCCATTGGCAAAATGGCTAACCGCAGAACAAAATTGCTTCCAGGTCGTAAGATTTACGTTTTAACGCGTAATCCAAACAAATTAACTCAGTTTCCGGATTGCTTCTGGCTTCCAGGAGTTAGGGAGGCTTCGTTGATAAATGACAGGGGACGCGTTTTTGTTGCTGGCGGACAGGATATCTATCATCAATTCATAGATCATCCGCAAACGCGGATCATCCACATAACGCGTATCTTTGCAAATTACCACGGCGATACTTTCTTCCCAATTTTGCAGAACGATGCGTGGCAAATAGAAAAGTATGATGTTTGCCGTGCGGATGACAGAAACAAGCATGAGATTGGGTTTATTACCAAGTCTCGAACGAGACCTCATCAATATGAAATGACATAATTCGTTCCGTTTGATTAATAAAAAGCCCTATTCACGTAGGGCTTTTCTTCTGCAAGTAGAACATGTGTTACTCGCGAATTGTGTTTTTAACAACACCGACTACGCCTTTATCAAACTGAGCTGGAAGAAGTTGGTCTGGCTTAGGGTCGACCACATATTGTGCAAGAGCCTCTGCAGCGCGAATGAACATTTCTTCGTTAAATTGTTTAATTCGATGGTCGAGTGCTCCACGGAAAATACCGGGGAACGCGAGCGAGTTGTTAATTTGGTTCGGAAAATCCGAGCGACCCGTTGCGACAACAAACGCTCCTGCTTCTTTTGCCACATCAGGCATAATTTCGGGGATTGGATTTGCGAGCGCAAAAATAATCGGACGCTCTGCCATAGTACATACCATTTCGGAGGTAAGGAGTCCACCTTTTGAAACGCCGATAAAAATATCTGCATCATGGAGGACCTCGGCGAGTGTTCCCATTTTTTTGTCAGTATTGGTCATGCGCGCAAGCGTTTCCTTTTCGGTATTTAAATCAGCTCGTCCTGCAAAGATTGCGCCCTTTGTGTCGCAAATCACAAAATGTTTGAATCCGTATGCAAGAAGAAGCTTAGTGATTGCAGTGCCTGCCGCTCCCGCTCCACTCATTACCACTTGCACCTCTTCTTTTTTACTTCCACGAAGTTTAAGCGCGTTAATAAGACCCGCAAGTACCACCGTAGCGGTGCCATGCTGGTCATCGTGCATTATTGGAATAGGAAGTTCTGCGCGCAGACGTTCCTCTATTTCGAAACATCGTGGAGCAGAAATATCCTCCAAGTTGATGCCGCCGAATACCGGCGCAATATTTTTTACCAACGCGATAATCTCTTCCACATCCTGCGTATTCACACAAATTGGAAACGCATCAATCCCTGCAAATTCTTTAAAAATCGCCGCTTTACCCTCCATGACAGGGATAGCTGCATGTGCACCAAGGTTGCCGAGTCCGAGTATTGCTGAGCCGTCAGAAACAATAGCAACGGTGTTCCCTTTAATGGTGTATTCGTAAGCAAGGTCGGCATCCCGCCCAATTTCGCGCGAGACCTCAGCAACCCCGGGAGTATATGCTAGCGAAAGTTCCGCACGACTTGTGAGCGGAACTTTAGTAACTATTTCGATTTTTCCGTGATGCTTTTTATGAAGCTCTAGGGATTGTTTATATACATCATCCATGGATTCTAGTAATGAGTGCGCGCGTACGCGAGTGAACCATAAAGTCCGCCAAAATCGCCGAGTTCTGCTTTTTCAATGAGAGGCAATTTTGGAAATATTTTTAGAATTTCGGCGAGGTATTTACGAACAGCATCAATTGGGATACCGACTTCTTTCATCATGGACCCGCCGATTACAACGACATCAGGTGACCAGTGCACAATGGTGTTATTTAATCCGTATGCGAGAAATTTTGCGAGCTCGTCCCATATTACGTCATCATGAATCTCATACGGTTTTAAACCGAAACGTTTTTCAATAGAGGTTCCTGACACGTAAGCCTCAAGGTCGTTCCCCTCGCAAGTTGGGCAAAGCGTATTATCAGGATCAATAATTTGATGCCCCGGTTCAAAACCGATGGATGTTTCGTCTATTTTGCCATCAACAATACGCACCCCTCCCACACCCGTGCTCACTGTTATGTATGCGACAATAGATTTGCCTCGTCCTGCACCAAAATGTGCCTCTCCAAGACCAACAAGTGCTGAGTCATTCTCAAGCACTACTGGAACATTGTATGTCGTGTGTAGCGCATTTTTAATATCGCGCCCAACCCATCCGCTCAAGTTGGGGCTTTTTACGAGCATAGTTTTTCGTTCATCAAGTGGTCCGGCGATACCGCCAACAATTGCAGTTACGGCACGACCCTGATCCGTGAGCCCACCAGCAATATTGTCGATAATACGCTTTAAAGTATCGATCCCACTGTCAAAGTCTTTAGGTGTTGAAACCACAACAGGTTCGCCGAGGAGTTTTTCATAATCCGCGGCAACTACACGCATTTTTGTCCCGCCAATATCAAATAATATAAACATACTGCCCATTGTAGCAGACAGAACACAAAAAGTAAAAACCTAGGAACTCTATTTTTCTTGATACAACGGGTTGCACCTAAGGCAAATCCCCAGTTCAACCAGTTTATTGAGGTATTTTATAACAGTCATAATGTATTCTGAATGGCTCCACGTAAGCGGTGTTGCCGAAAGTGGTTCTCCGCTGTATGGATGCAGTTGTTCAGAAAATACTCCAGATTGAGTAGTGTGTCTTACCGCCCATTCGAGCCATTGGTGAACCGGCGCAAAATCAGATTCTTTTTTTGCGCGCGCAATGTAGTACTGTGCGAGCCAAAGAGTGGTTATGATCCATGGGTTTCCAGGCACGCCCGTTGCGTCGCGGAAATAGAGATCCCCTTCGTACCTCGCAACACCGCCAACAGCTGTCTTTAATAAAATGCGGTCCTCAACTTGTTTTATTGCGCGGGCGAGACGCGGGTCATCGATATCAAGAATACCAAAAGCAAAAACGCCATACACGCTGGACATATCAAGGGTGCGGTCAGAAGTAATCGTTCCGTCTTCTGACACGTTAATCATTTTTATAAATGTTCCAGTCTCTTCGTCGTATAAAAAATTGAGTATTGATTGGCGAATTTCAAATGCGGCAGTTGTATAGATATGCTCGCTTTTCTCTTTTCCTAAAAGCTTTGCAAATTTCGCGGCAACCATAAGTGCCTGGTACACCGATGCTGATGTAAATGTGTGAATACCGAACTTCTCTTCCCAGAGATCATAGGAGGCTTTTGGAAGCCGAGTTTTTGGATCGCGGTATCCGACCATAAAATCCGCTGCGCGCTTTACGAGCGTATTATAAATTTTTTCAATGAACTCAATATCCTTCGATTGCGTATAATGATGCCAAAGCGCAATAAGCACCAAGGCCGTTTCATCTTCTTGTATTGGAAGCTCTATTTTGCCATTCCTCATCCACGGATGCCATGAACTACCAAGGGACTCGTCAGAGCGGTATTTATGCATAAAGTACCCATCGTCTGTTATAACGTGCTCGCAGAAATCAAAAAAACGTTCCGCGACATTAAAATCTCCAACCATGTCAAATGCCATCGCTGAAAATGCGCCATCACGCGGCCACATGTAGCTGTACGTGTCACGACCGTTTTGGAGCATGTCAGAATCCGCTGATGCGATAATCGCGCCTCGATTGTCGGCGTGCGTACGAATAGTGAAGACAGATCTTTTAAATAGCGAGATTTCATCCTGCGTAAGTCCATAAAATGAAAAATTGTATTTATTTACCCATGCATGCCAATAATCGCGAGTTGTCCTAAGTAGATGCCCTGGGTTTTTTTCAAGGGTGTACGCATTAAGATCCAGTGCCTCCTTTATAGATTCCGCAGCAGCGACCCAATAGTAAAAAGTTTTTGATTCGTGGGGCGCGATGTCGAGATAAAACCCAACAACGGAATCCGACGGACCATGCTCTATCAAGTTTTTTGAAAGAACTCCATCCTCAGCATCTTTGAAGCTTCCCTCTTTGCCCTCTATTTTAAATATCCCCGCGGTGTAGTCGTCAAAACTCCCTTTTTCCGAAAGGCCATTGATGAGGAATACGCGCTTTCCGTTGTAGTGAATGACCACGTGATTTATAGGGTCAAAATACGCCGTATCTCCACGGTGAGATTCATACATCTCAAACTCATGTCCAAAGAAAAGTTTGATTGTGCGCTCTCGGTCAGAGTCGTTGGTAACTTTTACCTCCCGAAGAAAAATGTTTTTTTCATTGTATACGATGTCAGAAAAATTGAGCGTAACTCCGAGCACATTGTTTTTTGCTGTTGTTTCACCGAGGAGTGATTGATCAGAAGATCGGATATGTATGTCCCAGTTTGAGTGGTCAAACCAATTGAGCTGATAGTCCGCAAATACGCCGACACGATGCGTGTAGTGTCCACCGACGTGATTTTCAAGCCCAACATACGGAAAATAAAAATCACGCACCTGCGCGCGCTTATCCGTGCAGACGAGAATATTTCCATTACCGAGTGAAAGGGACTTAGGCATACGTAAAGTATACAAGTAAGTCGTATTAAAAACAATTTGATACAGAGGCTTTGTTGTTGAAAACTAAATTATAACAGCTCTCTCACCTTAATCTTTTTGGCATGCAGAGGATGTGCAACGACACGGAGACGGAGATCCTGCAGCGCGTTCATATATGCAATGAATGCTTCATACGGAGTACTGTAAGGGTTGAAATATTTATGCACGTCACCATCATTGAACCATTTGGTGCACATATAGTAGAAGTGATCCGAGGTCTGGAGTCTGCGCCAGTCGCTAATGAGCCTCTCGTCATTTGTGGCGAGAACTTCCTCTTCGAGTTTATACACGCTCTGTATTGCATCGTGTTGCATCGGGTTTGAGAGCCATGCGGAAAGATCGCGCTCAACATCCGCCCATGACATATAGTTATGCACATCGAGTTCGGATACTGGCTCGTAACGCTCGATAGCCTCGCTCGGTGTTACAAAGTCATTATCAGGGTGTTTGTAGATCTCCTCAGGCAAGTGACGCAGAAAGTTGAATATTCCTGTGTCTTCCCATTGGTGCTCTCCAAACGTCTCGTAATCCATGAAAAGGTTGATGACATGCCCATTGCCGTTTACTTGTGATGCCCAGTTTGCAAACTTTGGCGCAGTCAAAGGAAAGTCAGCCCAGTCTTTCGATGAAAAACGAAAAGCTATGTCGTCTGAAAGGCGATAGTTTTTGAGAAGAAGTTTGATATTCTCGGTTCCTTGAGGACGATATAAAAAGTTGGGACTTTTCCATCCAAGGACATGATCCGCGCCTTCCGCGATGATGCCTTTGTATCCCATTTTCTCCACTTCGTGCGCGAGCGCATTGTTGTAAATGAGCTCTGTGTTACGAAAAACCGTCGGCGTTACACCAAAAAGCTCCTGTATTTTTTCCTGGTGCATTTTTACCTGCCGGCGGAACTCTTCGGGTGAATACAAAAAAGAAAGCGAGTGATAGTATGTTTCTTCAAGCACTTCCGCGCGACCTGTTGCCACAAGCCTCTGAAAAGACTCGAGTGTCTCGGGGCTGAACTCTTGAAGCTGGTCGAGAAATACTCCAGAAAATGAAAAACTGATTTTAAATTCAGGATGCTTGTTCAATAACTCAAGCATAACCGCATTCGCAGGCAAGTAGCACTTCCCCGCCACCTTATTGAGAATTTTTTTGTTATTGATTGAGCGGTCCGAGTCATCATTGAAATACTCGCTATCATTTCCAATGTCAAACACGCGATAATCTTTCACGCGGAACGGTTGATGCACTTGAAAATAAAAACAAATTGATGCCATAGGTTGTTAGTATACCAGAGTTTGATTAAATATAGCGAGTTTCCTGTGTTGCTCCGCATTGGCAAATGATTTTTTCATAGTAATCAATGCACTTTTTGCTTGCGGCGTCCCATGTGACTTTTTTTACCTCCTCACGGCTGTTGCCCCAGAGGGTCTGCCAGAGCGAGCGATGTGAGATAACGCCAAGAATTTTGTTTGCCATATCTTCTGTATCCCAAAAATCTGTTTTGAGTGCATGAACCAGTACCTCAGCTACGCCTGACTGTTTTGAAATGAGTACCGGTGCTCCTGCTATAATCGATTCGAGTGGGGTGATGCCAAATGGCTCCGACACGGACGGCATCACAAAGAGGTCTGCTATATTATACACTGCAGTCAGGTCATCTCCGCGAAGGAATCCTGCAAAGATTACGTGGTCCGAGATACCCAATGACGCCGCCTCAAGCATCATCTGTCTTTCCATGTCGCCGGAGCCAGCCACAATAAAGAGAACATTCGGGTTCACTTCGAGTACGCGTTTTGCCGCTCGAATAAAATACTCAGGACCTTTTTGAATAGTAATGCGTCCAACGAAAAGTACAATCTTCTGCCCGGCTTTTTTTAGTTCAGAAAGTTTAGCGGGAACATTCACGTAGTCGCATTCGTCGATGCCGTTATGTACAACCTGGATTTTAGATGCTGGAATACCATAATGCTCTACAATTTTGCCCTTTGTAAAATCTGAGACCGCGATGATACCGTCGGCATACTGCATACTTTCTCTCTCAATATTGTAAACGTCCTGATTTACCCCCTGCCCGCCTGTGCGGTCAAACTCGGTTGCATGCATATGAAGAATGAGGGGCTTCCCAGAGATTTTTTTTGCCTCAATTCCCGCAAGAAAAGAAAGCCAATCGTGCGCATGGATGACATCGAAATGTTCTTTCTTTGCAATATCTCGAGCGCGGAGCGCATAGCGACGAACTTCTTGCATGAGAGTGTCACCGTAGATATCCGAAATCATCTTGTCTCGCTCGCGAACATAGCTGTCCGAGGTGACATATGGTCTCAACGTTGTCTCAATCTCATGGAACTTTACGCGGCGCTCGTCAGCAAAAAGAATATTCATAAATGAAGCGGAGACGCCAACCTTTTTGGGAAGCACAAAGAGTACCTCGATTTTTCTCCCTGCGAGTGCGCGTGTAAGACCGAAACATGCAGTACCAAGACCCCCACTGTTGTGGGGAGGAAATTCCCATCCGAACATAAGTACGCGCATATATTTTTTTAAAAAGCTTGCGCTTATTGTAACACGATTAAAAAAATAAAAATGCACAAATATACTGTGGATAAGTAGCTCAAGAGATTTATTGTACTAATGTGCCAGACAATTACTAAAAATACCCACATGCTGAACAATCACGTCTATAATTTACTCCTTCAAGCTACACAGAAACACAAGAGCTCATGGCGTATAAAGAATGCATACAAGAAGACGCTTATGGCTACGAAGGATGCAGAACATTTTGGGAAAATATGAAAAAAGATAAAGAAGGTCATATCGCAGAGCTCAAGATAATGATTAAGAAACCATTGTAGTTTAGATAGATTACTCAAGGCAGAGAAAACCCTGTAGCTGCCGGGTTTTCTCTGCCTTGATTTTTGTATTAAACTGTGATATAATTGCACTTACCTATGGAGCCTCTTACTTTCCCTATTCGCCTAAACCGCTACCTTGCCCACAAAGGTTATTCTACACGCCGTGGCGCCGATGAACTCATTACCAAAGGTTTGGTAAAAATAAATGGGAAAGTTGCTGTGCTCGGAGACAAAGTAGAGTCACCCGATGATATTGTTGAGGTCTCTGCAAAGGTCATCGCAAAGATTCTAGGCTCCTATCGCTACCTCGCCTACTATAAGCCACGCGGTATTTCTACCGACACGCAAACAGAGGGAGAAAGCATCAAGTCGTCTCTGCCAGCACTACGCGGACTCTTTCCTCTTGGTCGTCTCGACAAAGACTCGGAGGGCCTTGTAATCCTTACCAACGACGGGCGTTTGACTGACCGCGTGCTTTCTCCCGACCGCGTGCATGAAAAGGAATATTTAGTAAAAGTTGATAAAAAGATTACAGATACTTTTATTCGCCACCTTGAACGCGGTATTTTAATAGAAATATACAAAACGAGGCCCGCAAAGGCCCGTCGCGCAGGAGAAACACTTTTTCGTATTGTGCTTACCGAAGGCAAGAAGCACCAAATCCGCCGTATGTGCGCTGCCGAGGGTTATCAAGTCCTTGAACTCAAACGGTTGCGTATTATGAATATAAAACTCGGCGATCTAAAAGAAGGCGCGTATCGAGATATCGCGAGCGAAGAACTCGAAACCCTCAAAAAAAGTATCGGATTGTGATTAAAAAAACAAGGCATGAACCACGAAGAACGCAGTCATCATAATCGCTGACAGTATACTTGACCATACTGCGATTAGTACTGCGCGTTCGAGCGATTGAGTGCTTGCGGATGTCTTACGGCGAATAAGGAAGATAACCGTAAATAAAAAGATTGCAAGCGCACTTTTCCCAAGCCAATGATGCGCAAAAACAGTTTTCAGCGTATCCTTAAGTGGGCTCCACAATTCAGCGCCGATTGTGAGAATCGTAATTAGTACGGCAACCGCTGCAGTTCCTTCTGCTGCAGCACGCGCTCGAATTAGTAAATTGGTGTCTCGGACGTGAGTTGTCATCTTATGAGTAGATATTTTCATATTGTATATATTTTATGAGCGCGCCGCGCCAGAAATGATGATTCCCGCACCCGCAATAAATGCGCCAAAGAGGAGTATGGTGAGGGCGAGATTCCTCACCGCTTTTTTTATCTTATCGTCTTGCTGTTTTTCTAGCACTAGTATTAAAAACCAAAGCGCAAGCGACATAAAAGGAAGCATAATAAAAATGTGCTCCTTTGCTTCCATGATTACTTGATGCGCCCACGGATATGCTCCCTTTAAAATTACCGGCTTCACTGCTTTACCATAATAAACAACGTAGTAATAGGCGCCACTCGCCCACGAGCCTAAAAAGCCTATTGTCGCCCATCCGGCAAGTGAGCGTAAATACTTCCATGATGGTGTTTTGCGCAGAAAATGCATGAACACAAGGTGTGTTAGTCCGATAGCCAGCACTCCAACGAGTACGTGAGCTATAAGTGCGTATGTAAGCGGTGCGGTCATAATGTTAATGTTCTTTGTGCGGTACAAACTTTTTGTGTATTAACTGCAAAATATAATACATTGTCACAACCGCAAGAGCGTATATACTGAATATCGTTACATATGATGAATTTACATCGCCGCGCGCGAAGACACCAAGAACGAGCGCAGCATACCACGAGGTGATAGAAACAGCACTCCCCCACAAAAGAGGGATGAGGCGTAATTGCATAAGTACTGCGCTTGCGGACAAAATACCAATGACCGCAAACTTCGCCCACAGGGCAGAAGAGTACAACAACTCTTCCGCACCTGACAATCTGTAGTAAAGTAGAAAACCAAAGCCAGAAAGAACGAGCAAAAAGAATCCGAGCCGCAAAACAGCATAGGTACTCTGCATAAGCGCGTTTTCATCCGGAGAAATCTCGCCATCACGCTTCGCGTACACAAGATTTACTTCGGCAAATGTTGCGCCACCGACACCAAGGGCTACCCCTACGATATGCGCGATAATGAGGATTGTGTACCAGTCCATAATATACGCTTCATATTACACTAAAATCCCTCGCTTGCCCAAATAGGGCTTTCTTTTGTCGACATTGCGAGCACTGCGTCGCGAAGTGATGTCGGAAAAACCACTGCATCACGAAGCTCGTCACGTGTGAGCCACGCAAATTCCAAATGGTCTTCTTGGCTTACGCGACCACCGTCGCTTAATAGTACTACTTTAAAGACAAGATTTATTTCGTGAACCTCACCATTCTTCGTATGAAATTTATTTTCTGACGCGCCAAGAAATCGCATTACTTCGCTTTCCTCACCCAATTCTTCCGCAATTTCCCGTACAAGCGCCTCGGGAGCGCTTTCACCTTCCTCAATATGCCCACCGGGAAAAAACCAATTTGCGAGCCCTTTTCCACGACAAAGTAAAAATTTGCCATCTTCCTCTACCACCGCGCGCGCAATACATTCAATGTTTCGCATATTTAAAAGTAATTAAAAAATACCATTAGACCAATCACAATAGAAGTAGTGGCAACAACGAACACAAACCCGGCCATAATATCCTTTATTTTCCCAATTACCGGGTCGGTCTTCGGCTCAATTTTATTGCATAAGTCTTCGACCGCAGTGTTGACCATCTCGGCAGCGAGGACAGCGCCGATGCATCCAATGACGATTATCCATTCAAGCAGTGAGAAATCAAAATAACATGCGGAAACCAAAACAATAAGCGCAGTTGCGCACTCGATACGAAAGTTTACCTCTTCTTTCCATACAGTGCGGATGCCGTTCATTGCCCACCCAAAGCTCTTGATCAACTTGTTCATCCTTTCATTATACCACGAAGCCTGCTTATTTTTGTTTTCCCTCCCACTGTGCCACTTCTTGCTCGTTCATGCCAAGATAGTGTGCAACTTCGTGAAAAACTGTTTCGTGGACGATTGCTCGCACTCGCACAAGGTCACCGTTTGCGCTCCTTTCTGTTGGACCTTGAAACACAACGATAACATCGGGGAGCGTCATCCCTATGCCGTAATTATCTCCACGCTCAATAAGAGGCACACCTCTATATAACCCAAGGAGGTCCTGTCCGAATGCTAAGTGATTTTCCGTACGTGTCTCAGCGGAAGTTTCCTCCTCAACCGTAAAAACAACATTTTTTATCTTATGCTGAAACTGTTCTGGTACTTTTGCAAGTTCATCAATAACAATTTGTTCGAATTCTTCGCGGGGTATCATTGTGTGAAAAGTATATCATTACCATTGTGCATTAAAAACCCGTTTACAAATTATTAAGAAAAAATTCCATAATCTTTTTCTGGTATGCATCATCAAACTGGCCATGAGAAAGATTTTCTTGAAACCAAAAGTTTGCGCGAGGATTATTTTTAAATGCATCCTGAAGCAGGAGCGCATGTTTAAATGGAATCATCTCATCGTTTTTGGAGTGAATGATGAGAATTGGGATTTGAATATTTTTTGCCGCTTCCACGGGAGAAGCCTTGCTTATATCGATACCAAGAAACAATTTCGTCCAAAGCTCGGTGAGCCACGCGAGCGGATAATCGAGCAGCGATAGACGATAAAGCTCGCGTGCCATCAAATCTAATCTCGCATAGCTCGCCTCAGAAACAACAGCCTTAATCTCCGGTCTTTGTGAAGCAGCCATGAGTCCAACAGCCCCGCCCATAGAAAATCCCCATACGCCGACCTCATTAATACCGCGTGATTTCAGATATTCCATCGCGGAAGCAAAGTCTGCTGATTCTTTCGCGCCCGCTGTGGAATATGATCCCCCACTCTGTCCAAAGTGGCGGAAATCAAACAAGAAGAGATTATATTTCTCGTTCAAAAACACAAGCGCGGGCAAAATGTCCCCTTTGTCGGCAGGGTATCCATGGAGAAGCACTATGGTTTTTGCATCCGTGCTTTTGTTTGGGATAAACCAGCCTGACAGAGCAAGTCCGTCTGCTGTTTTTAAAGCTACTTCTTCGTAATCAAGACCAAGCTCCTTTGGTGTGACCGTTGAAATTATTTTTGGCGGGCGAATCGACATATAAAAGCCCCACAATGAAGTAATCAGAAGAAATAGAACTAGAGTGAAGAAGATAACTTTCATTGCAGTGATTTTTGGCGGAACGTCGGTGTGCTCCGTGTACGATATGCAAATTTCCGTATTTCCTCAACAATAATGATTGAAGAAGCGACTGCAAGAATCATCCCCCATTCCGCAAGTGATAGGGGAACAGTATGTAAAAGTTTTTGCCCAACGCTCGTATACAGTGCGCTTATCTGGAGCATGACTACTATCGCTGTCGCGCCAAGGAGAAATAAATTAGAAAAAGGATTCATTTGACATATAGACAAACGCTCAGACCGACAATTCCACACATTGAACCACTGAAATACCGCGAGGAGTGTAAGGGATATTGTCCATGCCTTTGCAGAATCTCCTGCCTCATATCCACTAAAGAGGTATAATGTGCCGACTGCCATCACGCTCGCCATTATCACGATGCGTGTTATCATCAGCCGGTCAACAAGGCGACGCGATTCCTTCGTGCGCGGTTCAACCAAAAGACCTTTTTCTTTTGGTTCCATTGCAAGTGCTGTGTCCAAAAAACCATCAGTAACAAAGTTGAGCCAAATGATTTGTGCCGGCAAGATAGGGACCATGTAGCCCAGAATTATCGCACCAGCGATTGTCAAAACCTCTCCCGCACTCGTGGAAAACAAATAGAGAATGACTTTCTTGATTGTTTTATAAATACTACGTCCTTCCTCGACTGCAGAAATTATGCTTCCAATGTTGTCATCCAAAAGAATGATATCTGACGCTTCTTTTGCTACTTCTGTGCCGATGCGGCCCATCGCAACGCCAAGATCTGCCGCAGACAAGGACGGCGCGTCATTTACACCGTCCCCAGTCATTGCTATGATATTTCCATTTTCTTTATATGCGCGAATAATGCGGAGTTTGTGTTCAGGTGTCACACGCGCGAAAACAGAAACATTTGAAATTGCGCGAGCGAGGTCTTTGTCGGACAGAAGCTCAATTTCTCCCCCGCTCATAATCTTGTCTCCTGCATTATAAATACCCGCCTCCAGAGCAATCGCGTGCGCAGTAATGCGATGGTCCCCAGTAATCATCACAGTACGGATTCCCGCATCACGTGCGTATAAAACGGTACTCGCAACTTCAGTGCGCAGTGCATCACGCATCGCAAGGAACCCGACAAATGTCGCACGTGGCGGGTTCCCCGCACTCGGTAAGTTCTCGCTTCCGGCAGACATAGCAAGCGCGATGACACGAAGTCCTTCCTTTGAAAGCGACGTGAGCACAGATTCTATAAATTCTCGACTTTTCGTATCAAGTGGCACGCTCGCGCCATTTCTCCATATCGTATCGCAAAAATCAAGAATAATTTCAGGAGCGCCAGACAGCGACAAGACATTCGTGTCCCCGACCTTATGCAACACCGCGTGATATTTAAGCGTATAATCAAACGGCATTTCTGAAACAAGCGGCGACTCTTGCTCGAGAATATTTTTGTGAAATCCAAGCTTCTGCGATAAAACAAGCATCGCCGCTTCAGTGGGATCACCCGAGAGGTTCCACTGATTGTGTTCCTCGTTCCATACCACGTGTGCATTTGCAGAAAGAGCGGAAATTTTTCCGATGAGCAAAAGTTCCTGGTGGTTCGCTATGTCCACCATATCGCCCGCAATATGCACATCGCCGCGCGGATCGTATCCGATACCGCCTATTTCAAAAAACCTGCCATCCGTGTAAACTTTTTGAACTACCATCTCGTTTTTTGTAAGTGTGCCCGTCTTGTCGACCGCAAGAATATCCACCTGCCCAAGTGCCTCCACCGCATGCATTTTTTTCACGAGCGCATTTTGTTTGCCCATTCGCCACACACCTGTTGCCAAAACAAGCGTCAGCACAATCGGAAGCCCTTCTGGAACAATTGAGACCAAGAGAGATACAACGGTAAGGAACATTTCTCCGGATTCCTTCCCCATAATGATACCGAGGGCAAAAAGCAAAAGGGAAATACCCGCTGCAACAAAAATAATCAAGTGCGCGAGTTTCTCAATGTTTGCTTTGAGTGGTACATCGCTGCCAATTGCGACAATCTCTCTCGCGATGAGACCTATCTCTGTATCGAGACCAGTTCCAATGACAATAGCTCTTCCTGTGCCAGTCGCAATATGAGTACCCTTAAAAAGTATATTGCGTCTATCAGCGACGGGAAGTGTTTCCTCAGATATCGTATCTGTTATCTTGCGCACCGTGGTCGACTCCCCAGTAAGCGCCGCTTCGTCTACGCGCAAGTGTAGAACTGAAATAAGTCTCGCATCTGCCGGTACCCGCTCACCTTCTTGCACGATTATTATGTCTCCGGGAACGATTTCCTCATCAGAAACGATTACTTCTTTTCCATCGCGTAAAACGGTGGCGTTGGTTTCGACAAATTTTCGAAGACTCGCCAGTGTGTTTTGTGCGCGTCCTTCTTGTATTGTTCCAACAATTGCATTGAATACAAGAACAGCAAGAATAATAAAAGTGTCTGAAGTTTCTCCAACCAAAAGTACCGCTCCTGCCGCCGCGAAAAGAATATAAATGAGAGGGCTTTGAAACTGTCGCAAAAAAACAAATATTAAATTGTCTGATTTTGCCTCAGGAAGTTTGTTCCCACCATATTTTTGAAGGCGGAGTAATGCCTCAGAGGTGCTTAATCCACTTACGTCCGTTCCAAGCAGATTAAAAACATCCTCAACCGACTGCGTGTGCCACACTGGTCGCTCATCATTGTTCCCGTTCATTACTTTCATTGTATCAAATTATACTTAAGAAGTTTTCAAAATATTTGTAACGTAATCAATAACCGCTTCACCGTGTCTTTCAGGTTCTACGTTTTCCCAAACATGCACTACCGTGCCCTCTTCATCTACTAAAAATGTTGTTCGTGCGACGCCGGTGATTGACCAAACTCCAAGAGCATTTAAAAGTTCGTGCTTTGTATCTGCCCAAAGTGGGAACTGAAGCTCATGATGTTGAGCAAATTTTTTGTGCGACTCTTCATCATCAGGGCTAATACCCACTACTGCGACCCCAAGCGCTTTAAACTCTCCGTACACATCCCGAATACTGCATGCTTCTTTTACGCACCCTGGAGTCTCGTCCATTGGATATGCGTATAAGACTGCATAAGAACCGAGAAAGTCGCGTAACGAAACAGATAAACCATTCTGGTCCAAAACTTTAATATCGAGTGGCGCCTTTCCTCCTGTTTTTATCATTATCTAAGTATACCACTACAATAAGTATCGCAATGCCTATTTTGAATTTTCCTGTGTATTAATGAAATTCAGCTTTTCTTCGCGTGACCACCTCTTGAATTCTGCTTCACGGGCACGAGCAGTCGCAAAGTCAGGCACCTCTTCTGAGTATTTCAAAACAACCGGGCGTCGGATTTTGGTGTAATGTGCGCCACTTTTTAGATTATTGTGCTCGTACAACCTTTTCCCAAGATTGTTTGTACTACCGACATAAAGCGTCCCATCTGCGCATTCTAAAATATACACAAAATAAGACATGAAAACATAATTTTACCTCAACCCGTGCTCACGGAAGCATTCGACGTACTTTCGATCTAGTCCTAAAATATGCCCTGTCCACCATTCTCCCAAAAAATCCATCAATTCAAAAGGCAAAGCAACTTCGTTGTTGAGATAGTCATTTTTAAATTTAACAATCATCTTCCGAGCTTCATCATGGGACTTTATGTGTTCTGCTCTATCTTTATAGTCAAACTGTTCAAAATATTTCTCTTCTGTCGCAAAATGATAGTCCGCCCACTCGCTAAGTTCCTCAAGGATTGTTTTCAAGTCTTCATTTTCGGTCGATGCTTGCATTGCATGATAAAGTTTATTGATGATCCCAGCCATCTTTTGATGTTGTGCATCAATTTCTGCAATATCGAGGCGATATACATCGCTCCACATGAGTAAATCTTTCATGATAAATATCCATTAATCAATTAGTACGTTTATTATATCATTTTTTAAAAAAATTCACGGTCAACTCTGGCTCACCAAGGACTACCCTTGGTAATTTATAGCATTCTGTACAGCTTGTCCCATATTGCGTACATCGCGTAGGTGTCTTGCCCGCAATAAATTTTTAGATGTTTTGAGATATGCTCGCTAGTTTCTAGTGGAGTTTTTTTGTCGGTCATCTCCCACCAGGAATTTGATGCTTGCCCACCCTCTTTGATAACGAGGCTGTCGTACGACAAATCAACAAGCGCAGGTAGAACTTTTTTAATTGAGGTGCTTCCTTTAAATTTTGGATGCACAAAATGCTGTTTCTTGAAAACATCCATTAGGTCGTAGAGCATATTATTTATACGCTCCATCGTGGCTTTGTGCTCTGGCAAGCGCTCACCGAGCTCGCGGTTTACTCCAGCCTCAAAGGATTTATTCCACGCAATCACTGTCCCCTTCGGTCCAATATTTTTTTCGAGAAGCTTTGCCACAGCATCCGAAGGGTCACTCCGCTTTTCATGAAGATACTCAATGTGAGACATTTTGTCACCTGGTTTTTCAAGAATGTGAAGTGAAAACTGAAATGGGATCCTTTGGTATGGGCGAAAACCATCAAACGCTGGTATCGCAGGAGCGTATGTTTCGTAGTCAAAAAAGTAAAGCGGGAACACAAGGTCTTTTATTTCTTCACTAATTCCCACCATATCAATCATTGGTTTCTGTCTGCGATGCACGGTAATTTGGTTTACCTGAACATCAGAAAGCTCCATACCCTCGGGGATGTCCAGCATGTTGAAAATTTTTCCATCCACAAGTGTTGCAAGTTTCTTTTTGCTCGTTCCAATGCGTGAAATATCATGAACCGAGTAGCTCGGAACTTCAGGGTTTGAATATGCAAATGTCGTGCAGTGACGGCTTCGCCCATTATAAATACATTCACATCCACCAGATGGCTCTTTTTTGTTATTTAAATATTCCTTAGCAGTTTTCATCTGTTCCTCCACAAGCGCGAGACCTGCGGTAACTGCTTCTGTCTGGTCCTCAATCAAAAATAGCTCTTCTGTATTAAGCGCGCCAAAACGAACATAATCTTTGTTTAGATGCACAAGGAAATATTTTCCCATAGGCACATCCGCGCGAGAAAGCACCGACTCCTGAAACGTGAGGTCATCAATATGGTTGTGGTCAGTCCCGCCCTCCTTGAGCGAGTTTGTGCCCTTTATTTCATACAAGTCCCAACAGCTTTCTTTTTCATTCCAAACAAGCGCGTCATTTCGCGCAATGAAACCATCCTCAATAAATGTTGCTTGAAAAATACACGGGGTACGTTCCTCCATTAGCTCACGTGTTTTTTCTACGGCCTCCTCACCCCTTTCCAAAACCTCCACCCCTCCAGCAAATATGGAGAGCTTGTGAGCCTCGGCTTCCACCTCGTTTCCTTGCTCCATCAAGTTCTGCTCAAAAGCTGAAAGCTCAAACTTCTCCAAGAGTTCAGGCTTGTGGAGCTTAAGCCAAGTATTCTTCGGACAGAAAACATAATCAAGAAAAATTGTTTTGGAGATGATCATTACTGACTATTCTACCATAAACTTAAAAACACCAGCATGGTGTTTTTAAGTTTAGTCGGAGTTTCTTGGCAACCAATCCATGAGTTTTTTGCGATGTTGGTCGAGGGACCAGAGTTCACCGTGCGTAAAAAGCGCCGTATGCGCATCCCTAAACTTTTGAAGAAGGGTCGCAGTAGCACGAGGCCAACCAGTAGGCATGTTTTTGTTGTAGGATTCCAAAAACTCAGAAACAGGAATCAAAACAGGCGTTTCCTTCATATTTTTCTTTTGACCAAGCATAATATGCATGATAACACAAAAAACACAGAAAAACAAGGTTCTAGAATACACTATTAAACTAAATTTCGTAAAAGACTAACGATAGTAAGGGGACCGACGCCACCGGGAACAGGGGTCATAAATGAAGCCACATCCCCACATGCGGGGTCCACATCGCCAACGAGCTTGCCTGACTGCTCACTCGTACCCGCATCGATGATCACGACACCTTTCTTTATCATGTCTGGCTTAATGCTATGCGGAACACCCATTCCTGAGATAATAATATCTGCATCTTTAAGGAGTGCGAGTTTTTCTTTTTTGCTTGTCTTTATGTCGATCACACGGTGAGGCACTTTCATTCGATTGAACATTAGGTGCACAGGCTCTCCAACGAGGCGCCCCTGCCCTGCTACAACGATTTTTTTACCATTAAGCGAAACGTTGCACGACTCGAGTATTTCATGCACCGCTTGCGCAACGGGCGGAGTTCTGTCTATTTTCCCTTTAGCATAGCTTTCTTTTGCTACAGTACCCAGCACATCAATATCTTTGAGTGGTGGCACCACGTCGAGAATTTTCTCATTGTCGAGCCCCCCGCTGAGCGGAAGCTGAACAACAATGCCATCGTAATCGTTTTCACTAAGCATCTGCACTGCTTTAATTGCCTCAGCAGTTGTTTCAATATTTGAAAATTTCTTCACCTCAACAGAAATACCCACACGCTCCGCCACTCGTGTCTTTATCTTCACAAATTGTTCCATTGCTGCATCCACGCCAAATATCACGAAACAAACTCTTTTCGGCGTCGAAAAGAGAAGCTCAGTCACAAGCTTCTCTTCAAGCGTTTTTGCGATTTTGTTTCCGTCGACAAGCATATGTACAAATTATTCTGTTGTTACACCGTCAAAATGTTCTTCTTTTTCATCCGCCTTGGTTTTATGTACCGTGCCGTCCTTATGCTCTGCTGGTGAATAAATGCTGTAAAGTTTTAAATGTGTACTTCCTGTGTTTAGTACATTGTGGCGAGTCCCCTGTGGAATAACGACGGCGCTACCATCAGATACCGCATGCTCCACACCATCAAGAATAACTTTTCCTTCGCCCGCCTCAAAACGGAGGAATTGATCCAGGTGATGCGTTTCCTCGCCGATCTCCTCACCCACGGCAAGATTCATAAGCACAAGCTGACTGTTTTTCCCCGTATAGAGCACTCGCCGATAATCCTCATTCTCCAAAGTCGCTTCTTCAATGTTTGTAATGTATCCTTTCATAGGGGAATAATAGCACACATTTTTTAGGAGCGTGAGTTCGCAGAAAGGCACAAATACAAAATTAAATGGTAAGATAATACCGATGATATATCATTTTATTTCTAATAATATTTACAGCGCGCTATTCATAGGGCTCCTTTTTGGAGGAGAGACGGCTCTCCTTCCCGCAATATATTTTGGTATATCCGGGGTAATCAATCTTGAAGCAGTTATTGGAATATCGATTATAGCAACTGCGATTTCGGACACGTTTTGGTACTATCTGGGACGAACCATGTCCGCGGAAAAAATATCATCCTTTAAAATCCTTAAAAAATATGTTGCCAAAATAGCAATTCTTTCAAATTCTTTCAAAAGTAACGGCCTTACGCTCCTTTTTTTCTCAAAATTTGTTTATGGCACACGAACTGCCGCACAAATACTTTGCGGAGTACATTCCATCAATTTTGTTAAATATTTTTTTATAAATATTTCTGGTATTTTGGCACTCAACATTTTTTTTCTCACGCTAGGCATGATGGTCGAAAAAAGTTTTGCGCAATTTGTAGAATCTCCGACACGCCTCTGGCTCGCGCTACTCCCCGTCCCCGTCTGTGCGGTGGTGCTTCAGACTTTATTTAAGAAATTAATATGGAAAAAATTATTTCAGTTATAATACCGGCATATAACGAATCTGCTGGGATCAGGCGGGTGATCAAAATAATAAGATCGTCTCCCATTGTTCGTGAAATAATCGTGGTAGATGACGGCTCATCAGATAATACATCAGCTATCGCGATTCGCTCGGGTGCGCAAGTAATCACGCTTCCACGAAATAGAGGTAAAGGACAGGCAATGCAAGCCGGTGTCAATGAAGCAAAAAATGATGTGATTCTTTTTTGTGATGGAGATATGTACGGATTTTCTGAGACAAGCATCAAAAACATGGTGTCCCCAATAATTGAAGGAAAAGAAGACATGGTAATAGGTATTCGTCCGGTAATTTCCTCCATTCAACGTATTTTCCCTTTTCTTGTACCGATAAGCGGTTTTCGAGCTATTAAAAAAAGTCTGTGGTCAGAGATTCCCTCAAAATTTATTTCTGGCTATCAAGTAGAGCTAGCTATTAATTTTGTAGCAAGAAGAAATGGCTGGCGCGTTCTACATTTTGACGTACCAGGGCTCAAGCATTCTATCAAAGAGGCGAAGTTGGGGATATTCTCTGGACTTGTGGCACGCGCCACAATGAGTTTTGATGCCCTGTTGTTCTTTCTTGATTTGTATTTACTGAAGCGCGCGGAATCAAACGCAGCACTAAAAAAAGCCAAGGCGTACGAGCGAGTGCGCTTACAGAAATAATAAATCGCGGTCCAAATCATCAGAATCGGTTCCCCGTGCTTTTTGTGTGATCGCTTTATGAGTTGAACCAAGATAGATTACCCGTTTGCCAAACTTATCCTCAAGGCAATCAATTTGTTTATGTATTAAACCAAATTTATCGCTTTTAATAGTGCCTCCAAACAAATCTTTTTGTGATATAAAATTTAGCGTAAGATCCTGCAAGATTGTACCCGTGGTGCGATAGAGAGTGCCTCTCGCGTAAATTTTTTCAAAGTGCAGATGAACGAGAGAAAGTAAAATTTCTGGCGAATTTGAAGGAACGGGGAGCGTTACTGTAATTGTTATTATTTTGAAATTCTGAGTTTTAAGAAAAATGGAAATCTTCTTTGGCACCAGTCCATAGTACCGTGCCTTTCTGCAAGCATCCTCTATATGTTTTGAAAACTGTGACCACAAAAAAGTTTTATCATTTGTCGAAGGAGTAAATGTTTTTGTTTTTTGAATCGATGAATAAGCTGTTTTTGCCTCTGTATCTACTTCCATAACTAAGATCCCGTTGAGCTCCTGCCAAATTGTTTCATATGGCTTCGAAAGGTTCTGTCTGATCCATGAAATATCTTTACTGCTAAAATCCAAGGCAGTGTGCACCCCCTTCTTTGTTAATAATTCCGAAGTTTTTGGACCGATACCCCAAATTTTCTCGACAGATTTTTTTGCAAGAAAGTCCGGCGCTGTATCGCAATCAATTATAGTGAGACCGTTTGGCTTAACCCAGTTTGATGCAACTTTTGCGAGAACTTTCGTCGGCGCGAGGCCTATCGATACCGACAGCCCGAGTTCTTCATTTATTTCTGATTTAATTTTTTGAGCAATCTCCCAATAAGTCAGCTTGAGTGTGCGGTCGAGACCAGTGAAATCGGCAAAGCATTCATCTATGCTGTATTCTTCTACGCCATAGGCGTACCTGCGTACGATATCGAACATCTGGCTTGAGTATTCGGCATAGGCACGATAGTCTCCTGGGAGAATTACTACGCATGGAAAATCTCTCTTGATCTTGAATATAGGCATCCCGCGAACAACCCCAAGTGCTTTTGCTTCGTATGACAATGCAGACACAATCCCCCGTTCCTCGCCAGTTACCACAGGAAGACCTTTTAACGATGGATTTTTTGCAATCTCTACACCCACAAAAAAAGCATCTCCGTCGATATGAAAAATTATCTTAGATTTTGGGATAGGAAGGTCGCTCATCCACCACATTATACCAAATCTGAATGTGTCATACGGAAAGCAACAAATATCAAGGAAAACAAAATTCCAACAAGCCCAAAGAATTTCAGCGTATCACCGTATATAACCGCTTCGCTGGCATATGTAGAAATAATTGCAAAAGGGAGTTCTGAAAGAAAAGTGATGGCTATGTAAGTTCCCGCAGGGTAACGAATAATGCCAAACGCGTACCCAAGCTCTGCTGGAAGCGCAATACGTAAAAGTAACGCAGTAGTAAAAGTCGTGCGCTTTTTGACCACGTTGCTCCAATCATCAAGTTTCTCTGTTGATACGAAATAAGAAACAGCCTTATACCCAAAATAGCGTCCAATAAGGTATGCAGTTATGTCGCCAATGAACCATCCACAAAGTAAAAATATTATTGTAGGAACAGGCCCCCAAATTACGGTAGCTATCGGTACGAGTGGAATGTTTGTCAGCGGACTAATAAGGGCAGCGAGTGCTGATGTCAGCACAAACACAAGAATCGCGAGGAGTTGATTTTGTACTGCGAGCTCATTTAAGTAATCCGCTATTGTGTAAAATGTACCTTGTAGAACGCTTGAATACCAAAACAAAAAAGCAATTACTATTGCAATGCATAAGAAAAGAATGAGACGTTTGTTCATAGAATAAGTATAGCAAGTATTACGCTCATTGGTGTCAAAACCTGTCTAAACTTTGTGGAAATCGTCTTTCGCTTCTTTTGGATTTCAAAAACTCATGGCGGATTTTCTCGAAAACCCCGTCGCGCCCTATTGCGACGCTCCGCATTTTGGCGAAAAAACGAATTCTACTTTGTGGCTGGGAGGCTTGGAATCGAACCAAGATTCTCGACTTCAAAGGTCGGTGTCCTACCATTAGACGATCTCCCAAGGTATTATTCAATTTTGCGTACATTTCTTGACTGTGCCAAAAGTATGGCCGAGGCCGCGATTCCGTCTTATGTCTCTATGTGAGACATCGCGACGCGAACTTAAGCTTTTTTATAGTCGAACGCTTCGCTTGTAAAAAACTTAAGTTCGCCTACCATTAGACGATCTCCCGATGTATTTATTTTTTACAATAATACTTGTGCACAATACACCAAAAAGCTCTCTTAGCCAAGTGTCATATATTCGTAGCCATGACTACGAATATATGACACTTGGCTGTTTGATAAGCAAATCAAATGTAAGACTGGTAACAGTTGCACTACTTTCCTGCTATCCGGAGCAAGGCCAGCTCAAGCGCGAGTCCAGGTACAACTGCTACGCGCACACTCTCGTATGCACGGAGTAGTTCGGCAAGCTCCTTTGAAGTGAGGGTTTGAATCGCACTTTTTGCGAGATCCTCAATCAGTGCCATATCTTCAGTTGGAAAATCCCCTATCATCTCCTTACGAGATGAAGCGACAAAGCGAAACATCATCACTGCGCGCATTTTACGAAGTAATAAATCAAGAAAAACTTTTTCTTCCACGCCACGTTCTATTGCGTTCGCAAGTGCTGAAAGCCCCCTTTCAACATCACGTGCAACAATTGCGCGAAGAAAATTATTTACCAGCCGGCTCTCGGGCGCGCCGGTAACCGCTTCAACTTCCTGCTGCGAAATCTTTTTATCAGATGACGATGCGATAACTTTTTGCAAAATTCCAAGCGTGTCACGGAATGAGCCCTCGCCGAGTAGTGCAATGAGGTCGGACGATGCAGGTTCAAGCGCATAGCCTTCTTTTTTTGCAACAGCCTCAACGAGTGTCTTCAATGTTGTCTGCGAAGGTTTTTCAAAACGAAAACTCTGACAACGCGAAACAATTGTTTCAGGAATTTTATTTTCATCTGTCGTGGCAAGAATGAAGACCACATGACGTGGCGGTTCTTCGAGAGTTTTCAAAAGTGCAGGAAATGCTTCGCGTGAAAGCATGTGTGCTTCGTCGATAATGTACACTTTGTATGGCGAGTGCATTGGCACCGTATGTACAGCATCGCGGAGCGCGCGAATGTCGTCAATGCCACGATTAGACGCAGCATCTATTTCATAAATATCGTCATCATGTGCACCGATAGCACGGGCAAAAATGCGCGCAATTGACGTCTTCCCCGTACCGCGCGAACCACAAAAAAGATACGCATGACCAATATTTCCTGCCTTAATGGCTCCTAAAAGCGTTTTTACCACTTGTTCCTGCCCTATTACCTCCTCAAAGGACTTTGGGCGGTATTTGGTATAAAGCGCGAGATTCGAGGACATAGTGAAGATATTGTATCATAAAGAAAAAACCCCGCGAAGTGCGGGGGTTTAGGCGTTACGTTGATACTTGTTATTTTATTTATCGGATTTTGCGGACACATCTGTAATATCAGAATGAAACGCAAAGGCACTCTGAAATGCCAACTCTGATATCCTTGGGCTGTTGAAGCTATTTGGCGGAACCTCTTCTCTCCATGAACCAGGAATAGCAGGTGTATCCTCCCTCATTTCGGTTGCGGGTAATCCAACTTCTTCTTTCATCATTTACTCCTCTATCGTGTTGTCTAAAGAAAGATTACCACGAAAATGATTAGAATCAAAACTAAAGCGACTTCAAAAAACCACGCGCAATTCGTTCAACTTCGTCTGCATTTTTTGCGTCCATCATATACACACGGAGTTCTTTTGCTCCGTCAAAACCATGCACGTACGCCTTATAGTGCTTTTTCATAATAGCAAAATTTTTGATATCACCGAGAAGTTTTTCAAAGAGATGCGTGTGCTCGATGAGAATTTCAAATTTTTCTGCTAGCGTAGGCGGCTCAGTGCGCGTACGATCAAAAAGCCACGGTGTGCCGAACATTGCACGACCAAGCATTACACCATCGGCGCCTGTTGCACGCGCTTTTTCATTTGCATCAGTAAGATCTTTTATATCCCCGTTGCCGATGATGAGTGTACCAGTCCCCTCTGCGAGCTTTACTGCCCGCGCGACTTCCTCCCATCTAGCAGGTACAAGAGAAAGCTCTTTGCGTGTGCGTGCGTGCACGGTGATCACTGCGGGCTTTGTCTCGAGAATCGCACCGATCCACTCTGAGAGAGTTTCTTTGTTGTATCCGATGCGAGTTTTTACAGATACAGGCAAGCTCCCTGCGCCTGTCATGGTGGCACGAATGCACTCCAGTGCGAGCTTTGGGTTTTTCATATGCGCGGAACCAGCACCTTGTTTCTCGATGCTTTTGTCAGGGCAACCCATATTGATGTCAATACCGTCAAAGCCGAGTGATTTGATGAGCTCGGCAGTTTTTTGCATATGCTCGGGAGTCGAACCAAAAATCTGCGCAACAATTGGATGCTCGCGGTCGCTAAATGCGAGATCGCGCTTTAAAATGTCGCGCCCCGCACTGCACAAGCCATCTGCTGAAACAAACTCTGTCCAAAAAACATCAGGTCCACCACCCGGCTCGCCGTGGCGGCTATACTTCGCTATCATCTGCCGAAATGCAGCGTCGGTCACATCCGCCATTGGCGCAGCAACAAAAAAAGGTTTTGGTAGCTTTGCCCAAAATCCCATTATTGGCTTCTGTGAATTATCATTGTTCTTGTCGGTCATTTTTTGCACTCTAGCATACTTAACTACCTCTTTTACCATATAAGCCACTAACATATATTTGTACCTATAGGTACAAATATATGTTAGTGGCTAATTTTCAAACCCAAATATAACTTTATTGCCAAAGCGCATGTCTATATAGAGAAGCTTCTTTTTCAAACTGACATTATCAGGAAATTGCACAGGGATTGCCGCCAGGAGGTTTTTTAGCAATACTGCAGGCTTGGATTCATCCTTAAAACGTATCACGGTATCGGCGAGATAAGGATACTGAGCGCTTGAATGTATAGTCACTTCAATCTCTCCTTCAGGTTTCAGTGCTATGAGAAATAGTTTCCCGACACTGCTACTGACAAGCTTTGCAAATGTGTTGGCGACAGTAAAGCGATCATAAGGAAACGTAGCACGAAGCGCTTCGCCAATATTTTTCTCAATTAACTTTCCATATACCTCGATATATACGCCCTTGGAAAATACTGGTGCTTTATCAAATACGAAACCGTTATCATCAAAGAACCAGCAATTTTCTCTTTGAACTTGTCTGTCATTTACTTGCTCTCCGCACCAAAGCGCATACGGTTTGCGCTCGGTTACACTTACGCTAATCGTGTGGTCATTCGTACGAAAAGCAGATACACTCGCGAGTCGTGGAAATGCGTTGAGTACACTTTGCTCGATTTCTGATTTTGGGAATAAATAACTATTATCCCGCGCATATACAAAGTAATAATTACCGGCGAGTTTTTGGTTGACGAACGATCGGATTTCATCTGCGGACACTGCGCTGTTGTTTAAAATATCGACTCGATCAACACGCCATCTACCATTGTGCGAAATTCCTCCACCTGCGACAAAAAATAAAAAAAATAAAACAAGGACAATAAATACGTTACTAAACCATACACCTGATTGCTCTCGAACTTTTCCAAAAATAGTGGAGAATCTTTCCATAGAAAAAACGAACAATGTTATCCGATTTTGTCCTTACCACCCATGTACGGACGAAGGACCTCCGGAATGATGATGCTGCCATCTTCTTGCTGGAAATTTTCAACAAGCGGTACGAGAATGCGCGGAGATGCGATAGCAGTGTTGTTGAGCGAGTGCGCAAAACGAAGCTTGCCCTCGGCGGCGCGGTAACGAATGTTCAAACGGCGTGTTTGAAAATCGTGGAAGTATGATGCTGAGTGTGTTTCGCGGTATGTATTTTGCGATGGCACCCATGCTTCAATGTCGTACTTTTTTACTTGCCCAAGCCCGAGATCGCCCCCGCAGTTCAAAACAACATGGTACGGAATACCAAGCTTCTGCATCAATTTTTCTGAGTTCCCTGTGAGGTACTCATGGAACTTCACACTCTCCTCATGACTTGCCTCACAGAGAATCACCTGCTCCCATTTGAAAAATTCATGCACGCGAATAAGCCCTTTTGTGTCCTTGCTATGACTCCCAGCCTCTCGACGAAATGCGGACGAGAATGAAATATATTTTTTAGGAAGATCAGAAAGGTTAAGCACTTCATCCATATGGTACCCCATCGTTGCCACCTCGGCCGTGCCGGCAAGAAAATCACCGTCCTGAGTTTTGTATAGATCTTCTTCTCCTTGCGGCAAAAATCCTGTTCCAATAAGCGGTGCACGGCGTACAAGTGACGGAACGATCATCGGCTCAAATCCTTCTTTTGAAAGTTCGTTCAAAACGAACTGAGAAAGTGCGAACACGAGACGTGCACCATCGCCTTTCAAAACATATCCGCGGAAACCGGCAACTTTTGTTCCACGCTCAAAGTCAGCCATATCATGCTTTTCAAAAAGTTCTATGTGGTCTTTTGGAGTAAATGCAAATTGCGGAATCGTGCCCCATGTGCGTACTTCGACATTGTCTGAGTCTTCTTTCCCTTCGGGTACTGACATATCGGGAATGTTTGGCACCTGCACCATGAGTTCGTGCCATACCTTCATTATTTCCTGAAGTTCTCCTTCTTTCGTTTGCAAAATATCTTTAATTGATTTTGATTCTGCAATGAGACGCTCACGTTCCTCTGGGCCTGTGGCACGAGGCACTGCGTTCGCAATCTCGTTTTGCTTGCCACGCATCGCTTCCACTTCTAGAAGTATAGCTCGGCGATTATCATCGACAGCAAGAAGTCCCGCCACATCAAAAGTGATGTTCTTTTTTACGGCAGCTTCTTTTACGAGTTCAGCATTTTCGCGAATAAATTTGATGTCTAACATATATGGGCAAGTATAGCAGACGTGGTACAATCAGTAAAATTATGAGTTCAGTACATTTATATACTATTAGTACGCTTCCCCCTGTGGAATTTCCAAAGGCACTTTTGGAAATTCCACAACCGCCAGGAAAACTCTTTGTTGTGGGCGAACTTCCTGACCCAAGTGAATACTACTATTTATCTGTCGTAGGTTCACGAAAATATACAAGCTATGGACGCGAGACATGCGAGCGCATCATTCAAGGACTCGCTGGGTATCCTATTTGCATTGTGTCTGGACTCGCATTGGGTATCGATGGCATTGCTCATCGCGCAGCGCTTGATGCAGGACTGCGAACAGTTGCAGTGCCTGGCTCGGGACTCGCCCCGTCGGTCATTTATCCGCGCGCACACCTCGGCCTTGCAAAAGAGATTGTTGAAAATGGCGGGGCGCTTCTTTCTGAATACGAGTCAGATTTCCACGCGACGCCGTGGAGCTTCCCACAGAGAAATAGAATTATGGCGGGGCTTTCACAAGGAGTACTCATTATCGAAGCCGAAGAAAAATCCGGCACACTCATCACTGCGCGGATGGCACTCGACTACAATAGAAATGTATTCACAGTTCCTGGGCCAATTTTCTCTGCGACTTCGAAAGGCACAAATAATCTTTTGCGACAAGGCGCGACACCCATCACTTGTGCGAAAGATTTGCTGGAAGAAATTGGATTCGTCGAGCAATCCTTTCGCGAATCAGCTGATTCGGGTCTTGGACCAAGTCTCGACCTCACCCTTTTCTCTCCCGAAGAACAAGCGCTGCTCATACTACTAGATGAGCCGCGCGAGCGCGAAGAACTTCTAGCCTCACTCGACACACCGCCCGCACAAACACTTTCCCTGTTAACCATTCTTGAAATAAAAGGCATCATCCAGGAACGACTTGGTAAGATAGAAAGAGTAAAGTAATTTGCAAAATAAATCACTCTATAGTACTAATTAGAGGCAGTCTCGAGACTAATTATTACTACGATCAGCTATTTTCGGCTCACAATTACTCATCGTCAGTCGGAGTAAGGGCTTACACCTCCGTCCTATTCGCAATCGTCGCTCGGAAATATCTAGTCTCGCTACATAATTATTCTCAACACTACCTCACCTCAATGGCTACCAAATCATACAAACTCCTCATTGTCGAGTCGCCGTCAAAGGCGAAGACGATTGGGAAATATCTCGGTGATGATTACATCGTAAAGGCGAGCGTCGGGCATGTGCGTGACCTTCCAAAATCAAACAAACAAGCTATCGATATCCCCGGTGGCTTTATTCCATTTTACGAAATCTCAAAAGGCAAAGCAGACATCGTGCACGAGATCGACTCACTCGCAAAGAAAGCGAGCGAGGTGCTTCTTGCGACCGACCCCGACCGCGAGGGTGAGGCTATTGCATGGCACATCGCACAGGCATGCGGTTTAAAAAACCCGAAGCGCGTCACCTATCACGAAATTACCAAGAGTGCTATCGAGGAAGCTATCGCACACCCACGCAAGATTGATGAAAATCTGCGCAAAGCACAGGAGGCGCGTCGTGTGCTCGATCGGCTCGTGGGCTACGACCTCTCGGGACTCATTTGGAAAAAGGTGCGCTACGGTCTTTCGGCTGGGCGTGTGCAGTCCCCCGCTCTTCGTATCATCATGGAGCGCGAACGTGAAATCCGTGCGTTTATTCCCGAGGCATATTGGACCCTCACTGCAAAAGTAAAAACAACAAAGGGTGCAGAGCTCGAGCTTTCATGCACCGATGAGCCACGTGATGAAAATGTCGTGAAGGATATTTTGAAAATTGGTCGCGCAAATCAGTGGGTTGTGCGCGAAGTAAAGGAAAGCGAAGTTGGACGTTCACCAAAGGCGCCGTTTATCACATCCACGCTTCAGCAAGCTAGCTCATCTCGTTTTGGCTTTGCGCCTTCACGCACTATGGGCATCGCACAAAAGCTCTACGAAAAGGGTTTCATTACCTACATGCGTACCGACAGCACCACGCTTTCTAAAGACGCGACGACGGCAATCCTTGCAGAAATCGCCAAACGCTACGGCGCATCGTCAGTAGAAGCGCGCGTATATAAAACAAAAAGCAAAAACGCTCAGGAGGCGCACGAGGCCATCCGCCCTACCGACATGAGCAAAGACAACCTCGGCATCAATCCAGAAGAGAAAAAACTATACAAACTCATCTGGGCGCGCACCATCGCGTCGCAAATGGTGGATGCACGCCTTGCACGTACAACGATCCTAGCAAATGTGCGTGACTTTTCTATACCAAACTTCTCCGTCACCGGCTCGCGCGTCATCACTCCCGGCTGGCTCGCTGCAGACCCCGACTCGCGCGGCGAGGATGTGGAACTTCCAAAAGTTGCCGAGGGCGAATCGCTGATCTTACTTTCATTAGATGATGAAGCAAAGTTTACAGAACCGCCTTCCCGTTACTCTGAAGCAGGGCTCGTGAAAGAGCTTGAAAAGCGCGACATCGGTCGTCCTTCTACATACGCGTCTATTATAAAAACTATTTGCGACCGCGGGTATGTGATTAAAGACGGAAAAACTTTGAAGCCCACAGATACTGGCGATGTAGTAAGCTCGTTCCTTGAGGAACATTTTGCAAACTATATTTCTGATACATTTACCGCAGAGATGGAAAACAAACTTGATGATATAGCAAACGGCGAACGTGAGTATGTAAAAACCCTCAAAGATTTTTATGGTCCATTCACGAAAGACCTCAAAGCAAAAGATAAAATAGAGAAGCAGACAAATATGGGAGACGCAGACCCAAAGCACAAGTGCCCAAAGTGCAATGGCCCGATGATTATCAAACTCGCGCGCAACGGAAAGTTTCTCTCGTGTAAAAAATATCCAGACTGTGAAGGAGCGCGAATGATTGACGGAACAGAGCTTGCTGGTCCGCGAGACACGGGAGAGCTTTGTCCAAAGTGTGGCAAATCAAATCTTTTCGAGCGAGACGGTCGCTTTGGGCGCTTCATTGCTTGTGGCAACTATCCAAAATGCAAACATATTAAAAAAGATGAGACTGCAGCGCTCCTCAATCACACGGGTGTTCCCTGCCCTATGTGCAAAAAAGGCTTCATGACTGAGCGCAAGGGGCGCTTTGGAATTTTCTACAGTTGCACCGGCTATCCGGATTGCAAAAATGCAATTAAGGCAAGGCCAACCGGGAGAATTTGCGAGTATCCAAAGATTGACGGCTCCCCTTGCGACTCACTCATGATGGATGGTACAAAAACGATACCAGAGAGGTGTTCTAATAAGACTTGCCCAAACCACAACCCCCACAAACTCACAAAGTAAGAGCTGGCAGTATTTAGCCTGCGCTAAATACGCAAATAGTTTTTGTAAGGTGGAGGCATAATTTTTTAGCAAAAAAATTGCCGAGCGGGGGTCGCGGAAATTTCCCTATGGCCGAGCCACGAATCAGCTGATTCGGCGACGGCGAGGAAATTATCTGTGACCAAAGACAATCCCAGAACGCTGCTCAAATATAGACCCCTGCGGCAGAGACCGCAGGGTAATACTTGGAACTCGCTTCGCTCATGCAGAAGCGTGGCAGAGACCACGCGGTATTGACCGATATTAGCTCCTCGGCTCAGGAACGAAAAAGATTACTTTTCAGTTCCACTCGCTCTACTTCGCTAATAAATTGTGCCCAAATCATAACCCACATAAGCTGGAGATAACGAAATAAAACGATGGGTGATTTTTAGTTCTCCATTTTTTGTGACATAATAAAAAAATGTCTCCAACTGCAAAAAATAAAGACTGCCCTTCCGTTAAAGAAATCATTGCACTCCTTAAGAATCCGAGCAATGAGGATGTTGCAATCATCGAAAAGGCTTACTCATTTGCAAAAGAGGCGCATGAAGGGCAACTGCGCTATTCTGGTGAGCCGTATTTTTGCCATCTCGCGAACGTAGGGGAAACTCTTGCATCCATCAATATTGACGCATTAACAGTCGCCGCAGGTCTTTTGCATGACACCATCGAAGATTGCGCAATATTGCCTCGCACAATTGAGAAAGAATTCGGCAAAGAAGTTCTAACTCTCGTCGAAGGTGTAACCAAACTCGGTAAGCTCAAGTATCGTGGCGTTGAGCGACACGTGGAAAGTTTGCGAAAGTTTTTCGTCGCCATGTCACGCGATGTGCGCGTGCTTCTTATTAAGCTTGCTGACCGCCTCCACAATATTCAAACGCTTGAATATGTACCAGAAGCAAAAAGACAGCGAATTGCGCTCGAAACCCTTGAGATTCACGCGCGCCTAGCCGACCGTTTCGGCATGGCAAAATGGAAATCTATTCTAGAAGACGCCGCCTTCCCCTACGCATATCCAAAGGAGTATGAGCAGGTTCTTGCAATCATTAAACATAAGCGGACCACGGATGAAAAATATGCGGAAAAAATTCACCGTTCAATCCAAAAAGAGCTCGCTGCAAATGGCATCAAGACCGCCCGTGTCGATTATCGCGTAAAAAATCTTTTTAGTCTCTGGAAAAAACTCGCACGAAAGGAAATGGATCCCGACAAGGTATATGATATTCTCGCGGTGCGCGTGATTGTAAAGTCTGTCGAGGACTGCTATAAAGCGCTCGGCATCATTCACAAACATTGGCGACCAGTTTCTGGCCGTATCAAGGACTACATAGCAGTACCAAAGGCAAACGGCTACCGGTCGCTCCACACTACAATTTTCCGCGGTGATGGCGGTGTTATTGAAATACAAATTCGTACCGAGGAAATGCATGGCGAAGCGCAGTACGGTATTGCATCGCACCTCGCCTACAAAGAAAAAAATATATTAAAAGGAGAAACCGAGAGAAATCTTGCATGGGTCAAAGAACTTGCGAAGTGGCAAAAGGAGGTCGCGAAATCCGATGAATTTATGGAGCATCTTCATATGGATTTTTTTAAAGATCGCGTTTTTGTATTTACTCCAAAAGGCGATGTCATTGATCTTCCCGAGGAATCAAGCCCTATTGATTTTGCCTATGCAATTCACTCAAGCATCGGGGATCATGTTTCCGGCGCAAAAATTAACAATAAGCTAGTCTCTATTGAAACAAAATTAAAGAATGGTGACATCGTGGAAATAGAAACAAAGGGGAGCTCGAGTCCGAAGCGCAAGTGGCTCGATTACACAAAAACAACATTGGCAAAAAGGCACATCCGCGCATATCTCGATAAAACAAATCCTATTGAACTTTTTGCACAAAGATTTTTTGGAAAGAAGAAGTAAAAACTCGATACCACTGGTCTTATAGGTAGCACAAACTCCATGCTATAGCATGGAGTTTGTGCTACCAGAGATATGAAATAGTAGGTTCAACAAGTAAGTGCAACACTTGGTAATATATCAAGTGTATGAAATACAAGCATTTTAGCATTGAGGAACGCGAAAAGATCCAAGAAATGCTGTGGCAGAAGCAGTCTTTGCGAGCCATA
>Ga0209542_10000438_pt1 | contig 100389 bp, 120 predicted proteins | sample RifCSPhighO2_01_FD_184028 | JGI IMG/M metagenome (GOLD analysis project Ga0209542, IMG submission 184028) | Soil microbial communities from Rifle, Colorado - Rifle CSP2_plank highO2_0.1 (SPAdes) (version 2) | ecosystem: Environmental > Terrestrial > Deep subsurface > Rock core/Sediment ...
AAGAACATTTTAGAGCGGTACCCTTCAGGTGTCCCAAGTCCCTGCCCACTGAAAGTATAGCCGACTCCGAACTCAGACAGATTGTTGAAGCGTCAAGGAGTGCCTATGCCTTACTGGCTGAATATTCGGGGGTATTTTTTGATACGGTACAACCAACCGATCAGTTAAATCAGGAGTTTGTAATGGGAGTCTGCCGGGCATGTCCTATTTTTTCAATTCTTGTTGCCAAACTGAAAGGATCAGATGTATTGCGGGACGTTTTATCTACTGATATTTTATCCGGTGATGCCGCCGAAACCGAAAAACAAATGATGCAGCAAAAATACAGACATCAAAGATTTCCAGCTTCCTCTCCCGGTGAAGCCAACTATGTTCACAATTGATTTTCTATTTCGCTCCTGGGGTATGCTTGTTTCTTTTAGCCTCGATCTGTTTGAGGATCCGCTCGGCCCGGGAAAAACCGACCTTGAACTTTCTTTGAATTAAGTAACTGAGGGGAAAATCAAATTTATTAAGGTAGTCGACCACCTGCGGCAAAAGCGAATCTTCCTCACTTTTTTTCTGATTCATGCAGGTTCATTCTGGCAAACCGGTTTCAAAAAAGCAAGAACAATATTGTTAAAATCTCCAACCGGTGGCTTATTTTCGATAAAAGTGATATAATGGCGCCGTGCAAAAAGCTATTATATTATCCACCTTTTTTTACTTTTTGGCAGCGGGCATTTTTGCCTCCTCCTCCTTTGCCAGGCCGCCCTCCCTCAGGGATTTTCCGACCATAACGCCAGTCTACACTCCGGTTCCGACCTCAACCCCCAGCCAGACTCCGACCAAAATGCCAACCGAAACGGCTCAACCCTCCCCCGCAATTGAGGTGTCCGGAAGTAATGTCCTCGGCATCCAGGCCGATACGCCGGCTCCGCCAGTTGCCGCTCGGGGATTGCGGGAATCAGAAAATGGCGGAAGCTTCATCGTCTGGCTAATTTTACTGGGTGGCATATACTGGCTGTATAAAAGCAGAAAGACAATTGTTAAACAACTTCACGGACTTGTCAGATTTGTTCAGGATGATTTCTGGAAACTGTAAGTTCATTGTTAGAGTGCCACATTAACAAAATCCCACCTCGCAGGTGGGATTTTTACCTGAAAGGTTTAAATACTTAAGTCGCGGCAGTGCCAGCATTTGCTAGTGAAATACAAATAAATTATTTTTCAAATACTGTATTCCAGAAGTGCAAACAGTTTGAGGTTTTAAGGAAAGATGTTATAATTATCTCGTTGTAAGGCAATAAATTATGACAGTTACCGAATCTCCGGCATTAAAAAGACTTCAAGCTCCATTGCAGCAGGGTAAATTATACGAGGCTGCATCTGAAATCAAAAGATTTGACCCGGTTAGGATTGAAGGGCTCGCCGATTTAATTGTCAACAGGTCTTTAAGAGTTGTTGATGAGGACAGGGTTTTATTAAGATATAGTCCTGGAGCCAGACAAATGGCAGAATTTATTGCTTACAAAGCTTCCTTGAAGGGCGCCGCTGTTTTATCAAGGGTTGATGACCCGCTGGTAGTCGCAGCCGCTCTAGCTGGCGCCGGAGAAAATGAAACGCCGAGAGTTTTTGATGAAATGGCTGCAGGTCTTAATGCTGATGTTGCTTGGGCAACCAAAGTCGCTTTTGCCCGAAGTAATGATGAACCCGATGCAAATGATATAGTTCCGGGTGAAGTAATGAAAAAATGGTATGACGCAACAGACGCGTCGGTTCGACTTCGAGTTGACCGAAGACCCTGGACCTTAATCTATCTGCCGACTGAGGCTGAAGCAAAAATTGACCAAATGCAGTTCGACCAATATGTCGATATGTTTTTCCGGGCTTGTGAAAGGGATTGGGATAAAATTGACGCGGCACAGAACATTTTAATCGATGAATACCTTAATCCGGGAAAAGAGCTGGAACTCTTTGCTGGAGATAATCTTGACGAAAAATGGCAAACCCATTTAAAAATGAGCATTGAGGGACAGACTTTTGCCAGTTCCACCGTGGATAAAAATGTGCCGGGAAGTGAAGCCTTTTCCAGTCCCAAAAGAGGCACAATAAGCGGGCGCCTGGCTCTTCCCTATCCGGTCATGTTCGGCGGGCGCAAACTTCCCAATCTTATTTTGGAATTTAAAGAGGGAAGAGTTGTTAATTTTGAGGTAGAAAGTGATAATCCTGCAGATGCTGAATGGGTTCAATCAGTACTGGACCGTGATGAAGGAGCCAGGGAAGTGGGAGAGGTTGCCTTTGGAACCAATAGAGTTTTTGACAGACCAATGCTTAATGGCCTATTCGTTGAAAAGGTCGGCGGAAGTTTTCATATTGCCATTGGATCATCTTACCTGTTTAAAGAATATAACGGAAAACCTGTCAATCTTGATAACGGGGTCAGAAGTAAAAACCACGAAGACTTAACCTGTATGATGTTATCTCAGTATGGTGGAGGTAGGGTTCTGGTGGATGGAATATTAATTCAAGAGAATGGAGAATTTTTGGACCCGCGGTTGGCAATTTTAAACTCTACCGAATAGTATATTGGTACAATCCCCGACATTAATTTAAACCCCTCACCTTAAGGAATTATCAATCTAATACACTCCGGAGGTGTCCCTATTCAATGACCGTTTTGCTCTATTTAACAAAAAGATAGCGGATTTTTTCGATTAAATTATATGCCTGTCTCTGATTTGTAGGTAACGCTTGATCTATTATTACGGCCAGTCTTGGTCTTTTCCAGCGTAATCTGTGCCAGTTTACTTGATCGGGATGAACTGAATTACTTATGCTTTCATGGGCAAATGAATCATAATAATCATCCGGAATTAATCTCATAGCATTATCCAATAATAATAAAGCGGCTCCTGATGTTACCGCCGCAATGTCCATTACGCCGCCTTCTCCGGCATGAATAACTGGGCGGATTGCTCCTGGAAAATTTGAATGATCCGTGCACATTCCAAGCGCAACTTGGGCCATCCCCATCTCTCTTAATAATGCAGCTTCCGGAAGTAAGGTTTGTCCAATGAGCTTCATATTGCGATAACTAGTTCTAATCATAGCTTCTTGAGTGCCGGTATTAAACCATGGTGGATCGCTGTTGAAGTAAGTGCCGTTAGTATGTAGTTTAGCCGATAGCTGAAATTGGGGATAAAGTGCATACAGCGCCTTTATTTCAGCCTTTGATAGTTTCCAGGCCTCATTAATTTTTTGTCTTAATCCTTCACTATACGGACTGGCAGTTGGAGAATGTAATAATAAAGCCTCTTCTTCGGAAAAACTTGTTGATCGTGCCCCCAAGCTCATAAAAGTTAAGTCGTCAACATTGACCAGATGACCGGGTAATACATTTTTTCTCATTCTCCCTGCAGCACTTATAGATGCAACTTTATTTACACCAAGTAATTTTAAAGCCTGCGCATTGGCACGATAGTTAACCTGAAAGGGGGCTTGAAGTCGTTGGTGGCGGGCTATAAATATCGTATCTTTTCCGCCGAGTTCCAGGTGTCCAAACCTGACATCCCCATAATCTGTATGTATTTTTTCAAAGTCTTGGGCTTTTTCGGAGAAACCTGTACCGGCAATTACGGCGTTTCGTTTTTCTTGATGAATTAGTTGTTCTGGTAGAGCAACCATATCGGGGTATTATAATCATAAAAAATGCCCTAATCAAGTTTAGGCAAGAGCCGCAGTTTTGGACGGATTCATAACAAGCCTAACTCCCGGCATTAACTTTTATCTTTGACCCCATGCTTTATTTTCATATCTGGAATTGAGGAATTCTTTACCGCAGTCGCGGCAGTGCCAGTATTTGCTTTCATCTTCACAGAATCCACCCCCAGTATTTAGTTTCATCAAGCCTCATATCTCCACGCAATAAGCCGTAGACTATTTTCACTATTCTCTCCGACCCGCACTCCGGACAATTTGGTTTTTTGAAAATCATGATGAATGTATCGATTAATTGATTAATTGGAACATTCATGGCAAGTAAGTTTATTTTTACGGCCTATCACGCTCCGGAGGTGTGAAGTCATTCTATTTTTTAGTCAGTTGTCAAAATAAAGAAATTATAAATGATGCAAATGCAGTTAATCCTGCTAAGAAATAAGAAATAGAAGTGATTTTATGAGATTCTTTATCTGATTGTGTTATCGCAGATTTAATTATGTTGTAAGCTTGATTTAAATCTGAAAATCCCAAATTTATATCTTTTATTTTTAATCCTTCTTTTGATTTTTTGTTTTCTTTAAATGCCATTGTTAAAAATAGACAAGTAAAAATAAACCATATTATTGAAATAGGTTTAATAAACAATATGTTTTTCATAATACTTTACTTGAAATCTCGTGGTAAAAACCCGAGGAGGCAAGTTCCTTCTAGAATCTTTTTTAGTTGGATTCTGGACAAGCTTTGCTTGATTTGTAACAAAAACTCGGAGCGTAAGCTCGTGAGTTATTTATTTTCATATTCTATTTCTTCTGCTTCGATAATCGCATTTGATGCTGATTGCCAATTTTTAACTAGACTTGCATCTTTTTCAATGGCCAAATTGAATTTATCAATAACTGTTAGAAGGTCTTTATAGAGGCAGGTAATTGAAATAGTTAGAATGTCAGAATTACTAAGCGCCGGATTACTTACTATGTCTAAATGCCTAACGTTGTTAATAATATATTCTCCTTTATCTGCTTTAAATTGGATGGTTGCTCTTTGCCTTGGTCCTTTGTAAATTGCCCATATAACTTCTCTGCCGTTTTTCTGCTTCAAAGTTTTAGGTTGGTATAAATGTACAAGACCATGTCGGTACATTTTGTAGAAAATATTTCCATTTTTTTTATAGTTTGAATCAATTTCCTCATCACCCAGAAATTCTCTAATAAATTTTTCAACCTTACTAGATTTTGAAATAATCATTTTTTTATATCGTTTAAAATCTTCTTTTTTTTCCTCATCCATATATCCGCAGTATAAAGCGCCTAAGAAATCGACAAGGCAAAGTATATGACGCGTAACACCAAAATAGCCACCAGTTGTCTGACCAATGTACAAAATAGGCGCAATTTCTAAAAAGATTTGTTCCTTTAATTCATTCTCAAGAAAATCTTTTATTTGCCAGATTTTCATGTCTTTTACTAATGCCATATTGGTGATTATTAGTTTTTAAACTCTAAGGCAATAAATTTCCAATTCTACTTTTCACAAAGTTTTCTGTTTCTTTGTCCATAAAATAAACAAAAACTCCTTTATGGGCTCGGGACATTAAAACTCTATAGACACTTTTTAAGTGTTTGATTATGTCGGGGTTTTTGCGTTTCACGTATGTGTCGTGAGAATTTTCCGGTTTTGCAATCCAATCTTTTTTAATCGGATCATATACAAGATCGTTTCCAAAAATAACTGCAATATAGTCAAATTCAAAACCTTGAGAAGTGTAAACGGTGCCAACTTGTTCCATTCCAGAATCATCTGTAGCCCATTTCCAAAATTGATCCTTCTTTTCCCAAGGCATTTCAAAATCTCCAATTTTAACATCATTAACTAATGTGCCATCAGACTTTGGTTTACTCCATGGCCAGCAAAACCCGGCTGTTATTCTAGCTGAATTTGGTTTTTCTTTATTTCTTTTTCTGATTTCGGTCATCATTTCCATGGGATTATCGAAAATTCGGAACTCCATTTTCTTGTCAAATTTTGCGAATTCAGACTCCCGAATTCCCAATGTATCATCGAGCCATTGAAGGTAGGCATCTGATCCTGAGCAGCGAAATTGAGACTTTAATTCGAATATCGGAATATCTGATTTTTCAATTCCAATTTGTTTAGCGGCTTCTTTAATTAAGGAAACGCTTCCAATTTCATTAGGTCTTACTATCTGAAATTCATCGATTAAAAAAATATTCAGTTTAGCTACCTTAAAAAGTTCGTCTATTTGGGGCAAATTGGTTTTTTGACTTCTTGGAGTATATCTGTTTTCGCTGGTTTCTCTTATCCGATGAGCTTCATCGCAGATTAAAACGTCGATATAATTTTCCGGCAAAGTCATAAAACTGTTAAAGAATTTAAATAAATTTCTAGCTCTGGGACCGACAATTTTTCTTAAGGTATTGGTAAAAGCGGATGATCCTGTTGCATGCATAACTTTTTTTCCTTTGCGTAATAGTTCGCCCATGATCTCAAGAGCGATTACGGATTTACCAGTTCCCGGTCCGCCCTTAATGATTACAGCTGATTTTTTATTTGTTTTTTCTATCTCTTTCACCTTTTTTAATATATTGTTGTAGGCAACTATTTGATCGTCAATAAGATTAAAAATTTGTTTGTTGTTTATCATTTCTGAAGTATGATCAAGCAATCTTTTTGAAGGATTAATTGGACTTCCAGAAAATCTTTGAAAGACTAATTTACCCTTACCTTGTTGAAGTCTTTCTTTTAAGTAATTTGATAATCCTAAGGAGTCTTCTTTTGAGAAAATTGGAAAATTTTTTATTTCTTTTTCAAATTTATTAGATAAAAGCTCAGCGTTTATTAGTTTGGAGTAATTATGAAGGTATGATGCGCCATTTAATCTAGGTCCGTTTTCTTCATTAAATAATTCGAAAAAATCCTTTAAATAAAAATAATATCCCTGGACTTGTAAAGAAGGGTGGGGTTGTTCTTTAGTAAAAGCACCGTAGTTTACTATTACATTTCCATCGGCATCGGATAGTTTGATTTCTTTATTAGACCACTGTTTTAACTCTAAAATAACCACGTTTTCTTCTCCTAAAGAATTTTTTCCAAAAACCAAAACGTCAATTCGTTTTGAAGAATAAGGAAGTTGATATTCTACCAATAGATAATTTTCCTTTAGTCCAGCATAAACAAAAGAATTATTCAATATTTGTAACGATATGGCCCACGACCGATATTCTCTTTCATTTACTCGATGAAAATAACCCTCAAAGTTTTTTGCTATTTTATCAGCTACTTGATTCTGAATAACATCCTGGTTGAATTCTTCTGTTGATCCCTGATAAATAATCATAACTATAATTCGGTATATTTATTATGTTTACCTTTTGATTTTTCAATCGGGTATTTCTTTTCATTCTTTTTCATTTTTTGTTCAAATGCTTTTTTAATATCGATCCCAAAATCAGCAGACATAAGTAAAAGAAAATACAAAACATCGGCTAATTCATCCCCTATTTCTGCTTTCTTGGTTTTAATTAATTCTTTAATTTCCGAATCATTCTTCCATTGAAAAAATTCAAGCACTTCTGAGGCCTCTAATACAAGGGAGAGAGCGACGTCCTTTGGATTATGAAACTGCTTCCAATCCCGATTGTTTCTGAATTTAATAATTTTTTTTATCAGTTGTTTTATTTCCGACATATTTTAAGAATTATAGTAGGTTATTTGATTTAAGGCTAACAAAAGAATCTTTAGTTACAATAATATGATCGAGCATGTTGATGCCTAGAATATTTGCCGAATCAATTAACCGTCTCGTTAAGGCAATGTCTTCGGGTGATGGTTCAGAATCTCCGGAAGGGTGATTGTGAGCGATAATAACACTTGCGGCTAAATTGTCGATAGCGGTCTTAAATACTTCTCTAGGATGAACGACGGTAGAATTTATAGTTCCAAGTGAAATATCGTTTATTTTAATTAATTGTAATCGTGTGTCTAAAGACAGCAAAACAAAATGTTCCTTTTTATCTTTGCCAATTTTTTTTTGCAAATAGGATCCAATGTTCGTCGAGGACTTGAACTTAACCTTTTTAATTATTTTTTCTTTAGCATATCTTTCGGAAATTGCCTGAAATAATTTTAGACCAAAAATATTACTTGGACCAATTCCCTTTATTTTTTGTAATTCTTCTGAAGAACTATCTAGCGCATCTTTTAAATTTTCAAATTTTTTTACCACCTGTTTTGCGATTAGTTTACAGTCTCTTCTCGGTTGTCCAAGTGTTAAAAGAAGTTCAATGATTTCATAATCCAAAAATCCATCTAAACCATTTTGTAAAAACCTTTGTCTTAATCTGGATCGATGACCAATACCCTTTGGTTTTTCTTTTCTATGGAAAGAGTCGATCATTAGCTCCTATTTTACTCCTTTTTTCGCTGAACTTATAGTATTTGTAATCAATTAATTATAATGTTTATATGGATATTGTTACCTATTACATTTTTCTAGTAATTTTTTTTGCATTGGTTATTTATTTTATATACCTAGCTAGGAAATATGTTATTTTTCTCCGGACTAAAAAGAAGGCGAAAAATATATTTCAACCCTGGCAAAAATTTGATTATCATACTGCCGATGTATATGCGTATATTAAGATAGAAAAACCAAAGACAGCTGAGTTGATTAAAGTTGTTTACAACCTGAACAGCAGACGGTTGTGGAGAATATTACAACAGATTAAAAGAAAAACAGGTGAGGTATACAAGTATGATGATTTGCATCCGAGAGAATTTGATTTTGGTTGGGAAATTAATAACATTCTTGAAACAGTCCTTAGCTTAGTCAAAAAAAAGCTGAATCAATTACCAATAGTAAAGTTTATTGTCACTTTTCATAAATAATTATTTTTACTTGTTACTTCTTAAACAAAGTTACATAATCTTTCATTTCAAAAAGACGATTGCGGGAATAACCGGTTTTTTGAAGTCTTATTATACTTTTCTCTATTTAGCTCCTAATGTGCTACAGTATCAGATCATTAAATTATTTAATCTGGTCGGTACGTGGCTCCGCTCACAAACTGGCTGAAAGGAAAGGGCCCAATTCACATTGTTAGATTGCTGGATTGCTTTGCCCTTCGTACCCCGACTAAGTCGGGAGAAGTGGGGTTGAATTGCTGGGGTAAATATAATTTTTAATTTGAAATTTACAATTTTTATTCAATTTTTAAGATCTAATTTGAATTCAGGAAAAGAATGAAAGGGAGGTTGTTATTTGAATTGAAGAGTGAGTTTTGTGTTTAGAACAAAGGCGATGCGTTTGAGTAAAGCTAAAGATGGATTTGCCTGCATGGTTTCGAGTCTGGAAATGATTGCTTGAGTAGTCTGGGCTTTTTTAGCTAAATCCCGTTGAGACATTTTTTTCTCCAAACGTTTTTCAATTAGTTTTTTTGCCAATAAATACTCCATCTCCGTATCTTTCCAGACTTTTTTAAATTCATCATCTTTCAATGATTCCTTTAAATGGTTTCGAAATGAATACAACTTGTTTTTCATATTAAGATGATATCTTAAAAGATATCATTTGTCAAGGTTTGTTTTCCACTTTGTGAACCTTGTGAAGGTTAATTTAAGCTCAAGCTGTGGTGTCTTTTGAGTTTTTTTAATAAAGCCATGAAAGATGATAAGTGACGATTTATCCAGTATAAAAATTAGTCTGATATTATCTTTGCCTAAAATTCTAATCTCCCAAAAGGGAGTACCTTTTATTTTTTTAATATGTTGCGGTACGGAGAAAATTCCATATTCCTCAACCAGCTGAAAGATACCGAATACTTTCGACTTTTGTTTTTTATCTAATGAATCAATAAAATCCTTAACGGGATTCTTATTAGAATAGATGAAATATAAAATTTGATGTCCAATTTGCATTGGATTGATTCAATAAGAAAAGAAGTAATAGGTCAATGGATTATAAGCGACAGAATAAAAGATTTGGATTGATAGAGATGAAATAAATTGCAGAATTGTTATATTGTTGTATTGCTAAATTGTTAAATTGCCACAGCTAGGTTTGACGTAATTAGATTGCTGGAACAGGTTAAGCATTGAAGCAAGATTTACTATCGGTTATAATATATTGATGACAAGCCCAAAGGGAGAAAATTTTCGTGCCCAGATAATTGACTTTAACCCGCGGAGGATGAATACTGAGGAAGCCGCTGGCATTCCTACGGACTTGAGACCATTAGTCGCAGATAAACGACAGTACCCTCTTCATATCGGTAGTTTACTTCCTACAGATGTCGCCTGGTATAGTCCGGGTCATCCTTGGTTTTTTCGCGACGTATTAAGTAATTCGAGAGAGACCGACGAACTTAATAAAGCTAATGTCTTAATTCTTACGGGTTCCGGGATGTCAGCCTTTCAATATCAAAATATTTCTTTTGCCGAAGGGCCGCCTGGATTTGAGGATACTTTATTGATGATTACAGAACAGAAGGTTAAGGATTTCATGGCACAGGGAAAATCGGTTTTTGCCAATTGTTTTGGTGGTCAACTGGGAGTTTTAGCTTTAGGAGGGAAAATAGGAAGATTGCCCGAAGTGGTCCCTGGTACAACCACTACTGAAGCGGGTTGGTTAAGTCAGCGTTTAACTGAAGCCGGAAAGCGGGATCCGATATTTGGTAATGGGAATCTGCCGGAACAGTTTTACGCACCACATTTTCACAATGACTATGTTGCTGAACTGCCGCCGGTTGACTTGATGATTCCTACCGATTCGGGAAGGATGTTTGTTGTTAAGTCGGAAGTTTTGGCAGTACGTAATGGATATCTTGGCAAAAACGGGCTCGAACATCCGGAGCAGGAATTTATTATGGCAAGTGTAATAGAGGTTGATACCGGCGCAGTTCTTTATCAAGTACAGGCTCATCCTGAGATGTCTGTCAGACAGTATGCTAACTTTTTGGTACGGCAGAATCCTTGGTTGGCAGATGAGATGGGATCGGAATACTATGAACAGGCATTAACTGTACCGGAAGAGGCTGATTTTTCTGCAGCCAATATCATCCCAAACTTCATTGCGCTCGCAAGGGAGAGATACGAAGCGAGTCAAAAAATTATGTTTTCGCGTGCGGCAATTGCGCAAAATCTAGGAGCATTATATCAACACATGATTAAGTAATTTGAGATATTTGCTCCTTTCAGGTGTAACGGATTGTCACAATAATCTTTGTTAAATATTTTGATATTGGCTCCTATCCTACTCCTAGTGAAGAATAAATACAAAATCTGTTGTTTAATTGTTGGATTGTTGGAGGGCTGTAAAAAAGTGATTTGGGGTTAGGGATTAGTGGTTTAAAAAAGTAATTATTAAATTACTGAGGGGTGGAGGATTTTTTTGATCTCTTCCATATAGTGGTCGTAGGTCAGAAAGTTGGACTCGCAGCTGAAGTGCCTGATATCTGCCGAGGCGAGCATGCTGGAAAAATAAGCATCCCTTTGAAATCTTTTATTATGCCCGTGCGTGCGGTCGTTCAGTTCGACTACCAGCACCGGCTTGAACTGTTCTTTGGCAACCAGAACAAAATCGAAATAAAATTTGTTGATATTCGCATGTTTTTCATACAGATCTTTTTGGTCGGGTCTGATCTTTAACAAAGACGTCAAGCTGACGTGGGAAAAAATATAGTACTCTTCGCCGAATACTTTCTGCAGGTCGCGGTAAAAGCGTTGTTCATTATGAGTCAAAAGCTCGTCTTTGACGTTGATTTTATCATGACTAAACATTGTCTGAAGCAATGCTTCTTCGATATTTTCGCGCTTTCTCTTTTCGATAATTATATAAATCAAGAGGAGGATAATCGTGAAAATCAAGATAAACAGGAAATAGATAATTGGTTGCATAGTTTTATTTTATAATACGGATTTGTTGCCGATGACAATTGTTACGTCAAAGTCCGCGGCGGTTGTTGCCGTATCATTTATTGACAGTTCGGGAAAAACCGTCTCCAATTCGACTAAAAGAAGAGCATGATCGCTCGGTGACAAATCGTTTGAAAACGTCATATGAATATCTTTCATATCACTGGTTTGAAAGTTGCCGGTTTCAATTTCCGTTAATCCCATTTTTATCAGGACTTCTTTTAATCTAGCCGCCTGACCCGCCAGAACAGACCCGTTCAAAATCTGCACACTCAGTTCCTCAAGCCGTTTATGGGCAACAGTCGGCTGCGGTATGGAAGTAACTTTTGGAGCAGTTGAGGGAGCACGCGCGGTTATATTATTGAGAACAATGGTCCTGGCGGCTTTTTTTTGCTGAAAAACAGTATAGAATAACACTCCCAGCGCCAGGAAAAATATTACAAATTCCGCAACGAGCCTGGTACTTATCGGGTTGTCCTTTTTCAAGTTATTTGCCTCTTGCTGTTCTGTAATTTTTACTACTCGGGGGATGCCGTTTTTTGCCGAACTTAAGTCATATTTTTTAAATAAATCCCGGGAATAATTTTTATCCAGTAATTCGTAGGTCGGTTCTGAATCTCCATCCCGATGAATTAACGATAAAGGAACAATGTGTTTGATTTTTTTCTTTTCCTGTTTGGCGATTGACAGAATTGGTTCATAGAGGTCCTTATTCACGGCAATTATTTCGTTGCTGTTGGTTGTAACCGTATGTGTATAGGCAATCTTTGCCTCGTCAAAAGGTATCATGGTCAGAAACGCCTCTTTTTCCTCGGAAAACTGCGCCTGCAGTACGGAAGAAAGGCTTTTGTGATAGATGAATTCGTCGGCGATCAGAAGAATCAAGTCGGCAGGGGGTAATTTTTTAATGATCGAAGCCAACCCCAAGCTGTACTTTTTAATATCGGTTATTTCTTGATGTTTTAGATCGCCGTTGGCAAAATGAATGCTGGCATTAAGCTCAGGTCGGCAGCTGTAAAATCTTAAGCCGGCAGTAGAGAGAAATATGAATATTTTTTCCTTTTTCAGCATAGTTTTGTTCTATAGATAGAGATATTGTTAATAGACGCTAATTATAGCATTAATGCGGCAATTTATCAACTATAGGATAGTTTAGCAACGAATGTATTTTATCCTGTTTTAAAATTTGTTATACTTGCCTTTTACCATGAAGATTAATTTGTGGTATATTGCAGGCGGGATAGTGGCAATTTTAGCGCTTATTTTTCTGGTTAAAAATCAAGGCAGAAATACCTATTTAGATGAAGCTACAAATCAGGTTGTAACTTCAGCTTTGGAGAAAGAAGCAGAGGCAGAATCTATGACTGATTCAACCGGTCCGGAGATGACAATTGACAAAAACAAAAAGTACACGGCAACTCTCAAAACCGAGAAAGGCGATATCGTGGTTGAGTTAACGGCCGATAAAACCCCGTTCACGGTAAATAATTTTGTCACTCTCGCTAAGAAAGGATTTTACAACAACACGATTTTTCACCGTGTAATCAAGGGTTTTATGATCCAGGGAGGAGACCCGGAGGGGACTGGCAGCGGAGGTCCGGACTACAGATTTGACGACGAACCGTTTGAGGGAGAATATACCAGGGGGACAATCGCTATGGCTAATTCCGGTCCGGATACCAACGGCAGCCAGTTCTTTATCATGCACGCGGATAATATCTCAATGCCTAAAGATTATGTTATTTTCGGAAAAGTAACTTCGGGCATGGACGCGGTCGACGCAATTGCCGAAGCTCCGGTTAAGGCTGGCGCCTCCGGTGAAAATTCTACACCGGAAACTCCGGTTAAAGTCCTTTCGGTTGAGATAGAGGAAAAATAGAACCTTCTAATTTAGGAAGCTGAGAATTTGCGTCGGAGAAGAAATAGTCGGGACTGAAGGATTTTCCAGTAGCTTGCAAAAGCAAATCTTGCCAGTCCTGGGAAAATCCCGTAGCCAAAAACTTCTGTTTAAACCACTTGATAAATCGTGGGTTTCTTATTGATCCGAATTTTTTTTCACCGTACCGTCTTATTTGTTTTGCCAACATTCCCGCATAAAAATGCCCTGGGGTGTAGACAGGATACAGCCAGATATAAATATTGTTTGCCCACTCATATATTCCTTCAGGAGCTTCAGCAATAGAGGGAAAAAGCTCTTTTTTAATTTGTAAATATATTTGATTTATATCATCAATCGTACTTGATGATTGATCATAGATAAATTTTTCTAAACGCAAGCTAGCTAAAGTATTTGTCCATATAGTCATTTGTGATAGCATTGAAAAAGCTTCATACCCATCTAACATATCGACGGAGGGATTGCCGGGAAAAAGTATATCTAAAATATACTGTTCGCCAAAAACAGCCGGCATTTCAGACAATATTTCATCTCCTAATAAGGGTTTGCGCAAAATATAGGGAAGGAGTTGATTCATAGAGGCCAGATGAATTCCATGAAACAATTCATGAAGAATATCGGTAATATTTTTTATGGTCATTAGAGATTTGTCATAAAAAACATATGCATTGTTAGCGCTGTGCGGGAGCTGTTCAGAAGGAATTGTACCGGCTTGACTTTTAGCCGGCCTTGGTTCGTCCTCGATATAAGTTGATCGAAATTCCGGCATTAATCCTAATTTACCGAAAAGTTTTTCAATAGAAATCTTAACGTTTTCATAAGTTTGACCTGTAAATTCAGGAAAGGAACCTTTTAGTATTGCCGCCCAATAATATCGGTAGTTATAGTCCGGTATAGAATCGCTCTTAACAAAAGCCTTCATTTTAGATTCCAGGTGCTGAATCCAGGGAGAACAAGCTTCTTGCAAGCGTTCTAAATCCCGGTCAACTTGTTTCGCGGTTAGCCCGAATCTTGTATTTAACATCATCTGGTAAAAATCCGCAAATCCTTTAGCCTGAGCATAAGAATTTCTGGCGTCTCTTACTTCCAGAAAAGCAGCAGCAAATTCCCGACTAGTGGAATTTTTTTCCTGGTAGAGCAATTTTCTTTCCGATTCATCTGGAGATTGCAGAATCGCAGTTTTAAATGCTTCAGGTCCTTGCAGTAGTAATCGGGAAGATCGCAGAGCTGCTGATAATTGATGCCATTTACCTTCTTGTTTCCTAACTAAACTCAATTCTTCTGCAGGTTCACCGATTAAATATTCGGTTTGTAGCCTTTGGATCATACGGGCTATTTCAGGGGTAGGCGCGGGAGCTTTTTGATTAATTAGCATGGAGTAATCTGCAGGGTGCGGCATACGGTTTACTTTCCAATCAATGGCAGACTGTTTATAAATTAGATGACTAGAGCTACATTGACCGCTATATAACCATAAACATGATAGTGCATAAGGCTCGTCGGCCCTTCGTAAAACTTCATCGATGTTTAATAAACGTACATCCAGCTTGTCGTAAGCTTCCAGATTAACCATATACTAGACTGCAATTATACTTAAATTTATTGCGCTAGGTGAATCCCTCGCTTCTTGAAGCGAAGATGAACTGAGAAATAATATACCCATCTTCAACCGGTTTGCAACTTGCCCAATTTGACTTTCTTCTGAAAATATAGTCTCATAATAGTAATGAGAGATTTTTTAACAGAAGAGCAAGTAAAGACATTAAAGATCACCCACAGATCGTTAAGACATAAAAAATTAGCCGATAGGATAAAAGCAGTTTTAATGCTTCATTTTGGTTTCACCTACAGCCAGATTTCCCAAGCTCTCATTCTTGATGAGGTAACCCTACGCCGTTACCTTGAGAATTTTCAGGAAAAAGGAGTCGACGGACTTCTGGAGTATCGCTACAGCGGTGGAAAATCACAGTTAACCGCAACTCAACTCCAATCGCTTAAAGCATTTCTTGTAACAAACACTCAGACTAAAGCCAAAGATATCGCATCCCACATTAAAAAACAATACGGCGTCTCTTACTCGGTTATTGGAGCAACTAAACTCCTACATCGATTAGGATTCGCTTACAAGAAACCCAAAATTATCCCAGGAAAAGCAGATAGAGTTAAACAAGAAGCTTTCTTGAAAAAATACGAAGAGATTAAATCCAATCTTAAATCAAATGACCAAATATATTTCCTTGACTCAACTCATCCAACCCACAATACTGTCGCCTCCTATGGATGGATCTTAAAAGGAAAAAAGAATGACAAGTTCGTGAAAACCAATACGGGACGGGAAAGACTGAATCTTAACGGAGCCTTAAATTTTCATCATCTTAATGCCGTAGTCTTAGAAGAAAAAACCATCAACTATAAATCAACGATCAAGCTTTTCAAAAAGCTATTGGTAAAGCATCCCAAGGGTAAAATTTATCTCATTCTTGACAATGCTTCCCATCATCGCCACAGAGCCTTAAAACCATTCCTCAAAAAACACAGAAGGTTAAAAACAGTTTTTCTCCCTACCTATTCACCCAATCTCAATCTTATCGAGAGACTCTGGAGATTTTTTCACCAGAAAGTAACCAATAACCGTTACTTTGAAACCTTTGAAGAATTCAGAAAAACAACCATGAAGTTTTTCAGAAACCTTGATTATTATCAGAGAGAATTGCAATCCTTATTGACCGATAATTTTCAACTTGTTCCCAATTTACAGTTGCAAACCTGAGTTAGTTGGGTATAAAGATGTATTTGGAAGAACATTCCATAATGTTAAGGATTATTTAGACAGCAACTATATTAAACCTCATGGATCTGTAAATTGGTTTCTTGGTAGACGTACTACTGATAGAGTTTTAAATTTAGAAAGAAAGTTTGAATTCGATACTCTCGTTAGAATTGTAACCGCTGTAGAAAACATGTATAAATCAGACTCTATTGAATTTGCCAGTCATAGAATTATTGAACCAGACGATCGTAACCTCTATAAAATAGATAATATTCTTAGAGAATTTGAAGATCAATATTTTTATCCCTTAATATTTCTACCTCTTATAATTAAAAATTATGATTTTGTTTCCGGATTTTCTTCTGAAATTATTCAAAGAGCAAAACAATTTTTTCAACAGGCAACAGAAATCTATCTAATAGGTTACGGAGCCAAAGATGACATAATTTTAGATTTATTAAAAGAAATTCAACAGCCTGAAGTCAAATTACATATAGCTAATACTACAAATTCGTCTGCAGCTCTCATGAAATCTCTGTTAAATAAATTTAGTTTGTTAGAACAAGGGTCTATAAATGATAAGGGATTTTCTAATTTTGTTAGCGAATACTAGTCGACTTTTTACTTTCCAAGCTAAGTAACCACGATTCAATATGTAGGGTTATATTTTTTTTAGACACAGCCGTGTTATCTTAACGTAATTTTAGGATCGCCAGACATTGATAACTCACCAACAGCCACTTCTCTAAGTTCGTTGCTAATATATACATGAGGAAATGCTTTTGGAAATTCTTTTCTTGCACTTACTAGATAAGCTGATACGAAGTCTTTTTTTGAATCGTCATTTGTACCACTCCAGAGTGAACTATCTATTTTTACTTGAATAAATACCGAGACCACGGACTCTCTATCTTTATTGTCTGGAGACACTTCAACAAAAACCGACTTTATATACCCTGGCGCAACATTGCTTACGTCTAGTAACTTTTGAGCGTATGTTGAGGCTAAAAAACTAGTGCCTAGGTTTTCATTAAAAGGTTTCGTTGGATCTGGATTTTTTGCTACTGTCGGCTGTATTTTATTTTTCTGCTCTACAGCTTCTTGTTGTTCGTTTTTAATATTTTGAACAGACGTTTTCCTTTGACCACTACTCAACGATTGCTTACTTTTGTTTACTATAAATATTTGGAATCCCGCTATCATAACAATCCACAAAATTACAATCGTTAATAGTTTTTTTTCTTTATTCCAATCTTTTTTAACCCAAATGAAATAAGTAATAATGAATGGCAGAAGTCCAAAAAGAGTTAATAGTAGTAATATGCCCCACCATTTCTTATGTAGTTTAGTAGTTCTGATAAATTCAACAAAAGTATTCATATTTATTTCATTTTAATAAAAACAATATAAACCTATATGACAATAAAATCAAGACAAAATGAAGACGCTCCGTATGTAGATTGTGATGATACATAAATCTATAATCGGCTTCATGAAGCTGTCAAAGGAAACATTCTTAAAAAGGTTCGCCGAAAGAGTAAAAACCCTACGGAAAAAGACAGGCATCTCCCAAGAAAAATTTGCAGACAATGTTGGTATCCACAGAACCTATTTGGGAAGGATAGAAACTGGTCGATCTAATCCTCCAGTTTTTACTGTATATAAAATACTGAAAGCGTTAGGGATCAAAAATCTAGAACTTCCTTAATGAAAATCAGAAAGGAAAAATTAAAGTATATCTCTGAATTTTTTAATAAATATTTAACTAACTCTGATCTTAAAGAAATTCTGACTAGATTAGAGATTAAATATCAAAACGGTTTTTTCTCTCTAACTAAATCTAAATTAATTCCTGCATTACTAAATTTTTACTATCAGTCAAAAAACTATTCTAAGTTCGTAACTGTTTTAAGATTTTTTATTGAAAAGATAGCGGGTAAATATAAATATGTAGACGAAAAAAATCAATATTATTATCATATTTTAACACACATAATTCAATATGATCCAGAGGATTTTGATAAAAAGTCACTAACTTCAATGAGTCAAAAAATTAACGAGGTGTTTGCAATAATAGATAAAATTGCTATTAACAAAGGAAAAAAACTAACCAGGCAAAAAATCACTAGTTATTTTCAAGGCAGAACATTCTTCATTGTATTAAGAAACGGAATATCAAAGGCACTTAACTTCGAGACAAGAAACAAAGGAAAAAACATGCTGGAACTTTTTACCGTTTTGTTTGAACATTGGCAGACGAATGACTTTCCACTTATGAGGGCAGAGATCAGATATCTACTATTTAAACAATATCCAGAAATAAATAATGACTTTGTAAGTAACACTGTAGGGAATCTGAGGAAAAAAATTGAATACAGTGGTCTGGGTAACTTGATAACCATAAAATACAACAAAAAATCTGACGGCTATTCTCTTGATATTCACGACTCCCCTATTTAACTTACAGCGAACTTACAGTGTAGATTTTTCTTACAGATTGATTTAACAACCTATTTTCCTACTTGACTTTTTTAACTGTACTTTCATTCTGTCGGTATGTTAAGTAGAAAGGCAATAGATGATTTTAAAAAAATTTACCAGGAAGAATTTGGGAAAGAGTTGACTGACTCTGAAGGAAATGCGAAAGGTTTGGAATTGTTAAAGTTTTTTGACCTTATTTATAAGCCTATACCCAAAACTACTAAAAATCTGGTTAAAAGTTTTAAGTCCTGATTATATGAAGACCACAAAAAATAATCTCAAAAAAGAAATAAAAAAATTTAAAGAAATAGTTGCTATGAAATGTCTTGTCTGTACTAAATATCAAATAAAAGAAATTATCCTCTGTGAAATAAAAGGTTGTCCTCTCTGGGAGTATCGACCAAGACAAGCACGGGGGCTATATACCCTCATTAAAAGACTGAAGCAAAAAAATCTCGGACTTTATGAAGCTAAAAATAATTAGATTTTTTTGAAATTTAATTGTTTTTTTGATAGTGAGAGTTTACTTTCGAAGATTATAAATTTTATTGAGATTTGAATATGCAGCTTTTAACTATAAACGATTTTGATGTTGAAGTTAAAAAATGGGACAGAGATAAAAATGTCGTGATCGTAAATGTAAAAATATGTGGCGTGGTTGAAATAAGAGGCTTTCAAGTTCGCTTCGCTACTTCTAGATTTACGCAGAGATCAGAGTGGTTAGTAAGTCCACCCTCATTGCCTTTGAAAAAACGGGGCAGAAAGACTACTTACTTTTGGGTAACAGAAATAAAAAACAAGGATTTATGGGATCAATTAAAGAAAAAAATAATCAACACAGTAGACGTATACACAAGTAGTTCATTATTTAGGTAAGAGATATAGGTCTATATCTAATGATGTATTACTACTATAGTAACAATTCTGATAAGAAAGTATTAATTAGATTAAAGTGTAATGTCTGTAACGTTTATATACCGCTAGTGTAATTGTAAAGTTGGGAAATAATAAATTATAAAAATATAAATAACTTTACTACTTTGTCATAGAAAAGGGTTATTTAAATTTTAGTCGGCGAAAAATTAAAAATTAGAGTCTTGTAAGGCTCTTTGTGGTTGACAACAAGTAAAAAATCCTTGATAATTTTAATAGATTTAGATTGATATATGGAGCTAAAATATTTTATTTACTGCAGAAAATCATCAGAGTCAGAGGATCGACAAATGCTATCCCTGCCTGCACAGGTGCGCGAATTACAAGAATATGCAATTAAAAACAATCTTCGGGTTATCACAACATACCAAGAGTCAAAAAGTGCATTTAAAATCGGTCGGGAACGATTTGATGAATTGATTTCGCGAATTGCAGACGGAGAGGCAAATGCAATTCTAACCTGGCAGGCTAATCGGGTTTCACGCAATCCTATGGATGCAGGACGAATAATTTATTCTATGGATGAAAAACTCCTTAATGAAATAAGGACTCCGCAGAGAACTTACTACAACACTCCTAACGACAAATTTATGCTTGGGCTGGAGCTTGGAATTGCTAAAAAAGACAGTGATGAAAAAAGCGAGAATGTAAAACGAGGCAACAGGGAAAAGTTCTTCGAGAAAAAAACCTGGCTGGGTGTTGCTAAACAAGGCTATCTTAATTATTGCGATCCGATCACTAAAGAAAAAACAATCGCAGTTGATAAAGATCGATTTCTACTCCTTCAAAAGGCGGTGAAACTAATTCTTTCAGGCTCACATACCCCTATGGAGGCATTAAGCGAATTAAATATTAAATGGGGTTATCGAACTAGAAAATCAAAAAGGCAGGGCGGCTACCCAATGATGAAAAGTAGCTTTTATCGATTTTTAGCTGATCCTTACTATTATGGACTAATGATCAGATCAGAAGGACAACAAGTAGGTAGCCACCAGCCCATGCTGACAAAAGAAGAATTTGATCGATTACAAATCATTTTAGGCAGAAAAGGACGTCCTCATATCGGAAAACATGAATTTCCTTATAAAGGTGTGTTGAGTTGCGGACAGTGTACTGCCTCCATCACTGCCGAAAGAAAAACTCAAATTATTTGTAGCTGGTGTAAACAAAAATTCCATAAAGGAAAATTAACTAATCAGTGCCCGGAATGCGAAACTTTGATCGAAAACATGAAGAACCCAAAAATATTAGTATATGTCTACTACCACTGTACTAAGAAAAAAGACCCGCTTTGCTCACAGGGTTGCATAACTATTGAGAATCTAGAAAATCAGATCGGCGAAGAGTTAAAGAAAGTTGACATATCTCCCAAGTTCAAAAACTGGGCAATAAAATATTTGAACGAACTTAATGATCTTGAATCAAATAATAGACATACAGTCAATAAAAGCCTGCAGAACGCTTATAACGATTGTCAAAAAAAGCTGGATAACCTGCTGCAGTTAAAAATAAGCGTTCAGAATGAGCGGAATTTAATCATTTCTGACGAGGAATACCTGGCGCAGAGAAAATTACTCTTAAAAGAAAAAGAGCGACTTCTGACAGAGATGAACAGTAGTAATCATCAGGCTAATCAGTGGCTTGAACTCTGCGAGAAGACTTTTGATTTTTGCCTATACGCTCGGTACTGGCTGGCTAAGGGTGATCTTCGAACTAAGACTCAAATTCTTGCTACTCTGGGTTCGAACATAACTTTAAAAGACAAAAAACTGTTTGTAGATCAACACAAATCATTTTTCTTAATCAAAAAAGCTAACGACGAATTTTCTAAAGTTGAAGAAAAGTTCGAACCTAGAAAAGAGGTTTATCCAACGCTACAAAACCTGCAGTCTGACTCGTCTAGTTCAATCGTGCTGGGAGGCAGGGAGTCGAACCCCGATAAATTCCTCCAAAGGGAATTGTCCGACCATTAGACGACCTCCCAAATTAAATAATTAAATAAAAAAATCCAACAAATGAACAAAAAAATGTGAAAGTACATACATATTTTACCACGCGGAAGCTTAATTTCTAAAATATTATGGAGTTGGGGTAGGAGTTAAAGTGAGAGTTAGTGTAGCAGTTGGAGCTGACGTTAGGATTGGTGTAACCACAATTGACGGTCCGGGTGTTTTTTTAGCCTGAGGTGGAAGCGAATAATTTTTCACCTGTATAACCTCGGTTATCTTATTCAGGGTTTTGTCCCAAAGTCCTTTCACTCTTACTCTGTGGCCGACTAGCAGATCGGCATAGGTCATTGTTTGTTCATTTCTTTTTACAAACTTTGTTATTCCACTGAAAAAAACCGTCTGGCTGCCTCTTTGTTTCGAGTTGATCACGAAATTATCACTGTTTTTTGCCGTAACATCGCCGATAAATACTCCGTGTCTTTTCATGATCGATAAATTTCTGACTAATCTGGCTAAAATAGTAGTCTTTGCTTCATCGGTGAATTTTCCGTGTATATTGACCTTATTTCCGACAGAAAATTCGTCAAGTGAAGACTTTCCCCAGTAATGTCTTTGGAAATGAGTATTTGAATCGGTATTAACTGTGTAGATTTTTCCGTCTTTACTGACTGTAAGGGTTGTCCCCGAGATTGCAGTTATCTCTCCTCCGATAATTTTTGCCGCTTGATTCTTTATAGTTCCAAGCTTCTGTTTAAAATCTTCCCTTAAATTTTGTATTTTATCTTGAAGTTCATTTCTTAGTTCTTTTCTTTCTGCTCTTACTGACGGTCCTAATCCTCTCAGATCTTTCGCGTTGGCAAACGAAGGATTTAATAAAATAAGCGCTAACAAACTTACAACAAAAAGGTAGTTTTTCCTTTTCATAACAATAAATATGCAATAATAATCAAAAAGTTTCAACCGCTGGGTTCGTAAGTAACAGTCAGGGTTTTTTCCGAGTAATTCCCTTCCTCATCGCTTGCGGTTATTACTATGACATTTTCCCCCTCCTCCAACGTAATCGTGGAAGAAAAGTTACCTTGTAAATCCGCCCTAAGTTCGGTTTCGTTAATGAAAACTTCTGCGTTTGTTTCTGTTATTCCCATCACGGTTAAAGACGGACTTGCAACCGTATCACCGTCTGCCGGTCTTTTTACTTCCAAATAAAGACCTTCTTCTGCTGACGGTTCAGGTTCGGAAACTGTTTGTTCACCTTTCTCAATATCTGATTCAGTTTGATCCGGAGACACGTTTTGATTAGTCGGTCCGTTGACTTTTTTTACTAAAAGAACCGCGATAATCAGGACGGTTACGATAATTCCGACCAATAAGACTTTGTTATCCGAACTGTCTTTTTTCATAAAAAATCCTTAAAACTTTTAATGGTTGAGCCAAAACCTAATTATAGAGTCTAATTTATGTTTTACTTTAGCAAAATTTTGAATAAAGTTCAGTATTAAAAAAATCGACAAAATCACAGTGCATATCGCCAGTAAAATTTCGATTACGGGTGCTTCCTCACTAAAAATTCCGATCACTTCCCAAAAATTTTCCCTGATTATCAACAGGTCTTCCTTAAAGATTTCGAACAAATCCAAAGTCTCCTGATAAATTAGTTTTTGTATTATTATATAAATCCACATTACTCCTCCCAGGGAAAAACTGACAATTGCCAACAGTCGAAGTATGAGCTGTAACAATGTTTGTTTTGTCTCAAAAGTATAAATCCCTTTTAGAATTTTTTTTTCAAATTTTTTCATGTGTTTCTTGACTTATTTAATTTTAACCTGGCTCTGCGAATAAGAGTACGAATTGTATTTAAAGGTCTGTCCAAAAACTTAGCAATCTCTTTATAAGAGTATCCCTCACTTACTAAGTTTACCGCTTTTTTTTGTTCGTGCGGCAAAGATTCTAACTGTTTTTGAATTAACTCGCTGTCCAGACTTTCTTGTTTTTCTTCTGCTGCAATTTTTTCATCCAAAGGAATTGTCGCTTTTTGTCTGCGCCAGAACATTTTCATTTCGTTTCTTACTATCTGATAGAGATACGGCAAGACGGGTTTTTTTTCATCCAGTCTTCCGATCGCTTTATACAAGTGGAGAAAAGAAACCTGAACGATATCCTCAACGTCTTCTTTTTTTTTAATTTTTTTAAAGGTAAAGTTATATATCTGCGTAGTATATTTTTTTACAAAATAGGTGAAATAATCAATTTCCCCTTTTTTGATTCGAGCCAAAATCTCTTTGTCGCTAAAAACCTGCATAGCCTATATATGATACAATATTGAGATGAAGACCCACAATGCTAACTCGGCCTTCGTAGCCACTTTGGCGAAGGAGGTAGCTTCGAGGGTTAAATCAGGGAAAGTTCTTCTTATCGGGCGTCCTAATGTAGGCAAATCCACATTTTTGAATAATCTGATCGGACAAAAAGTCGCCATCACCTCGCCCAAACCACAGACTACCCGATTTCCCATCAAAGCACTTTATGAAGATGAACGGGGGAAAATTATCTTTGTCGATACCCCGGGAATTTTTTCTCCAAGAGGCAAACCTGCAACCGGCTGGAGTCTTTCACAGATTTTAAATCAATCGTCACTCAGGGAAATTAACGATGAAGTTGATCTTGTTATCTATATGATCGACCATACCAGAAGACGTGACTTTGAAGAAGCAAAAGTCATAGGAATCGTAAGAAAAATAAATAAACCCAAAATTTTGGTTATCAATAAAGTTGATCTGCAGGAAAAGACCTATCTTCCCCAGTATAAATTTTTGGAAGATGAAATTCCTTTGGTTTTTCAGATTTCCGCCTTAAAAAATTTGCACATTAAACCTTTAATCAACAAAATATTCGAACTCTTACCCGAAGAGCCAACTTCACACCCTCAGGGTGTGCAGGCTCAACAAGCACTCCCTGAGGGTGAAAATGAAAATAGAGTTTATCCTCTCCTGAATATGGACAGTAAGACATTTATCTCGGAGCTAATTCGTGAAAAAGTTTTTTTAATGATGGGTGAGGAAATCCCCTATACAACAACAGCCATAGTTGACGAGATAAAAGAAAAGGGCGGAAAAATAATTTATATCAAGGCTAGAATCTTAACAACCAACGACCGCCACAAAGGTATGCTCATCGGTGCGGAGGGAAGAAAAATTAAAGAGATCGGAAGCTACGCCAGAAAAGAAATCGCCCTGGCAACCGGAAAAATAATTTATCTGGATTTAACCGTTGAAACCGATCCCCACTGGCAGGAAGTTTATTATTCTTGAAAGTTTTTATCTTTCATGAATTTCTTTCTTATAAGCAAAATAAAAAATTACGAAAGCAATAATAGCTAAGGCTGTTGCAATCTGCACAGCGTTAAAAAGATCATTAATGTTTATCATGTGTTATTTTTTCTAATAGAAATGTTAAGTACATACATATTATAAAAAGCATTAATCTCACAGTCAATATCGATAGCGTTTTGAGGTTGGGAGAGAGATTAGTAATGCTCCCGATATTTCACCAAAGATTGTAATAAATACTCTTAGAATTGCCTCAACATTCCTTTTATTTTCTTTCTTCATTATTTTAAGGAGATGTAAATAATTCTTTCTTTTGGTCCGTCCAATTCTATTAGGACCACTAACTGCCACGGTCCTAAAATTAATTCTCCGTTTTCAACCACTAAACTAAGCGAAGTTCCGATTATAGAAGACAAGACGTGGCTTGGCATATGACCGGGATTATGAGGATGATGATAATTAAGTTTAGGTACGACTTTATCCAACGCCATAAAAAGATCCTTATCAACTCCGGGATCCTGGTCTATGGTTGTCAAAGCTGCAGTTGTATGAGTTAAGAATAGCGTAATTGTACCGTCATTAAATTTATTTTTTCTGATAACTTCATTTATATTTTCCGTAATATCAACCAATTCTTTTTCTTTTTTTGTTTTAATAGTTAAAGATTCCATAATTAAATTTTAGCAAAAGAGTTATCTATATATCGTATAATTAGCTCCATGAATAATCTTTTTCCAGAAATAGAACCGTTTAAGACAGAATTTCTTAAGGTCTCAGATCTTCATACTCTATACATCGAACAATCTGGTAATCCAAAAGGGAAACCGATAATTGCTTTTCATGGCGGACCCGGTAGTCAAACGAAACCAAGCCACAGAAGATTTTACGATCCCGATAAATACAGAATTATACTTTATGATCAAAGAGGTTGTGGAAAAAGCAAACCGCTCGGCGAAACTAAAGAAAATACAACTCAGGATTTAATAGAAGATATCGAAAAAATTAGAATACATCTTGGTATTGACCGTTGGGTTTTGCATGGAGGCAGTTGGGGAAGCACGCTTGCTTTAGCCTACTCTGAAAAACATCCTCAAAAAGTAAAAGGATTAATTTTAAGAGGAATTTTTACTTTCCGCAAACAAGAAGTTGACTGGTTCACTAGTAATGCTAAATTATTCTTTCCTGACAAATGGGAGAAAGCCACTAAAATACTGCCTAAAGATTTAGATAAACCTATCAATGAGTATCTTTATAATCTTTACATGAATAATGACACTTATAAAAAATTAGAAACAATCGAGTCGTTCAATATTTGGCATAGATCTCTTATGAGGCTTGTTCCGGATGAAAAAAAACTCCAGAAAAAAATTAGTAAAGTTGCGATCGCTGGAGAAAAAATTATATATTACTATATTAGAAATAAAGCTTTCTTAAAAGAAGGTGAACTTTTAAAAAATGTACATAAGATATCTCATATTCCTACAGTAATCATACAAGGTCGCTATGACATGTCTTGTCCGCCAATTACTGCCTGGGAACTTCACAAAAAATTGCCGAATGCTGATTTTTTCCTTATACCTGCTGCAGGACATAAAGCAGACGAACCTGGAATAATGGAGAAAATTATCGAATACACAAATAAATACAGCAATTTATAAAAAATGGATAAAAAGGCAATTGAACATTTTAAAAAGGTTGATGCTATTCTTCACTCTATTATTGAAAAGATTGAATCACTTGAAAAATGGACTAAAAAACACCCCAATGATTATTTTGTCGAACTCTGCGCAAACATTATCGGTCAGCAGCTTTCGGGAAAAGCGGCGGATACAATTTATACCAGATTTGAAAAACTCTTCGTCGGGAAAAAAATTACCCCGGATAAAGTATTGAAAATCCCGGATGAAAAATTAAGGGGTGTAGGAATGTCCTGGTCAAAAGTAAAATATGTTAAAGATCTAGCCCAAAAAGTGAATGACAAAACTCTCATACTCGATAGACTCGACAAAATGTCTGATATCAAAGTAATAAATGAATTAATTAAGGTAAAAGGCATCGGACCCTGGACTGCAGAGATGTTTCTGATGTTTACTTTGGGAAGAGAAGATGTATTCTCTCACGGAGATCTCGGACTAAGAAATGCGATAAAAAAATTATATAAATTCAAAAAAGAGCCGACTAAAACACAAATCGAAAAAATTGTAAAAAAATGGAGTCCATACAAGACCTATGCCTCCAGAATATTATGGAGAAGTTTGGAGATTAAATAAGCTGTTCTATTTTAGCTGCAACAATAAAATCATTCTCCGAAAGACCGCCAACCGAATGTGTCGATAATACTATCTTGACTTTATTATAAAGAATATGAATATTGGGATGGTGATTTTCCGCTTCGGCAAGACTGGCAACTTTATTGACAATTTTAATCGCCTCCCTAAAAGTACTTAACTTAAATGTATGTGTTATTTTTTTATTATCAATAACTTCCCAAGGGAACTCTAAATATTTAAGGTACTTTTTTATTTCAACAGAAACCAAGGGTCTAACCCCTTTTCTTTCAATACTTTTTTTATTTAATAAATTCATTTATTCAACTATGTCATTCCCATGTTATTATCCTGAGTTTTTTACCGAAGGAAAAATGGGAATCTATTTAGATAAATGACTGGATTCCCGCCTTCGCGGGAATGACAAGCGGCTATTTCGCTCTAACTTGGACAAGCTGGAAGTAATTTCCATCAATATCCGAAAAAGTCGCTATATGCCCGTATCCCTCGATATGATAAATATCCTGGATGAGTTTTACCTTGTTTTTCTTTATTCTTTTAACTTCTTTTTCGATATCGTCAACTTCAAAATTAATTATCATCCTTTGGGGATTTTTATTTTTTCCTTTTACTTCTGAATGGTCCAAAACATTCAGGGAGGAACCGCTTTTCATCTTAAACTCATATCCTTCATCTTTTCCTTCCATCATGAACTCATTCGTTAATTTCAATCCAACTTTCTCTTCATAAAAATCCGCCAGTTCATGAGCATTTTCACTGAATAGTAAGATGCTTTCTATTCCTTTGAACATAATGAATCACCACCTATCTATATTTATTATATGTGATTTATATCACATTATATTTAGTCTAACATAAACTAAAATGAAGTTATTAATGGGAAAAAAGTTTTCCGCTTTTGTTATAACGATAGCTATTTCTTATCTTTGTTCATCTCTACTGTATTATTTGGTAATAAAAATAACCGAATTCTTTCTCAATTCTAGTTTTACTCGTATTTCTACAACTGTAGCAGCGGTTATCCTTATTTTAAATTTTTTAATACTCTGGCCTTTATGGCAGTTAAAATTATTTATCTATTTCTCGCGAAAATATAATTTGGGTTTGTGGCCGACTCCTATATTTTATTTTATTAGTACGTTTGGATTCGAAATAAGCATTTTTTTTGGATTATATATTGCAGGTAATTTGGTAGGTGTACCTAAATTAACTTATTTCGGAAAAACAGCTAACGAAATTTATTTCAACTCACTCGAAGATATCGTTGTATTTTTTTTTGTAGTTTTTACTCTTTACACTCCACTTTTATATTTTGCCGTAAACAGATCATTCAAAAAATGGTCAAGTTAAGTTTTTAATTCTTTCCAAACACTCTTCTTTCCCCAATATTTCCATTGATTCGTTTAAGGGAGGGGAGATTTTTTTGCCGGTCATTGCAACCCGTAAAGTCATAAAGAAATCCCCGGTTTTTACTCCTTCCTTTTTTGCCAATTCCTGCATTTTTTCTCCAATTTTATCTGATTTCCATTCTGTAACTTTTTCTAATGAATCGCGCATTTTTCCTAAAAGCTCTTTTTTAGATAATAAATCAAGGTCGTATTTTTCCGGTTTTTGAAAAAAGAATTCACACAAAAAAATATAATCCGAAAGCTTCTTCATTCTTTCTTTAACTAAGGGAATAGTTTTGCCGACAATATTTTCAGGATATTTATTTTCTGTAAATTCCAATATTTTAATTTTTAATTTTTCATTTTTCATTTGTCTAATGTACTGTCCATTCATCCATTCCAGTTTAACTTGATCAAAAGCTGGTCCTACCGATTTTATATCTTTTAAATCAAACACTTTAACAAACTCGTCCAGACTGAATATTTCTTTTTGTTCGGGATGCGACCAACCCATAAGAGCAAGATAATTAAGAATCGCTTCGGGTAAATAACCTTGATCTAAATACCAAGATGCCCAGACCGGGTTTTTTCTTTTGGATAGTTTTGAACGATCGGGATTTCGCAGAATAGGTACATGGGCAAATACCGGCTGTGGCCAACCTAATGCTTTATACAAAAGAATGTGTTTTGGAGTTGAAGCAAGCCATTCTTCCGCTCTTATCACATGACTTATCTTCATTAAATAGTCATCGACTACCACCGCCAGATGGTAGGTTGGAAATCCGTCGGATTTTATTAAAACCTGGTCATCGAGATTATCGCTCATTATCTTAACCTCACCTCTAATTAGATCTTTGAATTTTATTTCTTTAGCTTCCGGAATATTAAGTCTGACGACAAAAGGTTTTCCTTTTTTAATTTCTGCCTGCACTTCTTTTTGTCTGGATAAACAGTGTTTGTCGTATTTGGGAATTTTTTTTTGTTTTTGTCGAATCTCTCTCAGTTCCAATAATCTTTCCTTACTGCATGTACAGAAATAGGCGGCTTTTTTTTTAATTAACTCATCTGCATATTTTTTATATATCGGCAGTCTTTCTGATTGGCGATAAGGTTGATAAAGTCCACCTATATCGGTCGACTCATCATAATTTAAGCCATATTCTTTGATCGTCTGAAGAATTTTTTCCTCTGATCCTTTAATGAGTCGTTCCTGGTCAGTGTCTTCAATCCTGATAATAAATTTACCCTGATGTTTTTTTGCCCAGGCCCAGTTGATTAATGCCGTATAGAGATTACCTATATGAATATCTTCGCCTGTTGGAGAAGGAGCAATTCTAGTTCGTACCATGAGAAAATTATATAATATTATAAATAGATTCTGGAGTCGTCGCTTTGCCCCTCCCCAGAATGACGTCATTCTGGCAAACGAGGAACGAGTGCGTCCAGAATCATTGTCAAAATTATAATGTTTACTTTTTGTCCCCGTTGCTCAAAAAAGATAACTAAAAAATCCGAAAATCTTTTTATTTGTGAGTACTGTGATTTTCATCTCTATGAAAATCCCAGGCCGACCAATGGTTTAATTGCGGAGAATGAAAACGGCGAGATACTTTTGGTTAAAAGAAAGGATCATCCTAAAAAAGGTTACTGGGATGTGCCGGGTGGATTTGTTGATCCGGAAGAAACGTTGGAAGAATCTTTTCAGCGGGAAATTAAAGAAGAGTTAAATGCTGAAGTAAAAAATCTTAAATACCTTACCTCGACGGTAGATAGATATTTATATAAAGGAATTAACTACCATACAATTTGTTTTATTTTTACCGGAAAAGTTGACCAAAATAAAATTACAGTTCATGATGATATAACTGAAATAAAATTCTTCCCTAAAAACAAAATACCTTTTGACGGAATTGCATTTGTCGGAGTGAAAAAAGGGATCAAGTTTTATTTATCTGCGCTTAAACAATCGAACCCCACCCCAAAGTCCGAATAAAGCAGGTAAAAGAAGTATATTAATATATTTAAACATATCCTTTTGACTCTCTGGTAATCCCGGAAGCGGATAAAAAGAAACAACCCGGGACCGAATCCCAGACAGCGCCCCGCCTGAGGCAAGATTGCTTGCGATATTCAAGACAAACTCCAGATTCGAGGATCCTGCCCCCAGATATCTCTCAAGAACAAATCTTGACGAAGGAATAACTACTATCCGGCCGCCGTCTTTTTTACCAGACTCTGCCGCGATTAAAAATTCCTTTAGTTCTTTTTCTTCAGGTTGGGGGATAGATTGAGGATTCAAAACAAATCCGCCGGCCGGCGGATTATCTTTTTGCTGCAAGGACTGCTTGGTCGTCTTAACCAACTCTTTTGTCTCTAAACTGTTTTTTTTCTCAAGAATGACTGACGAAACCCAGGGAAACACTAATTGGTTGACATTAGAAAAATACGGTAGATCGGGATTAAATCTGTCAGTTCTTAGCCAAAACGGGTAAGGCAGGAGTAGTGAAACCTGCCCTCCGCCAAAATTGACCAATTCCGACGAGGTCGACAAAATAAGATTTTTTTCCAGCTTAATCCCATATTCCTGAAGAAGAGAAAATAATTTATGATTTGCCGCAGAGGTGCTCAAATTTTCCGAAACCCAAACCCCGTCGACGAAAAATATTATTTTCCCTTTTTTGTTTAAATATTCTTTTAAAAGTTTCACTTCTCGTTCACTATACTCTTTGGAGTTTGAGTCAAAAATCAGAATAATTTTAAGTGTTGGATCTATGGTTTTTGTCGATTCGGAGGAAATATCCAGACTCTCTACATTAAATTGCTGACCAAGTACTTTTTTAAAACTGGCAACCGGATCTTCTTCGGGATTGGAGGAATCGGTCAGCCCAATAATACTGATTTTTGGCAGGTCTTTTTTGACCAACTTATATATTGCAGAGGTCAGATTATATTCCAAATTTTCAAAATCGGTAACCTGGGGGATAATTTCTTCTCTTCCGGCATAAGCAAGAGCTATCCCAAAATAAGCCGTTGTAACAGCATACTTATCCTGTTCAAGCTGGGAAAACTGCAGTTCCGGAATTCCGGACTCCCTGGCTTCTTTAGCTACGGTATCATCCTTTTTGGGATCGAGAATTTTTAGAGTGATTTTATTTTTTCCTTCTTTTTTAAATTCCGCCAGCGTATCTGTCACGTCGGTTTTCAGAGGAATCAGTCTGGCAGGTAAATCCGAAGAGACAAAAAATTTAACATTTACCAAGTCATCCAGATTATGCAAAATTTTTTTAGTTGACTCTGACAGGGTATAAGCTTTACCGGATGAGGCGTCATAACGCAATGAAATACCCGAAATCAAATAATTAACCAGTAAAAAAAGCGCGATTACAACAGTAAAAATCATCTGCCTTTCTTTAACTTGAAAATTAAAAAGTCTGACGATGTTTAACTTTTTAAGATTTTTAAACATTTTTAAAATTATTCTTCGAGCGGAGTCGAGAAGATTAAAAACTAATTCTCGACAGGCTCGAATTATAAAAATTTAAGCTCTTTTTTCCAAATCAACCACGGTCAAGAATAAAAACATTACTGTAAAGCTCACAAAATAAAATACCGATCTTAGATCAATAACTCCTTTGATAAAGTTTCCCAACTGGTTAAAAGGGCTGAAATAAATCAGGAAATCATGGATTGTTCTTGGCAGAATATTGGCCGTAAAATCAGTTCCCAAAACTAAGAGAAAAAAGATCGTTAGTACAGATCCCAAAAAAGCTACAACCTGATTTTTTGTTTGCGAAGAAAAAAACATCGATAAACTTATACTAAAAGATGCCAAAAAAATACCGCCGATATAACCGGCGATAATCTCCGGCAGGTATACTTTAGTTAATAAGGCTAAAGAAATAGGAAGCCCTACCGTTAATGCAAGTCCAATACATGCAATTGTTAACAACGCAAAAAATTTAGCCAAAACAATCTGCGTTTCCGATACCGGTAATGTCAGTAAAATCTCGATTGTGTTAACTCTTTTTTCTTCGGATAGAATCCGCATTGTCAAAGCGGGTATAAACACTATAAACAACCAAGGTAAAAAATTAAAAAACGGCCGCATCGAAACCGATCCGACGACAAAAATATCTTTGACAAACAAAAAGTTAGCGAAAACGGCGAATAAACCTACGACGATGTAACCGATGGGATTGTCAAGATAATAGTTTAGTTCTTTTTTATAAAGATTTTTCATGTTTTACTTGTCATCCTGAATTTATTTCAGGATCTGTATTAAATAAATAAAAGATGCTGAAACTAGTTCAGCATGACATATCATTATTCTCTTATAAGCTTCTTGAATAATTTTTCCACCATTCCTCTGCCTTTCGGTTTTTTTCCGTCAAAAACAATTTTTCCCTTATCAATAATAATCAGCCGGCTAGCAATATCTTCAACTTCCGAAAGCATATGTGTAGAAAAGATGATTGTTTTTTCTGAGGATATTTTTTTTATCAATTTTCTTATCTTTTCCTGTTCAAGCGGATCGAGCCCGGATGTCGGCTCATCGAGAATCAAAATTGAAGGTTTGCCTAAAAGTGCCGCTGCCAAACCGACCCTCTGTCTGTAACCGCGGGAAAGCTCGTCAATCTTTGATTTCAATACATCATCCAATCCAACCTCTGAAGAAATTTCTGCATAATTATTAGAATTCTTTACCGATGCAATAAATTGCAGATATTCCAACACTTTCATCTCGGAATATAAGGGATTGTTTTCAGCGAGATATCCGATCTCTTTTAGGATATCAACCCTCTGTTCAAGCGGATCAAAATTATTGACGGATATTTTTCCTTCGGTCGGTGTTAAATAACCCAGAATCAGTCGCATAGTCGTAGTTTTTCCGGCTCCGTTTGGTCCCAAAAATCCGATAATCTCTCCTTCTTTTGCTTGAAATGAAATATTATCAACTGCAGTTTTATTTTTAAATTTCTTAGATACAGAAGACAGCAAAATCATAGCCTATATGTATACCAAAAAGAAGTTGATTAAGCAATAACCACCGAAAAATTTTTCGCCACTTCCTTCCAATTCAAATTTTCGAAAAAAGCATCGATATAGCTGCCGCGATTAACACCGTAATCTATAAAGTAAGCATGTTCATAGGTATCAAGCGCCAGAATCGGAGTCGCGTGCCAGACCGGGAAAGTGTTTTGAGCATCTCCTAAGTAATTAAAAAGTCTTCCTTCTTTCCAATTCCAAGCTGTCCATACCCAACCGCGGGCGGCAATACCGGTTGCCTTCATGTCTTTTTTAAATATCTCAAAAGATCCGAAGTCTTTTTTAATCTGTTTCCAAACATCTCCTGTCGGTTCTCCGCCTTTTCCTCCAAGATGGTCAAAATAAATCTCGTGATTTACGACACCCCCATAGGCAAATGTTAACTCCACTTTAAGCTCTCGCACAGCCGAGAAGGTCTGATTTGCTTTGGAGTACTCGTCGTCCGTCAAGTTTGCCAGTTTCTCCATGATTTCGTTGTACTTCGTAACGTATCCTTGATAGAGTTTCAGATGCTCCTCAATCGTCTTTTTGGAAATTCCTTTCATCGCATAAAGAGAGTCGGAAAAAGTTTTTGCCGAATAGTTTGTAAAATGCATAAATTTTTAACTAATTTGTAATGAGCTAATTATTTCACTTTTTGTAAGTGTATTCAACTCCAAATGTGATTAAAATCACTTTAAAAGATCGGGTCTTTTTTTAAGGGTCTCTTCGAAGGCTTTTTTAAGTCTCCACTCCTCGATTTTTTTATGATCTCCTGACACTAAAATTTCCGGCACTTTTTTTCCTCTAAACTTCTCTGGTCTCGTATATTGTGGATATTCCAATAACTCAACTTCCCTTACACCTTTTAGTTTTAATTTTTTCACTATCTCATGGTTAGGAAATAATTGGTCTAATCGATTAATCGAATGGACTGAAAAACTTTCCTTGGTTATTGCATCTTCTTTTTTTAAAACTCCCGGCAGTAGGCGGACTACCGAATCGACAATTGCAGAAGCGGCAATTTCTCCGCCGGTAGTGACAAAATCACCCATTGATACTTCTTCGTCAACAAACTCCCTGACTCTTTCATCAACATCCTCATAATGTCCAGCAATAATAACCAAATTTTCTAACCTGGAAAATTCCTGGGCTTTTTGCTGATTAAAAACTTTTCCTTTTGGACTTGTTAAAATTTTTCTAATTTTTATTTTTTCATTTTTAATTTTTAATTTATTAAGAGAGTTCCAAATTACATCCGCTCTTAATATCATCCCCGCTCCTCCACCATATGGTCGATCATCTACAGTACCATAATCATCAATTGCGAATTTCCTAATATTTACTAAATTAATTTCCACTAATTTTTTTTCCTGAGCGCGTTTTACTATACTCTCTTCAAAAAAACCGGAAATCATTTTGGGAAAAAGTGTTAAAACCGATATTTTCATACGGATATTGTATACAATTTACTCTATGAAATCAGTTATTCTAGCTTTGATCAGTTTTTACAATAAGTCAGCTTTTTTTCATAAACCGATCTTCCGCGCCCTATTCATGTCTGATAAAATATGTCGATTTCTTCCTACTTGCTCGGATTACACCTATCAAGCAGTTAAAAAATACGGAAGCGTAAAAGGATTATGGCTGGGATTTAAAAGAATTATCCGCTGCCATCCGTGGAATAAAGGAGGGATTGATAGAGTACCCTAGAGAAGTCAGAAAACAGAAGACTGAAGTCAGATGACAGAGGTCAGAAAACAGAACAAAAGACAAAATCGTTAATAACTTTGCCAGATTGAATGTAATTTATTTATTCTCTTCGATAGGGTTTTATATTTATCTTCTAAAACTTTAGCTCTATCAGATAACTTTGGTAAGACAATTGAAATTACTCTTAAATGCGAAACAATTTCATCACTAGATCCTAAAGCAATTAATAAAAATCTTTTGAACTCTTTTTCAGAGTTTTTCTTTGCGTATCCTTCTGCAATTAATGCAGGAATTGATTTACCTGCACGTTTGCATTGATTTTTAGTGTCATATTCAGACAATGGCAGTAATTTTAAGAATTCATATAACTCTTTGAGTAATATTAATGATTCCTTATAAACTTCTATATCAGTAACATCTTTAATCATATCTTCAATAATATCAGATTATTCTGAAAAGCCGATTTCTGACCATCTGTGTTCTGTTTTCTGATTTATCTGATAGTTGGCACTCCCTTGACAACTCTGCCAACTATGCTACAATTAAATTACCGGCGTAGATTCGCGTCGATATCCGCGTTTCTCCGCTTCTATTTATGGTCAATATCAACTACCAACCTCCGGAAGAACAAGGTTCCGCAACAGAAAAATACACTCTTAATCTGACCAAACTGGCAAAAGACGGCAAGCTTGATCCCGTAATCGGCAGGGATGATGAAATAAGAAGAGTAATACAAATTCTCTCGCGAAGAACTAAAAATAATCCCGTCCTCTTGGGCGATCCGGGCGTGGGAAAAACCGCAATTGTCGAAGGTTTGGCCCAGCGAATAATTGATCGTGATGTTCCTGATACTTTAAAAAACAAACACGTTTTATCACTTGATTTAGCCGGACTTTTGGCCGGAACGGCTTTTAGAGGCGAATTCGAACAACGAACTAAAAAACTTCTTGAGGAAATTGAAAAAAGTGAAGGAAAATATATTCTTTTTATGGATGAACTTCATACAATAGTCGGGGCAGGCGGAGCCGAAGGAGCGGTAGATGCCGGAAATATTTTAAAGCCAAAATTGGCAAGAGGTGCACTCCATGCGATCGGAGCAACAACCGTCAGAGAATATCGGCAGTATATTGAAAAAGATGCGGCTCTGGAAAGAAGATTTCAACCCATCTATATTGACGAACCGACTCCGGAAGCAAGTATTGCGATCTTAAGAGGTATTAAGGAAAAATATGAAGTTCATCACGGCATAAAAATTTCCGACGATGCGGTGATTGCCGCAGTCAATCTTTCTATCCGCTATATCAGCGACCGCTTTCTTCCGGATAAAGCCATCGATCTTATCGATGAAGCCGCAGCCGCTGCCAAAATCGACGTAGACTCACTTCCCTTGGAAATCGACCAGATCAAAAGAAGAATTATGCAATTGGATATTGAACTCGCTGCTTTAAAGCGGGAAAAAGGGCTGGATGTCCGTAAAAAGAATCTCGAAGACGAGCGTAAAATTCTCAAGAAAAACTTCGACTCACTTTCTGACAAATGGCAGGAACAAAAAAAGATCATCTCCGAACTGCAAAAATACCGGGTCGAACTTGATAGACTAAAAGCCGAATTCGATAAAGCCGAACGGGACGTCCTTCTGGATAAAGCAGCTGAGCTGAAATATGGTAAAATCCCGGAAGTTGAAAAAAAACTTAAAGCAGCCGAAGTAAAATGGAAGGTAATTCCCGAATCGGAAAGACTTTTAAAAGAACAGGTAAGCGAAGAAGATATCGCCAAAATTGTCGCTCGTTGGACAAGAATTCCAGTGACTCGACTACTGCAAAGCGAGTCGGAAAAACTGACCAAACTCGAGGAAGAGTTAAAAGCTCGTGTGGTCGGTCAAAATCTTGCCTTAAAAAAAATCGCCAATTCTATCCGCAGATCCCGCGCCGGGCTAACCGAGGAAAACCGTCCGATAGGTTCATTTTTGTTCCTGGGTCCGACCGGTGTCGGAAAAACCGAGACGGCTAAAGCCCTAGCCCACTCTCTCTTTAACGACGAAAAAGCCATAGTTAGGATTGACTTGAGCGAATATCAGGAAGCCCATTCGGTCGCGCGTTTAATCGGCGCCCCGCCCGGATACGTAGGTTACGAAGAAGGTGGTCAACTCACCGAAGCAGTGCGCAGAAAACCATATTCGGTAATCCTTTTTGATGAAGTGGAAAAAGCCCATCCCCAAATATTTAATGTATTCTTACAGATTTTTGACGAAGGCAGACTAACCGACGGACGGGGAAGAACCGTGAATTTCAAAAATACCATTTTGATTATGACATCAAACCTTGGTAGTGAAATATTTTCGGAAAAACTGTCTGAGGAAAAACAGGCGGAAAAAATTGCTCTTGAGGTAAGGAAGTTTTTCCGACCGGAATTTATCAACCGGCTTGATTCGATTGTCATCTTTAATCCGTTATCAAAGGAGATGATTAAAGAAGTAGTCGAGTTGCAGCTCAATGAATTTGAAAAAAGATTGGCAAAACAAAATTTGAGAGTACAGACTACAAATTCCGTAAATGAATATTTAGCTTCAGCAGGCTATGACGAAGTCTACGGAGCCCGTCCGTTAAAACGTCTGATTAATGAACAAATTGTTGACGAAATTGCATTGCAAATAATTGAGGGAAAAATTAAAACTCTTGATAAGGTAATTGTCGACTATAAACAAAACAAGATTCAGATATCAGTTAAAAAACCCAGTTAACAATTTTAATTGTCATCCTGAACTAGTTTCAGGATCTGTCATCGTTATCAGATGCTGAAATAAATTCAGCATGACATTTTATATATGGCAGAAAATAAAACTAAAGAAACTCTACTAAAAATTGCAGGTTGGGGAGTTATAGGTCTTCTAGCTTTGGGAATAATCGGAGCTTTTGCATAATTCTCTACTTTATTAGATCTCTGTTAAAATTGAAAAATGAATAAGATTAATTTCTTATTTTTAATAATTTTTTTTATCTTGTCTTCTTTGCTCCCTTTTTTCGTAACTTCAAGAAACCCGATTTTTCTCGGTTTTTCCTACATGTTTTTCATGATCGGTTTAGGATTGATCTTTGATTTTTTTACATTCCAGATCAGCGGAAACTCCTTTATTCTGAGTAAAAAACTATTGCAAAATCTAAAACTGCTATTAATTGTTTCCGTTATCGTAACGCTGATTATGGAGATCTCCGGAAATTGGATCGGTAATTTTTGGTATTTCCCTTATTATTCAGTTAAAGATTATTTTCTACTTATTTTTCCAAATTTCTTCACATATACTTTTTTGATGATGGAAAGTTTTTGGATTTTTAAAACACTAACTGGAAATTTGATTGGAAATACGGAATTTGCAAAGTTAAACAAAAAAGGATTGCTTGTAAAAATTGCAAAAGTATTTTCCGGATTTTGGATTATCAGTTTAATAACTTTACTAATAGCATTTTTTATTCAGGATTACCCTCAACCTCTTATCTTGACCATTAATAATATTTTTCCGAATCGAACTCCTTTTGGCATATTTTTGATATTCGCTATTTCACTCTGGTTATTTTTTGAAGGTAAAAGTTTTATCCGGGGGAATGATACGATTTTTTTTGCAATTTTAAATGGTAGTTACGTTAATCTATTATCTGTCTTGCTTGCATCTCTCACTACCTCAATTCTTTTCGAGTCCTATAATCTATATTTCGATCTGTGGGTTTACGAAAACGTACCTTTAGTTAAAGCATCCATTTTTGGCTTACCGCTTAGTGTGATTTTAGCCTGGCCTCTTCAGTACCTTGCGCTTATTCCTCTTTACAGTTTTTTTACAAAAAAAAGTTAAGTATAACTTAGGCAATTACCTCTTTATAAATTTTTTCTGCTATTTCTGTCATTTCTTCCTTGGGAAATGATTTGGCTTCAGGAACAAAAGAAGTATCTCCCTCAGTTCGAGGTAAAACATGAATATGGGCATGAGGAACTTGCAGACCATGAGTTACATAAGTAACAAAACTCGGGGACATGGCTTTTCGCATGGCTTTGGTCAATTTCAATACCGCTTCCCAATATTTGCCGAAATTGGGAACATCATAAACCCAGCGGTAATGTTTTTTGGGAAAAACAAGACTGTGACCTTTAACGCGGGGGTAGATATCTAAGATCCCAAGAAAATTATCATCCTCATAAACCTTGTATGAGGGAGATCTTCCGGCAACAATTCGACAAAAAATGCAGTTATCCATATTATTTGCCGTTTCTTGCAGAGGATACTTTTTTGGCGCGAACAAAAAAAACCTCCTGGGCCGCTTTTATATTATTCGATTTACCGCTCCAAGCTCTTAAAGCTTCCTGTTGCAGTGCCCTACCAAAAGAATAACTTAACTGCCAGGGAAGACCTTTATATTTCTCATTCATTTTTTTTAGATACCCTGTTGCCTCATCCGGAGTTAAGCCGCCCGATAAAAATACTATCCCCGGGATCTCTTTCGGTACGGTTTTTCGCAAAATTTCTACCGTCAACTGTGCAATTTCTTCAGCTGTTGCTTGGCTTTTACTTTCTTTTCCCGCAAGCACCATGTTTGGTTTCAAAAGCATAGAATCAAATTTGATTCCGAACTGTTTTAACCAATAAAAAACATCCTTAAGAACTTTTTCCGTTACTTGCCTGCTTTTATTAATATCGTGGTTTCCTTTCAAAACCAAAACTTCCGGCTCGACTATCGGAACAAGGCCTGCTTTTTGAACCAGAAGTGCATACTCTGCCAATCCGATTGAGTTGCCTGTAATCGCTGCAGCCGATGGAAGATTATTTCCAACTTTATATACCGCTCTCCACTTGGTAAAAACCGCTCCTAGTTTTTTATAATCTTCGAGTCTTTCTGTCAAACCATCCTGCCCTAAAGTAAAAGTCTCCTCATTTTCATTATATTTATAAGCACCTTTATCAACCTTTATTCCTGACAGAATATTTTTTCCCTTTAAAATATCAGCAATCATTTTGCCATTTGGTAAGGGATTCCTGAGAGTTTCGTCAAATAAAATCACACCGCTAATTGCTACTTCTATTCCGTCCGTCGTAACCATTATTTCTCTCCAAAGCGAGCGATTTTCAGGAGTTGACACAACTTTAATTGCGTCCAATCTCTTGGTCATTGTACCGACACTCTCATCAGCAGCCAATATTCCTTTTCTGGGAGCAACTAAGGCTTTTGCTATTTCTTGAAGTGTCATATTTTTTTCTAAATGTCATTCCCGCGAAAGCGGGAATCTAGTTTTGTTAAAATTATTATACTGGATCCCCTTTTTCAAGGGGATGACATTCTGAAAAAACTATGGATAGGAATCTTGCCTTGGAATTCGTCAGAGTTACAGAAGCCGCCGCCATTTCTGCGGCTAGATGGATCGGCAGAGGCGATAAAAATGCCGCGGACGGGGCTGCTGTCGACGCTATGCGCTCCCGCCTCAATCAAATTGATTTTGCCGGAACTGTAGTCATCGGAGAAGGAAAAAAAGATAAAGCTCCCGAACTTTATACCGGCGAAAAAGTAGGTAAAGGAAAAAATCCGGTCATGGATCTTGCAATAGATCCTCTTGAATGTACAAACAGTGTAGCTCACGGAAGATATAACGCCATGTCCGTAATTGCGGCCGGAGCAAAAAACACCTTGTTGAACGCCCCTGATACCTACATGGAAAAAATTGCAGTTGGTCCTCTGGCAAAAAAAGTTATCGATCTTGAAGCACCGGTAAAAGAAAATATTATAAAAGTGTCTAAGGCTTTAGGCAAAAGTTTGAATGAAATAACAGTATTGATGCTTGACCGAGAAAGGCATTATGAAATTATTAAAGAGATTAGAAAAATCGGTGCGCGTGTCCGCCTCATTACTGACGGTGATGTTGCCGGAGCAATCGCTCCTTCACTGGAAGATTCAAATATCGATATTCTGATGGGAACCGGAGCCAGTGCGGAGGCGGTATTGGCGGCTTCGGCAATAAAAATACTAGGGGGTGAAATATTAGCCCGCTTTAAACCGTTAAAAGACGAACATACAGAAGAATTAAAAAAAGCCGGAATTTATAATTTGAAAAAAATATATGCAGCCGAAGATTTAGCCAAAGGGAAAATGCTTACTTTTACCGCAACCGGAATAATCGAGGGACCACTACTAAAAGGAGTTGAGTTTAAGTCAAACAGCATAATTACCCACTCACTCGTAATTAGAGGAATTTCGGGCACACTGCGCTATATTACTACCCACCACCATTATCACAATATTTAGTACAATATTTATGCATGTCATCCCCGATCTAATCGGGGATCCAGTCTGGATTCCCGCTTTCGCGAGAATGACACCCCTAGAAATATGAAGCGACTTAAGGTTGGACTAAATGGATTTGGCAGAATCGGCAGATCATTTACCCGTATAGCTTTAAAAAGAAACTCTTTTGATCTTTCGGTTATTAACACCAGAAAAACATCCAATAAAATGATCGCCTATCTCCTGCAATACGACTCAGTCTATAGAAAATTTGAAATGAATGTAAAGAATGAAACTGATGGAATTTCGATCAATGGAACTAAAATCGCAACAGTTTTGGGAGACGACCCTTCTCAAATCCCTTGGGAAAAGTACGGTGTCGATGTTGTAATTGACGCAACCGGCGCCTTTGAGAATATGGAAGATCTTAAAAAACATCTGCGCGGAACGGTCAAAAAAGTTATTTTGACCGCTCCATCCAAAGACGAAGACACACCTCATCTTGTCTTAGGTGTAAATGACAAGGAATTTGATTTTAAGGGTTGTAACATCATGTCGAACGCTTCCTGTACCACTAACTCCGCTTCCCCGCTTTTCAAAGTCTTGGATGACAACTTCAAAATCGTCTCCGGTTTTTTGACTACCTCACACGCCTATACTCAGACTCAGCCGTTACTCGACGATACAGGTAAATCTCCTGACAGATCACGTGCCGCCGGATTGAATATTGTGCCGACGACAACCGGAGCAGCCAAAGCCGTAGTCAAAACCCTTCCCAACTTGATGGGCAAAATCGACGGTATGGCAATCAGAGTGCCGGTACCGACTGTTTCTTTCTCCGATGTCTCGGCTGTTGTCGAAAAACCAACGACCCTCGAGGAGGTAAATCAAAAATTTAGAGAAGCAGCGGAAGGACCGATGAAAGGCATTCTTGCTTATGAGACAGAAATTTTAGTCTCCTCAGATTATATCGGATCCCCTTATTCTTGTATTTTTGATGCAAACTATACAAAAGTAATAAATAATAATTTTGTCAAAGTCTTCGGCTGGTATGATAATGAGTGGGGTTACAGCAGCAGACTCGTAGATTTGGTTAATAAACTTTCTAATTTTTTTTAGCTGTCATCCCCGACCTGATCGGGGATCCAGTTTTTTATTTCTGGATTCCCGCTTTCGCGGGAATGACATACAAACAAATGCCAGAAATCAAATTCATTGATGAAGTAGAGATTAAAGATAAACAAGTAATTTTGAGGGTGGATTTTAATGTCACTCTTAACCCCGATTTCTCTATAGCCGATGATGTAAGAATCCGCCAGTCGCTTCCAACCATCAATTATCTGCTAAAAAACAACAACCGGTTAATCATCATCTCTCATCTTGGCAGACCAAAAGGCGTAGACACAAAATTTTCCCTGAAACCGGTAGTTGAAGAATTAAAAGAGTTACTTAATCCTTTTGACGTAATGCTGATTAATAATTTCCTGAATCCGGTTGACAAACTTTCAATAAAAAATCAAAAATCCGATACGGTTTTGGTTTTAGAAAATATAAGGTTTTACCAAGAGGAAAAAAATAACGATAATATTTTTGCGCGTGATTTAGCCGGTTTGGGAGAAATTTTTGTCAATGACGCATTTGGTGTAAGTCACAGAAATGACGCATCAATAGTCGGAATTCCCAAATACATTCCTTCTTACGGTGGCCTATTATTAAAAAAAGAAACCGAAACAATAGAAAAAATTATAAAAAATCCTGAAAAACCTGTAGTCGCGATACTGGGCGGAGCAAAAATTTCAACTAAGATAAATTTAGTCGAAAAACTTATAGATATCTCCGATTATTTATTAATCGGGGGTGCGCTGGCTAATACTTTTTTTTGTGCCAAGGGTTTGGATATTGGAAAAAGCTACTGTGAATATAATGAAGTTGAGAATGCCAAAAAACTCTTATTTTTAGCTTCAAAAAAACATGCGGCTATTATTTTGCCGTCGGATGTAGTAGCGAGACACCCCCAACATTCGGAAAGCGGGGGCGAAGTAAAAAAAATCAAGGATATTGAGCCCGATGATGAGATCTTAGATATCGGACCCGAAACTCAAGCGGAAATCGGTTCGGCAATTGCCAAGGCAAAAACAATTATCTGGAACGGGCCAATGGGATATATCGAAGAACGGGCTTTCACTCGTGGAACCGACTTTGTCTATTATTCAATCGCACAAAATTCCGAAGCAGTATCTTTAGTTGGCGGCGGCGACACGTTAGCTGCAATTTCCAAAAAAGAATACTTGGATAAAATTACCCACATCTCGACCGGCGGCGGTGCCATGCTCGAGTTTATCGAAAAAGGAACCTTGCCGGGAATAGAAGCATTAAAAAGATAAGAGATAATAGTTAAGAGATATGAGTTTTAGCTTCATTTTTAATTTTGTATAAAGAATTAATAAAACTATTTAATTGAGGTTTCAGAATTCTATAAATATCTTCATACTCTTCCTTCAATTTTATATTTTTAATTAGTTTTCTTTCCACAATTAGCTCAAACCAATGATTAGATTCTAATAATGAACCTCTTGCATTATAAAAGAATTTGATTCTATCTAGATAGTGAAATCTGCCGTATCCTTCAGCCACATTACCTCCTACTGAATCTGTTGCCGTTATAAATTGATCACCAATAATTTTTTTAATTTGCCAAGTAAATTCATCATAGATTTTCCAAGCAGTTTTAGATAGTAACCTAGCTTTTTGGTAAACTTGAATATCTTCTAAATTTAAACTGATATTTTTTGATCGAATTCCTTATCTTTTATCAATTATCTCTTATCAAGAGTAGGCAACTCAATAACTTTATCAACGGGTTTTTGCGATTGAACATTTACAATCTCTTTACTTTTTTCAATCGAAGGTAGCTCGCTTCTTCCTACTATTTTATCTCCATCAATCCATAACAATTCCAGATCCATTAGAGTATTTTTATTCCAAAAATTTCGTATTTCTTTATTCGGAAAAATAAAAATCATTCCGTCGACTCCTTCAAGGCTTCTGAAATTCATGAGTCCCCTCTCCCATCTTTCCGATGAATCGGCGAGAAGTAATTTGTAGTTATTACCTTCCAGTTTATAGTTAATGATCGAAAAATCCTTATATTTATTTTGTAAATCTCTTGATTCTTTTACCCGCTTACTTCCTACAACAAAAAAAACTCCAATGATAATAACCATCAGTAAAAGTATTATTTTTTTCATATTTTGCTACAACACTACGTAGCGCTGTAGTATTTTAGACCTTGAAATATTTATAGATAAAAGTACTTAATACTCCTAAAGTATAGGCTGCTCCAAAGTAAAAAGTAATCGGTAGTTGACTGAATTTTCTCTTGGCAAAAAACAACAGATATATGGCAAGAGCCATGACGGAAGTAAAAACCCATAAGTCAATTCCAATTTTCTCAAATGCCAAATTGGCAAAAATGCCTAGCGCAATAAACAAACTGTTAGGAATTATTAATAATAAATCTTTGGTAACCACTGCTTTTTTTCTCGGCATTTTATATTCTAAAAACATGAGGGCAATATTCATTAAAACAAAACCCAGATAATATACATAATGACTGAATTGATCATCGTTATAAACAACAATACTACATAAGGTCTTATTAATTATTTGCTTTTCACAAAAGCGGAAGTGCAGATAGTTAGTCACTTCATGAATTCCTGAACCGGCAGCGAAAAAATAAATACCGGTAATAAGCAGAATGTTGAGCATTATAAAAAGCGCTGATTTTTTGAAAAGACTTTCATAGACAATTTGCTGCCGCAAGAGAAAGTAAAGAATAATTGCCATCAGGGGAATAGGCAACATCGCATTAAAATCTAGCCATCTTAAAAAATCAAAAGGTTGAAGATATGAGGAGGTGAGATTGGTTAGCCTATTTATCGAAAGGAAAAAAATATTTAAAGAAAGTCCAGTGAGAATAAGGTGGATTGTTTTCACTTTATTTTAATGTTAGTCCTCTACATCTTACCTCAGGACCAAACTCTTCGCTATTCGCTCGACGTCTTGAAGAACGACTGTTGTAGGACATAAGATTTACTAAAAATCGCTCCGCTTGTTAAGAAAATCTAATGTCGGCCCTCCTGGAAAAAGTTCGAACCTTTTTTAAGTCCAAGCGGTAGGTGCGGCGAGTGGTCCGCCAGCTGGCGGATCGCCGCACCCAGCTTTCTACCCCTCACGCTTTCGCTTATTAAGAATCTTCCTGTTCGAGCCAAAAACTGATATAATTTTAACAGAAAAACAGAAATTAATCTAAAATGATAGACCAAACTGCAGAGTTATCACCAACAATTAAACCATTAGATACCAAAAGTAATACCGAAAATCTTTCCGGTTCTCCATTGGTAAAAAGAAAAAATCTATTTGGAAAGGAATTTTCGTTTTACGATGACGGAAGCGTATTGGTGGTAGATCCTACACAACAAGAATATCATTTCATAACACAGAAAGGTCGCGAAAAAGGAAAGGAGTTAAGGAGATCCGTAGAAGATATAGTAAAAAATGATCAAAGATTAAATCAAATGAGAATGTTGGGTAAAGGTAAAGGCGGATTCTCAAAAGTTTTTGAACTTGATACTCCTGAAGGACCCATTGCTGTAAAAGCTACAGATAAAGCAGGGTTTTTTCTTAAAGAACTGATGGAAGAAGCAACAAGAAAAGCTGAATATACCGATCCTTTATCTGAATTAACAGGAAGACGGTCTAGGAAAAAAATTGTCCAAAAAATGGCGCTTACTGACACAATGAGATTTCTTAGAAAATTAGATGAAGCAGGAATCAGGAAACCTGAATTTTATGGGTTTAGTGTTAGAAGAAATCCGGGCAATAATGAAATTCAGGAGTTCCAGTTTATGGAAAGAATTGATAGACCGACAGTTGAAAGTATACTTGAGGCCGCAATAGACGCGGAACAAAGTCAGACAGGCGCACTCGACTCTTCAAAATTTGCATATACGGAATTTTTAACAGAGTTATCTGATAAATATTTCGGCGGTAATAATGATGCTCTAATGAAAACACTAGAACGTTCTTTTAGAGATTTTGTCAGAAATGCTAAGGAAGCAGTTCCAAATATTGCCGATCTAGAAATGGATAATATTTTTTTGGTCGGGTACGACGAGACGGATCAACAATTAGAATTTATGTTGATTGATCCAATTGAAGAACAGGTATATATAAGGCCAATTCAAAGTCAAAAGGCAAATTTGATAAACTATAAAATAGAATTTGGGAAACCAGAAAAAATTAACTTCCCAAACAAAATGAGGTAACGTAAGCGATCAGCAAGCCAATGAAATATAACGCGACCGCGAGAGCGACAAACAGCACATTGAAAACAGAGGAAAGAAAAGAAAAATAAAAAAGGAAAAGAAAGTTCGCGCCGACTTTTAAAAGATTTTTCGAAAGCGCGAGGGGCAGAAAGTTGGGTGCGGCGATCCGCCAGCTGGCGGACCACTCGCCGCACCTACCGCTTTTCTTTAAAATGAGTTCGAACTTTTTTCAAGAGGGCCGACCATGTCGAATTTTTGGCGGCGCCCGCCTCCGCCGCCAAAAAATTATACGGTTCCTGCCAGCTAAAACGCACTTTTTTATCGTCTATTTTTTATTTTTCTTTTCTTTTCCACCTTTCTTTGAAGAAGAAAGGTTAGCCAAAGAAACCTATGATCAAATACATTGCCTACTGCAGAAAATCACTCGAGGATGAAGGACGACAAATCCTTTCTATTGTTTCCCAACAGACAGAGATTAAGGAATTTGCCAAACGCGAAAACCTTGAAATAATTGCTTGGTTTACAGAAGCGAAGACCGCAAAAAAACCAGGACGAGAAAAATTCGAGGAAATGATGAAACTGATAGAGAGTGGGAAAGCTGACGGAATCGTAGCATGGAACCCAGACAGATTAGCCAGAAATTCTGTTGATGGTGGCAGAATCATTTACGATCTCGACACCGGCAAAATCAAAGACTTAAAATTCCCTACGTTTTGGTTTGAGGATACCTCGCAAGGCAAATTTATGCTCAGTATCGCGTTTGGCCAATCCAAGTATTATGTGGATAGTCTTTCTGAAAATGTAAAGCGAGGTATCCGCCAGAAACTCCGTCGCGGTGTTTATCCCGGACTTGCGCCAACCGGTTACCTAAACGATCCTGTATCCAGAACAGTCGTACCAGATCCAAAACGATGGAAGTTTATCAAACGAGGATTAGAGGAATACAGCCAAGGTCAACACTCGATGGCCAGTCTTTCAAAATTGATGTTTTCCTGGAGATTTACTAATCGTTTCGGAAAACCTCTCAATCTTTCCACTATTCAAAACTTCCTGATGAACCCATTTTATTACGGGGTCATTCGGTACGCCGGAGAATATTACGAAGGAACCCATAAAGCAATGATTACCAAAAGTACCTTTGACAAAATCCAGGAAGTTTTGAAACAACGAGGGAAACCGAGGAAGAAACGGATTCACAACTTCCCCTTTTTAGGTTTGATGGAATGCGCCGAGTGCGGCGCAGCCATCACCGCACAAATCCAAAAAGGCCATCACTATTACAACTGCACCAAGAAAAAAGGTTCTTGTTCGCAAAAATATCTCCGAGAAGAATCGCTTACTGAACAAATAAGAGAAGCAATTCGGAAAGTAGCAATTTCTGATATGTGGACAAAGAAGATATTAGAAGCACTCAAAAAAGAGGAAGAGGCAGATAGAGAAAAAGCTATGGAAGTTCTTACTAATCTCAAATCAGAAATTGCAGAGCTTGATAAAAAGATAGACAAACTACTTGAGGCTTATCTTGAAAATATTGTTAGCGTTGAAGAATACCAGAACAAAAAGCAAAACCTGATAGAACTGAAAACCCAATTAAAACAGAAAATTTCAGAAATAGAAGAAACCCAAAGCTTTTGGCTCGAACCGGCGAGGGAATTTATTTTATCTTGCTCTGAAGCCAAAATTATTGCGGAGACGCAAAATTTCGGCGAGTTATTCGTTTTTCTCAGAAAAGTCGGCGCGAACTTTCTTTTATCCGATAAAAAAGTGCGTTTTAGCTGGCAGGAACCGTATAATTTTTTGGCGGCGGAGGCGGGCGCCGCCAAAAATTCGACATGGTCGGGACGGCGAGACTTGAACTCGCGACCTTACGCTCCCAAAGCGTACGTTCTAGCCATCTGAACTACGTCCCGTTATTTATCAAATTCCTTTATCATTGCTTTTATGACTCTATTTCCTATTCCTGTTTTCAAAAATTTTTCTCTATGCAATGCATCTAATTTACAATGAAAACTTTCAAAATAAATTAATTTGAAAGGTCTATTTGTATCAGAGAATTTATTACTTCCCTGATTATGTTCTTTTAATCTAACTTCGACATCTTTTTCAGTAAAACCTACGTATGATTTTCCGGATTTAAAACTTTTTAGTAAATAAACAAAAAACATTTTGTAAGGACTTGTCGACCAGAGGTCCATCCACCTTTGGCGGAGATCGCCCTTTGGGCGAAACTCGCGGCCTTCGCCCATTAGGCGACGCTCTAGCCTAGACCAGAGGTCTATCACCCTCTGGGTGAATCTGAGCTACGCTCCGTATAAATAGCTATTAGTGATTAGTAACTTAGTTATTAGATAAATAAATTTAACAATATATTCTATCATTCAGTCTAACTTAGTACAATGAATCATGCGAGGAATTAGACTTACGAAAAAAAATACCAGTTTAATATTTACACTTTTAATTCTACTTGTATCTGCAATTTATCAATCACTCCAATCAAAAACTCAAAATGTTGCAAAACAAACAAGTGTTATTCCGACTTTATTAGCTTCCCAATCCGCAGAATTGGTTAGAGTTGCTAAGGTCATTGATGGGGATACAATTGAATTGGACAACGGTCAAAAGGTGAGATACATCGGCATCGATACTCCGGAACTGCATCACCCGAAAAAGAAACTCCAGTGCTTTGGAAAAGAAGCAAGGGATAAAAATAAAGAACTAGTTGAGGGAAAATTAGTCAGGATGGAAAAAGACATATCAGAAACAGACAGATACTGGAGACTTCTTAGATATGTCTATCTTCCAACCGACGCATCACCATCGGGTATTTTTGTTAATGATTATCTAGTTAGAGAGGGTTTTGCCCACGCTTCAACATTCCCGCCAGATGTAAAATATTCTGACTATCTCAAAAATCTCGAAAGTCAAGCGCGAGAAAATATTCGTGGATTATGGAATAAATGTGAATAGATTTACATTTTTCCTCCACTCATCTGTCCGTCACCCATTATTCCAAGAGCAGCTAATACTTCTTCCGGGTTGTTATAAGTTTTTTTTGGTAATTTTTCCATAAATTCTTTTTTGTCTTCGGCTGAAAAATCAGATAATTGATTGCATTCTGCGACTAGCTCTTCGTAAGTAGCCGGCCATTTTGTGTGATGAGTTTTTAAGTGATCAGTAACTGATTTCAAATCATGCATAATATATCACCTCCTTCTCTAGAGTTTGTTTACGAATTTATAATGAGTAAATACAAACTCTTGAGTCCTCCTAAGTCCGCTCTTTGTGACGACGAGCGAATAGCGATGAGTTAAGTCACAAAGTAAGAACAGGAGGATAGATATTAAAATTTGTGATTTATCTCACAATTTTAAGAATATTAAAATTTACTATTAATTTCAAGCGGTAATTTTGAACGATTTTAGAATATCTTTTTTTATTCCCCTAGGAATTTGGTAATTATTAACTTCTTTTTTCGTAATCCATTTAAAATCTTTCAGATTTTTCTCAAGAATAATTTTTATAGTTGACTTCACTTTACATAAAAAATGTGCCCCATGAAAATATTTATTGGATATTTTAAAAACATCTTCCCCTATCCACTGATAACTAACTACGGATAAACCAACCTCTTCTTTCACTTCTCTTTTTAATGCAGCAGTAACATGTTCATTTTGATGAACTTTCCCACCCGGCACTACCCACATCCCGGCGTCAATCTGTTCATTCAGTGATTTTTTTACAATAAGAATTCTTTTCTTCTCATCCACGATAAAGGCAGCCAAACAATAAACGATTAAATAATGTTCATACATGCTGATATAATAATACAAAAATGGCGAGAAAAATTTTATTCTTGATTTTATTTCTTTCTTTAATAGGTGTTGTTGATTCGGGATATTTAACCTATGAGCATTATGCTAAGACAATACCTCCTTGTTCAACAAATATTTTCGTTGACTGCGGTAAAGTTTTAAACAGTCCGTATTCATTATTTTTTGGAATTCCCTTAGCTTTGATAGGTTTAATTTACTATTCAATATTATTTTTTATCGTTTTATACTCCTTATTTACAAATAAGAAAATATTTAAGTATTTTATTGTTACCTTATCTACAGTTGGTGCATTTGCCTCGATATATTTTATGTATCTTCAGTTGGTTATTGTTAGAAGTATCTGTCTTTACTGCACTTTTTCAGCATTAATCAGTTTCATTATTTTTGCCTTAGCCATGATTTTTTTAAGGAAAGAAAAAAGAGAACTAATTTTTATAGTTTTTGGATTTTTTTATCGAAATTTTTTACTGAAAATATTCTTTTTGATTGATCCGGAAATCATTCATGAAAGAATGACAGCCAACGGAGAATTTATCGGAAAAATTATACCGGTCAGATATTTACTGAAGAGAATTACCCGCTTTCGGACTAAAAGCCTTGGTCAAAAAATCGCCGGTTTAGATTTTGAATATCCGGTAGGCTTTGCTGCCGGTTTCGATTACCAAGCTCAACTGCCACAGATTGCTCCTGCCCTTGGTTTTGGTTTTCAAACGATCGGAACAATCACTAATCTGGCATATGAAGGAAATCCAAAACCACGCCTGGGAAGATTACCCAAATCTAAGTCATTGATGGTAAATAAAGGATTCAAAAATAAAGGAGCGAGCGAAGTAATTAGGAAATTAAGTAATTTAGTAATTAAGGATTTTGAAATTCCTATCGGCGTTAGTATCGGGAGATCAAACTCCGCAATGTTGCCTACCTTAAAACAAAGCATCCAAGATATAACAGAGTCCTTTAAAAAATTTGAGCGGTCAAGTGTTAAACACTCTTATTACGAATTGAACATTAGTTGTCCGAATATAATTCACGGAAGTAATGTAAGTTTTTATCCGCCTAAAAATCTGTCACAACTTCTTTCCGCAGTTCAAAAAATTAAGATTAAAAAACCTATTTTTATTAAAATGCCGATCGAGTTATCAGACAGAGATATATTAAATATTCTGAATGTAGTCATTAAATATAAAATTCCAGGCGTGATAATCGGCAATCTGCAAAAAAATAAAAATGATCCGGCTCTGGTCAAAGAAGAAGTGAAAAAATGGAAAGTCGGTAACTTTAGTGGCAAACCTACTTTTAACCGCTCCAATGAATTAATCAAACTGACTTATAAAAAATTCGGCAAGAAATTTATTATCATCGGTTGCGGTGGAATTTTTTCCGCAAAAGATGCTTACACAAAAATAAAACTTGGAGCTTCCTTAGTCCAACTAATAACTGGAATGATCTATCAGGGACCGCAGCTCATTCCCCAAATCAATCTCGGACTAATAGATTTTTTGGAACAAGACGGATTTAAAAATATAAAAGATGCTATAGGAGTAAACAATGTTTAAATCATAAGGAACTCTTGACAAGTAATTATTTATTGTTTAAAATAGATTTAAATAGTCTAAAGTTAACTAAAATGTACTTATGCAACAGATTGTCTATTCACCAGAAGAGATCTCTAAGATTCTCCAGGTAGATGTATCAACTGTTTACAGGATGATAAAAAATGGGGACCTTTTGGCCAAAAAAATTTCTGATAGAATCTATCGTATACCTAAATCTTCTCTTTATTGGACTATCTATGGAATCGACTATGACGTTGCTTTGATGGAGAAAGAAGATGAAAAAAATCTACCGCAAATTCAAACAAGCATAAAAAGGGCTAGAAAAAAACTGTTTTTAAATGAAAAAAATTAATGTAGTTTTTGACTCTGACGTTATTATCTCCGCTTTGATTTCAAAAAATGGGGCCGGATTTTATCTCCTCAATCAAACTAGAACTAAAGACTGTAAATACATCATTAATACATCCGATCAACAGAAGCAGGAATTATCAGAAGTTAACTCTGACTTAAAGACTACTTATAAATTGAATCTGGATTTTTATGAAAAAGTAAATAGTATCTTTAAATTGAATAAGTTTAATAAAATAAATAAAAAGTTTTTAGAATATGTAAAAGATCTTGAAGACGCACACTTAGTACAAACTTCTTATATGTCAAAAAGCATGTTCTTAGTTACTTATAATTTGAAACATTATTTCATTGATAAAATAGCCAAAGATCTATCTATAAAAGTAGTAAAACCGAGTCATTTCATTACATATCTCCGGAGTCTGTAGTCTCTATGTTATAATTTCGTCATGATGCGAACTTTCTTTATTCTTCACGGTACAGACGGTAGCCCTCAAGAAAATTGGTTCCCCTGGTTAAAACAAAAGCTGGAAGATAAAGGAAATAATGTAATTGTTCCACAATTTCCAAATCAACAAAACGATTCTTTGGAGGCCCGATTAAAAAAGTTGAATAAATTTCGAAAATATATTAATAAAAACACTATTTTAATCGGTCACAGCCGTGGAGGATTATTTTTGCTACGTATCTTGGAAAAATTAAACCAACCGGTATTTGCGGCCTTTTTTGTTTCGGGTTCCGTCGGAATAAAACCGTATGCTTTTTATGAGTCCGGATTTAAATTCGCCCACGGATACGATTTCGATTGGGAAAAAATTAAATCGATTTCACAGCATTTTTTCGTTTATCATTCCAACAATGACCCTTATACTAGCATAGACAACGGAAAAATGATTGCAAATAAATTAGGTGTGAAACTAACATTTATTCCCGATGCGGGACACTTTAATAGCCGTAGTGGTTATACGAAATTTGATAAAATACTGTCGGATATTCAAGGAATTTATTATGAAAAAACTCATCTCGACTGATCCTGCTAATAACTATAGGGTAATCGACTCTGTAAATATATCCTTACCTGAAGAAATCAGGCAAAAAGTTGAGACCGCGCACAAGGTAAAAAAACTTTGGAAAGATTTTGGAGTCAAAAAAAGAATTAAAATGCTTATGCCATTTTATAACGAGTTTTTGAAAAGCAAAAAAGAAATAGCTGATCTTACAACAAAAGAAATTGGTAAACCGATTTCAGAAACTTTGGATGATCTAGATTGGGATCAGAGTTATTTTAAGTGGTTTCTGGAAAACGGAGAAAGATATCTTTCAGATGACATTACTTATAAACAAAATAATTTTATACACAAAATAATTTATGAACCGACCGGTGTAACAGCGTCCATTGTTCCCTGGAATTTTCCTTGGGGAAACGCATTATGAGGAATCGTTCCAAATCTTATTGCGGGTAACCCGGTGGTTTTTAAGCATTCGGAAGAGTGTCCGCTCGTCGGTAAGTATATTGAAAATATGATCAATAAAATAGATTTACCTAAAGGAGTTTTTTCGGAAGTTTACGGAGCGGGAGATGTCGGGGAACAATTGATTAATCAAAATATCGATCTTATTTGGTTCACCGGTAGTTCAAAAGTCGGTAAACATTTATATGAAATTGCCGGACGAAAATTTATTAAGGCAATATTGGAAATGGGTGGATCAAATCCGGTAATAATGTTTGACGACGTTGATATAGATAAAGTATTAAATAAAATCTATGTCAAAAGGTTTTTAAATTGTGGTCAAGTTTGCGATGCTATGAAAAGACTAATCGTTCATAAATCAGTATTTGATGAGGTGGTTGAAAAATTTAAAAAAATAGTCGAGTCAAAAAAGATTGGTAATCCTAAAAATACGGATACTGAACTCGGAAGTCTCGTCGCAAAAAGACAGTTAGAACTGCTGGAATCTCAAGTTCAAGATTCGGTTAAAAAAGGTGCAAAAATTGTAACCGGAGGAAAACGTCCAAAAAATTTAAAAGGGGCATATTATTTACCAACAATCATAACTAATATAAAACACGATATGATGGTTTGGAGAGAAGAAACTTTCGGACCCGTGCTTGTGATTGTTCCCTTCTCCTCGGACGATGAAGCAATACGACTGGCAAATGACACCCGCTATGGATTAGGAGCTCAGGTTTATACAAAAAATAAACAAAGAATTCAACGTTTTGCTTCAGAAATTCAAGCCGGTACAATTGATTTTAATGAAGGGAATCATTGGCAACCCTGTACTCCATTTGGCGGGTATAAAGATTCCGGCATGGGTAGGGAACACGGAGCAATGGGTTTCCGAGAACTTTGCCAAATAAAAGTAATTGCTGCAGATTAAAACTATATTTATTTCGATTAAGTGTTTAATCGAAATAATTTAATTTAATTTCCTTTTTGATCCATTCCTTTACACCCTTTGAAGAGTTTATGACTGGATTTGCAACCAGAACGAATGTCTCATAACTGTGGATTTTTCTAACTTCTTTTTCAATTTCTGCAAATTTTTCTTCAATTGAGTCCATTATTAATAAGACTTCTTCTGATTTATCAAGTTTACCCTCCCACAAAAAACTTGATAAAACATTGGTTTTTTTAATACAAACAACTAATTTTTTCTTAAGTAAAGCTTGAGAAATTTTTTCCGCTTCTTCCAAATTTGCACAAGTAAGAAATAAAATAATAATTTTCATTAAAGTAATTCTTTCAATATGACTTCCGAGACTGAAGTTTGTTTTAAAATGGCTTTTAATGTGCCTTTAGCAAGGGGTTCTCTATGCAGAGAAATTGAAGTAAAATATTTTTGACCTTCTAAAGTTCTTTCCAGAAAGATATGACTCCCCTTTTGACGCTTAATTATAAATCCCAGTTTGAGCAAAGCCTTCAATAAATCCTTTGGTCTAACTTGTTTTATCTTCATACATAGGAAATTTTAATGCGAGAAGAGACTGGAATTTCAATTGAAGTGATTACTGTCGTTGATTCCTTCTCAACTGGGATTGAATACCCTACTTTTTGAAGTGACTCAATGTGGAATTTAATAAGATCAGTAATTCTTTTTACAGTTTCATCAATTGTTTTGCCATAATCAGATAATCCTAATGCCGGGCAATAGGCGGTGTAAACTGTTTTATTGTTTTGCTTTTCTTTCTCAATTCTGATGTGGTAATTTAAGATATTTTTTTGCATATGAAGTAATTATATTAAACTATTCACAGAATCGCAATATTATAGTAAAAGAGTCCTGGATTCTCGCTCTCCCTTCAGCTTCGCTCAGGGCAAGCGCGGGAATGGCATACCTGATAAAATAATCGTATATGATGGGGCGTACACATGATCTTGCGACAATTACTGCTTTGAGTTATGTAGTAGCAACTCAACCGCCTCAGCCAATCACACTGGCTACCGGAATAACTGCATTATTGGTGGGACTCGTTGGCGGACTTACACCCGATATTGATCAACCGACTGCAGATTTATGGAGGAAATTTCCTGCCGGATCGGTAATCGGAAGAATTTTTTACCCTTTTCTTGGCGGTCACCGCAATATTTCTCATTCAATCGTCGGAATATTATTTTTTGCCTGGTGCTCAAAATTATTATTACTGAAAATAGGCCAAGTACTTTTAGTCGATATGAATGTTGTCTGGACGGCATTTATGATCGGCTTCGTGACTCATCTGATCATGGATACTTTTACCCAGGAAGGGGTTCCCTGGCTTTTCCCTGTCCCTTTTAAATTCGGATTTCCACCATTAAAATTTCTTAGAGTAAAGACAGCCAGCTTTATGGAAAAATCAGTTGTATTTCCCGGCCTGCTTTTCCTAAACGCATATATTTACTATCGATTTTATGATAAATTTCTCGACCTTCTCAAACATTACATAAAATAGAGGCACTTATCACTTTTTTATTTCAAAAAAATTTTATATACTTGTACTTTCATTTATGGCGAAATTTACTTCTCCGTTTCTTGCTTTAAAGTACCGTGACTTTAGGTTATTGTGGATCGGATCACTTATCTCCCATATAGGTTCACAAATGCAGATAGTTGCTATCAGTTGGCATGTATATATTCTTACTCATTCGGCATTTTCTCTAGCTTTAATCGGTGCAGCTAGATTAGTGCCGCTTTTACTGGTTTCACCTATCAGCGGTATTATTGCAGATAGATATAATCGAAAAATTATTGTTTTAATTTCGCAAACCGTACAATTTTTCACTACCCTAATTCTGGCAGCTCTTACTTTTTCTTCACAGATTAATTTGCTTCAAATCTATATCATTCTCATTATTAATTCTATTGCCATATCTTTTGATTCACCAGCCAGGCAATCGATGATTCCTGCTCTGGTTCCACCCCATGTATTTCGTAATGCACTGGGATTAAACACTACTATGTACAATGCAGCTATTGTTATTGGCCCAAGTATCGCCGGATTTGTGATAGCTTTTCTTGGAATAGGAATCGTTTACCTTATAAATGCGATATCTTTTGTAGCTGTAGTCATTGCAATACTCATGATGAGGCCATTATTAAAAAAAATAGATAAGGAAAAAATTACATTTTCTCTTAATTCTATAAAAGAGGGTTTTTCCTTTGTTTTTAAAAATCCATTGATTTCTTCCTCCATGCTTCTGGATTTTTTTGCTACTTTTTTTTCTTCAGCAACTATTCTTATGCCAATTTTTGCCAACGACATACTCAAAGTAGGCCCACAGGGATTGGGATTTCTTTATGCGGCTCCATCGGTTGGTTCAGTTTTAGTCGGGTTTATTTATTCGGCTTTCCATCATGTTAAAAACCAAGGCAAAATTCTACTTCTTTCGGTTCTCATTTATGGAATGGCAACAATTTTTTTTGCTGTTTCAAGAACTTATTATCTGTCGCTTTTTTTCCTGGCAATCTCAGGAGCCGGCGACGCCGTAAGCGCAATAACCAGAAACTCCATAAGGCAACTTATGACTCCAGATGATATGAGGGGCAGGATGAGTTCTATCAGCATGATCTTTTATTTTGGCGGACCTCAACTTGGGGAAATTGAGGCAGGCGTAGTTTCCGGATTTTGGGGAGCGACAATTTCGGTTTTGACAGGCGGAATCGGAGCGGTTATCGCAACCATTGCCATAGCTTATATCTATCCCCAAATCCGCAGATACCAAGGACACGAAATTCAGTTAACAGGATAACCAGTCAATAATTATCTTCATCAGTTGCTCTTCTTTTCCGCTAAAGCCGTGGTCTGCGTCTTTAATTATTTTGAAGGTAAAAAATTCCGGTTTTGTAGTTTCTTTTTTTAAAATATCAATACATTCAGGTACTTTTCCGTAGCAATATTCGTCAAATTCCCCATAAACAACCAGTGTTTGTTTATTTATAGTTTTATATTCTTTAAAAAGTATTTTTTTAGATAGTTTAAGTTGATTCATGTACTCATTGAAAGGGAAAATATTGTAATCGCCGTCGGGATTGATTGTGTCATAAAGAGACTGATAAGATATTAACGGTTCTTTTAAAATATACCTAGGAACGAGTTTTTTTCCATTACTTTTGTCTATTTCTCTTTTACATTTATTTAAAACTTCAAAAAATCTTTTTCGGTTTTTCTTAAATTCCATATCAAAATACAAACCCGTATCGTCTCCACCTGAAAGTAAAATATATTTTCTTATTGGATTTTTCCGCTTGTAGTAATGATAAACTACAATTTTATTTGCTCCAGTTGATATCCCCGCTAGATAAAAAGTTTTATAGCCCAGCTTTTTTAGAAAAAAAACAGCGCTATCGATATCATAGATACATTCTTTGATTAATTCATAAACCATACCATAGAGAACTCTTTCTTCTTTTTTCCCGACTTTCTTATCTAGTTTTTTAATCCAATGAGCTCCTCTGTTGTTAAAAGGGAAAAAAGCAATGCCAACTTTGGTAAACTGTTCTCCAAACAAATTAACCTTATCTGCCCCATAAAAAACCGACGAGCTTCCGTTGCCGTGCAGATAGATCAGAACTCTATCTGTCTTTTTTTCCGGTTCATACAGAAGGCCCGGAAGGGAAAGTTTGTCCGACGTTTCAAAGTTAACCAACCTCAATATACTATTCATATTTTAATCTCCTATTATAGCCGGAAGCAAGTTACCCTTATTAAATAAAAATAAAGATCCCACAACCAAACTAAAAACGGCGGTAGTCAATCCCAAAACCAAATAGAAACCTGAGTTCTCTTTGACCTTGGCATATCCGAAAACCGAAAAAATAGAGATGAGTGTGTTTGACACTATTAATCCGAAAACAAATATAACTAAGAGAATGATAGCAAAAAAACTATGATTCATTCCGGCTGCTGTAATAAACAACAATATTTGGGTTGGGGTTTCTGCACCGATACCGTGCACCAACCCTATGATAAATGCAACCTTCAGAGAGCTTATTCCTTGATTTAGACCAAGTTTATATTGTTTATGTTTGTGGGGAATTTTATTGTGCAAAAAAAACGACAGTTTGTTTACTGCTTCAAAAATCAGCATCCACCGGCTTTTTAATCTAAAACTTGGGCCATGACGAAAGACTGAAAACATGAGCCAAAATCCGAGGATTAGTAAAGTAACACCGACCAAATGCTCCATCAAAGGATCAACCCAAGCGGGGAGATTTACTCCGACCAGAATAATAATTAAACCTAAAATTACGACAACTGTTGCATGACCAACAACATATAATAAAGCTAGAATAAGGGATTCTTTTTTGTATCCTGAAGTTCCTGAAATGTCCGTAATTGCTGCAAGATGGTCCCAGTCTATTCCGTGTCTAAGCCCAAGCAAAAAAGCCAATGAAAATACACTGAAGCGCGAAAAATCAAGAGACATAATGATTTTTTTTATTTGGCGAGTACTTTTTTTAATAAGTCTAAAACGTTTTGTTTTGCTTCCTCTTCGCTCATCCCCCATTTTTCAGCCAGGATTTTAAAATCATCGTCAGTTAAAGAAGCTCCGCCTTCAGATATTTTCCCTTTACCCATATCGTCATCAGACACTCCACACCCACAGTTATAACACATGACATTAAATTTCTAATATCTAATTACTATTTCCAATATCTATTCAACCACCACGGTTCCAAACTTGGTCGGACTTAGATGATCATGATACTTATATTCTCCCGTTTCTTCAAAAACCAATTTTACTTTTTCTCCCGGTTCAAAATTTCCCAAATTAAGCGGTGGGTAGACTAAGTGGGTTGGGTGACTCGCCGAACTTACATTAGCGGTTGCCTGTGTATCGTTTTTCCAAACAACTTTAGTTCCGGCTTTTACAGTAACCGTTTGCGGTTCAAAACCCGCCTCTGTTACAGATACCCTGGCTGCATCAGCATCTTCACCGTCCTCCTCCATTACTTCTTCTCCCGTTTCTTCTTCCATTGCTTCTTCCTCTGCTTTCTCAGTGGATTCATCGTCTGCCACTTCTTCTCCTGACTGAGTTTTAGTCACAGGGGCTAATTTATTTTGATTTTTTGACATGATAAACACTCCTCCCAGGAGTAATACTGCCACCACAAATAAAAGTAGTTTACTATTCATCTTTTATCACCTCTATTCATATAATTGCAATAAATTTTTAATTTTGTAACCAAAATCACATTATACCTTTTTTTTTAATTTTAAAACAAGCCAATTTTCCCTCCACTTAAAAAATACGGCATTTCCGACCAAGAGAGCTACAATTAAGGGGTCGGGGATAAAAATCGAGGCTTGAAATGAGATCAGTAAGGTAATTACTGAAACAAAAATTCCAAAAAGAAACTGTGATTTATAATTGCTTGGTGTGGTCATTGGCTCGGACAACATCACTAAGGAGAAAAATAGAACAGTAGGATCGAACAAGGTGATTGTTCGGGCAAAAATAAGATAGTATAAATTGTAGATTAAAAGAAACGACGCAACAATTTTAAACCGCCTCATCTTGAAGCAAGAAATATATCCCGGCAATAACAGAATCAGGAATGTAAAAAACGGAAAAGTTAATTGTTGCCACGATACCGCCCACCAGGAAACGCCGTGCCCAAAAATTAATCCGCCCAAAAATAGACCGATTGCGGCTGGATTTAGGATGTGTTTTTTGTTAATCCGGAGAAAATGTTTTGAGACAATTGCAATTAAAATTGTCAGCAAAAGCTCAAAAAACGACAGGTTGGGGGCTAAAAGTAAATTTATAATAATTGCCGAAATAATTCCTGCCGATGGAAAAAAGTAATCAATCTTTCTAATCTTCAACAAAGTCATATCAACAGCTACAGCAAACAAGAGGCTGAATAAAAATCTGTAAAAAAGACCGGTTGAAGCAGTTATAAAAATAAAGAGGAGTGCAAAAATCATCTTCATTTTTGGAGTCTTAAGTAATCGCACCATCATATAGTTATAAAATTATATAATATCTTTTTAGGCCTTAGTTATGATAACCATAGCCCAGAAATTTACAGTTGAATTTTTAAAAAAAGAACAGGCGGCGAAAAACACCTCCTCCTTTTTTTTCCAAAGACCCCCTCAACTAAACTTCCTTCCGGGACAATTTATGCGCCTAACCCTGGAGACGTTAGAATCCGATGAACGGGCAAATTATAGACTTTTTTCTATTGCCTCCTCCCCCACTGAGAAAGAATATCTTATGATCACAACCAAATCCAACCACAGCGTCTTTAAAAAAACTTTATTCTCTCTGAAGATTGGGACAAAAGCTCAAATTTCCGCACCCTACGGTGTTTTTACCTTAAAGCCGGAGGAGACTGCCCCGCATGTATTTCTGGCAGGAGGAATCGGGATTACTCCTTTTCGAAGTATGATCCGCTATGCTTCCGACTCAAATCTAAATTTACCCATTACTCTTTTTACATCATTCAGCACTGTCGAAGAACGAGTATTCCAAAAAGAACTTCAGGCAATAGCCGCTAAAAAATCCTGGCTAAAGCTTGTTGAAACCATCACGCAACCGTTAGACTCAGGGAAGGCGTGGAGGGGAAATGTGGGAAGAATCAATGCCGAACTGATTAAAAAAAATGTTGAGTTATTATCCTCAATTTTTTATATTGCAGGTCCGCCTGCCATGGTCGATACCATGACTAATCTTGTAAAATCTTTAGGAGTTGAGGTTGCGCGAGTCAGAATAGAAAAGTTTACCGGGTATTAATTTATTAAAGAAGATCGTCTGTCTCTGATTTTTTCTTTCTAATATACATTAAGACTCCCCCGGCAACTCCCAGCAGAACGACTAGTGCCACTACCGTGAGTATCAGATTAAAATTATTCCCGGCAAAAAATGACGGCTTGGAATTGTCTGCATTGGTTACTTCCGCAGGAGGTGGTTCACTGGGTGGCGCTGTTGGAATTAGCGATTCTCCGTTTTTTGTCGCAGCCATAAGATTTGTATTATTGGCTGTAAGATGTTCTTCGTTGTCTGTTGCAAAATCCACGGTAGACGTTTTAATCCCCACCGCTGAATTTGGAGGGACAAATTCAAGATAATAATTAAATATCGGTAACCTTTCCGGAGCTATAATAAAAAAACCGTTTTCGTCGGCTGTGGTCTGAAAATAAACACCGTCTGACATCTCTAGTTTTACATTGACGGTAGCGTTTGGAATAATATTTCCATCTTTGTCTTTAGCAAAACCCTCAATATAGGAGAGTATCGGCTGAAATTCTAGATCTTCATTTGAAGTCAAGGGTTGAGCGGAGACTACTTTACTGGTTTTTGCTAAAACCCTCTGAAAAAGCGTGCTGAAAATTTGCCTAAATTTTTGACCAAAAGAATTGCTTGGAGAGTTGTGCGATAAAGTAGTGATATCGACTTTGATAATCTGCAATTTAAGGGATTCATTTTGAGGAACATTATCGTTGGGAACTAATATAGTCCAGTATCCTTCTCTATCTGCATTTGTCCTTGCCACCTCGGTCAGGCTATTTTTACCGATCAATGTAATTATAGAAAGTGGATGCGACACTGTCCCCTCGTATCTTGTGTATCTTCCCAACCTTACTGCCGCAGCTGTCATGCTGACCGGGTTTGATCTAAAAGGAGGATTTAACCCGGGATCCAAAGGAATATCACGGTGTTCAGGCACTCCGGGAGCTTCGATTATTGGCTCATCGGGTTTATAGATATCATAATAAGCTTTGTTATAATTTGGATTTAAGTTTGGAGAAGCTGTAAAAGTATGAGTCGATTTTAATGGAACTACGTAAAATGTCTCAGGATCCTTCCCTTTTATATCAACAAAAAAATTATAGACTCCGTCCGCTTCTGTAATTTCAGGATTTGTGAGACCTGGCATATCGGCAAATAGTTTGTCTTTATTTAATAACGTTACTCTGACATTTGAAATCGGTTCGAGACTTTGACTGTCAAATACCCGACCGAACGGATCCCAACGTATACTTTTACATCCCCCCTGAACCTGAGGGTCTTGTTGAAATTCAAAAGTTCCGTATTGAATGGTGCTTCCCTGTCCTGGGATTACCTTTGGCTCACTTATTGTTACTCCAAAAAATGCATAAGTTAAGTGTCCTTTGGGATTAAACATCCGCAATACAGCATAAATTGTGTCGCCTGAAGCTTGAACCGGATTCGGAGGTTCAGTCCCAGGCGGAAGTTGAATTGAAGACGGGCTGATCGTTCCGGTTAAATCAGAACCGAAAATTAATCTATCGCTATTTGCGTTACCGGTGCTACATTTATAACCTGTGGTTGCACCCTTGAAAGGAGGAACACACATTACTATAAAAATATCCTGAAAAGAAATAAAGCCCTTACCTGAAACGGTTATGTCTGCCATCGGGGGCGGTGGCTTATCTCTTTGTACCGTAGGTGAGGTAGCCTGAAGACATCTCCAAAGTTGAGCCGATTGAGCGCTAGACGCTTGATTTGCTTGCGCTTGAACAACACTAGCATTTTTGATAAAACTAAATAAGAGGTAAAATGCAAAAAATATTGCAAGTAATTTTTTGGTCATTAAGTTCATCCTAATCAAACTTTTTATTTTTGTCAATATGATCCTGTTATGAAAAAAATTTTATTTTTGGCATTATTCTTTTTTTACATAATAGCACCGCTGAAATCGATTCATGCTCAAGCAACCCCGACTCCTCCCTATGAACCGTGTCTAGGTGCTTGGTGTCCTTCAATTATCCAAAACTATACCTGCGCCACAAGCTACTCTGACTGGGAGCGCAACAAATCTCAAAACTTATGGGTCAGCGATCCGGAAGTAACAGCTCTCGGAAAAGCCGGGGAGAGATCCCGGCAGTTTCTCTATTGGACTCTTACTCACCGTTCGATCGACGATCATCCGGTAATTTTATCCATTTGGTCTTTTGCCAAAAACATCGTCTATTTTTTTCTTTTGATCATTGCGGCAATATTCGGGTTGGGAATAATTATCGGACAGCGGGCTAACTTTAACCTTAAGATAGAAGTCTGGCCTCTAATTCTTAAAATTATGCTGCTACTGCTCTACGTAACTTTCTCTGCGCGGCTTGTACTTTTAGTAATACAGCTTTCTGACACTATGATGTTATTTTTTATCGAACGATTAGGTGTAAAAAATCTATTTAATATTTTCTTTTTACAATCTCAGGGGGGTAGTGTAATTTTAGACAGCGAAGCAGCTTATAAAACTTTCAAAGGCTGCAGCAACCTCAATATTGAGCTTTTAGACTCTGTCAAGACTTCCAAGTTTATGGTTCACTTCACCAACATGACCTACTATATGGTCGGAATTATGTTCATATTAAGAAAAGTCGTGCTCTGGCTTTTGCTTTTTGTTTCACCGTTCTTAGCCCTGCTTATGCCGTTTGTTTTTATCAGAAACGCCGGTTGGGTCTGGATCGGTGTTTTTTTCCAGTGGGTACTCTACGGCCCCTTATTTGGTTTATTTTTAGGAGGTTTAGCTGCAATCTGGGGTTCTCCGTCACATATACCTTTTAATTTTGATTTCTCCCGAGCTAATAGAATGGAAGGGTTTATCTATCCAACTACCATTAATATTCTCTATGGCGGCCCGGCGCAAAAACTGGAGCTTCTCAACTCGTCAAACTACGCCGATACCTATGCCGAGTACATAATCGCTTTGGTAATGCTTTGGGCTGTTACAATCTTCCCATGGTGGTTATTGCGAATTTTTAGAGACTACTGTTGTGAGGGAATATACGCAACCAAAAATATTTTATTATCGATGTACGATCAGATGCGGGCTGCACCAACTCCATTTGGCCCCGTACCTGTACCGGCTCCGTCCGGATTGGCGACCGGAACCGCCATGCAAATTCCCAAGGATGAACATCTGCGCACCGTAACCAAACTTGAAACTAGCGAAGAAATTAAAAGAACCAGGACCGAAGACATCTCGCGTTCGCTACAGTTTTCCGTATCGCGCCTTACAGATATAGCCCGATTTGAGACTAACAAACAAAACCAGGAAACAATTACCAAAAATATTAACTTCCTGCAAAATCCGATGAAAGCAGAAACTCCGAGCGAACGCCAGAAATTCATGAATATCCGTTCGGAATTATTCAGTAGAGCCGTCAAGGAAGATAAAACAGCCAAACAAGTACTATCCTCCCTTTCTACCTCAAAAGTGGAACAAATGCAAAGACGCGAAGAGATACTCAAATCTACCTCTCAGGCTGTTCCGGTAACTCATATTGTCTCGGTCAAGGTAAGTATTCCAACCGAAAAAGTTCAGTCGGTTACGTCTTCTTTTGTCCAATCGGTAGCACAAAATACCAATATGGTTCAATCGATATCGCAAACCACTCAGATTCCGCAAAATAAAGTTCAGTCTGTGCTTACTGCTTTTAGCCAAAATATTTCCCAACCTACTACAAAAATTGTTCAAAATATAGCCAATCAAACCGGTATAGCTAAAGAAAAAGTTTCCAGCATAATTCAAACTACCACCAATGTTGTCCGCCAATCCCAGCTAATCGATAAGATTGCTACAAAAGAGCAGGTTGAAACTAAAAGTGTTGAAAGAATTCTTTCTTCAATATCAACAGTACTTCAAAGTGGTAAAGAAACAGTTGTTAATTCCATTTCAAGGGAAACAAGTGTTCCGGTAGAACAATCCGCAGCCATAACCAAATCTATCTTAACCACGGTCGCAAATGATAATTCTATGCTTCAATCTATCTCACAAATTACCCAGCAACCTCAGGCAACGGTTCAGTCTGTACTTAGTGCTTATACTCAAAATATTTCCCAACCGGTTACTAACCTTGTCCAAAATATAGCCAATCAAACCGGTGTCACCAAAGAAAAAGTTTCCAGTATAATCCAGAATGCCACCAATGTCATCAGACAGTCCCAGCTGACTGACAAAATTGCCACTCAAGAACAAGTTACAACTCAAAATGTTGAGAAAGTTCTAACTTCAATTTCCGATACGGTGCAATCCGAAAAACAAACTTCCTCAATTACTAAATCCATTTTTACCGCCGCCTCTTCCGATAAATCCTTGATTCAAACCGTAGCCCAAACTACCCAAGTACCTCAAGCCCAGGTTCAGACCGTGCTTACTTCCTACACACAAAATATTTCCCAACCTGCTGAAAAATTGGTTGAGACTATTGCCAGCCAAACCAACCTGTCTAAAGAAAAAATCTCCTCAATCATCCAAAACACCACCAATGTCGTCAGTCAATCCCAATTGATTGAAAAAATAGCAGCCAAAGAACAGGTAACCTCCCAGTCGGTTGAAAGGGTATTATCTGCCATCCCGCAGACTTTAATTAAAGAGTCGGAGCGAAGAGAAAAAGAAACGGTTGTTAATGTTGTCTCAACTCAAGCCGGCATTTCCCAGGTAAGATCCAATTCTATTGTCAATAATCTGCTCACCAATGTTAGCAACGATAATGCAGCAATAACCCAGATTGAGAAACAAACCAATGTTCCCTCCCAGCAAGTAAGATCTGTCCTGCAGACTTTCGTCCAGAATATCAATCAACCGTTTGATAAAGCCGTAAATACCGTAACGGAAAGAACCGGACTGCAGAAAGAAAAAGTTACCCAGATTGTCAATACAACACTCAATACTCTTAAACAATCGGAAATTGTCAATCAGACCGTCAGCAAAGAACAGATAACTAAAGAACAAGCCGAAAAGATTATCACTTCCATTCCTCAAACGCTGATTAAGGAAAAAGAATCCGTAGTCTCTATTCTATCCACCCAAATAGGCATCCCGCTCGAAAAAACAACCGCAATAACCAGGACTCTTCTTTCCAGTGTTTCAAGCGATAGGACCTTTATCAAACAGCTGGAGAAACAGACCTCTTTGCCGGCTGCCCAGGTAACCAAGATCCTAAACAGCTTTACCGAAAACATTAACCAACCGATTACGACCTCAGTTGAGAATATCTCAACTCAAACAGGTGTCGAGAAAGAAAAAGTTATTCAGGTCATCAGCAGCACGGTTAATAACCTTAAATCTTCAAAAGATACGGTAAAACAGATATTACAAAAAGAAAATATCAAAGAAAAGGACCTGGAAAAAATAGTCGAAAATCAAATCCCGGTTGTTGCCGAACCGGAAAAATACGTTGAGTCAACTATCTCCATTCCTCCCTCCATCTCTTTGGATGAATACGAACAGGTGAAAAAGATGTGGAAAGATCAATACGAAAGAGGCGAAGTGCCGGTGTCGGATGTCATCAAATCAAGAGACCAATGGGTCGGACAGGATGTTATCTTTATCACAAACGTCCTAAATAAGTTGGTTTCGGAGTCTCCCGAAGTGAAACAACAAGGTTTGGACGATCTTGGCTACATTCTGCCGATTTTCTTAATCAATAATCTCAAGGGTGACCAGCTGATGGTTTATTTGAAGGCCAAGCTGGAAGCCGCCAAAGAAGTCGAAGCTCTTCAACAAAAAGAAGAAGAGGTAAAAGAAGAAGTAGAGGAAAAGAAAGAGGAGGAGTTTGTCGAGGTCGAGAAGCCTAAGGAAGAAGAGGCGGAAAAGGTCATGGAGATGAAGGAAGAGCTGGAAGAAAAACCAATAGAGGAAAAGTCATCTGAAGAAAACAAGCAGATTCCGTCCAAAGAAGAAACTGAAATGAAAAAACCGGAAGAAAATAATAAAGATTAGACTTCACCGCAATTCTCTCAATAGATTATCTTTCAGATCTTTTAAAAGGGGCAAAAATGTCCGAGGTAAAAAAACCTTGAGTTCGCTAAGATCAGCCTTTGAAGAATTTATCACTTTGATGATCTCTTCGCGTTTTGACAAAATAACATCTTTCTCCAGATTTGCCCTCATAATATAATAAAGATCAAAAAAATCCCGGACTTTATGCCTCTCCAAAAACGCACTTACCTTTTCTTTAATTAGTTCTCGCGCTTTAAGTACAACCACGCTATAAGGAGGAATAAAAACCGATTTGATTGTTTCAGTCTGGTTATCAATACTTTTTTTAATCACAAAATTAAGCTTAAGAATTATTTCCATATCAAATAGATAAGTCTTTGCATAAAATAGATAACCGCCTGATGTTGGTTTCGCTTCTGTCATATCCAAAGCTATCTGTTGATAGCTTAGTTGTAACAATGTCTCCTCCAAAAGATCTTCAATACTTTTGGCTGGGGTTATAAGTAAACTGAAATCTAGATCTTCGGAAGATCTCGGTGATTCAAAGACTAAACGCAAAGTTGTCTCACCCTTAAAAAAATCTGATGCTTCTTTTTTTGTTGATAAAAAAACCTCAGGAAATGATGTTGAAGATATTTTCCTGTAACATTTGTTTCCGAAGTCTGCCACTTTATGTTTAAATTTCTGATGAATTCGTGATTAATCACGGAATCAGTTTTTTAATTTTTAACTCTGAAAGATTAAAATTATTTCTCAAAAACAACCTAACTTAATTTAGCTCGACCTTTTTCCAATCTGTTCTATCATTATTATTCCTCGCCTCCTACTGACAAAATATAGATAATCAACCAAAGCTTTTTCTTTACTAGCTAGCAAAACAGTGTCACTGTCAACAATTACAGGTTCATAATAAGTTTTCTTTAGACTAGTTAGTTTACCCTCTTGTGTTTTTCGCGAGATAAATCTGCTAAGGCTTTTTGCGTGCGCCTTGAATAAAGTTTCTAAATCATAAAGGCTAAAATAAGATATCTCTTTATCTGAGATCGTATCCCTTAATTTATCCCATTTCAGATATCGCATAATTTTGTCCATTTACTGAAATGGTAAAATAAAGCAGTCCGAATGTTAAGAACATTTTACCGCTCCCTCTTTCCTCTCATTATTGCAAAGTATGGAATTACAAGGCTTTATGATGATTTATTGGTAAGCGATTGAAGTTTAAATCTAATCTGTTCCATCTGATCAATTTCTTGTTTCTTCCCAGATAAATTATCTTCAAAATCTTTCCAGATGGCCATTTTTGCTTCATTATAAAGTTTGTTTGTTAACTCACGTTTTCCGTCCGACACTTCATCCATAAATTGTTGATACTTTAATTCAGTCAACTTATCTTGCAATTTATATAATCCATCCCACAGAGTTTCTATAATTTCATACTTAAGATCTTCACTATAGGTGTCAAAATTCTTCTTTAAGTTTTCCTTAAAATCCTTATCTAGTTGCAATATTTCTGCTATATCAAAAATTGTTAGTTTTTTCATAGTTTAATTATGACTTAATTCCTAAAGCCTGAACTCTCATTCTCTTTAATATATTATCTATTACTTTTTCATCAACTTTCTTTATATCCATCGTTAAAAGAGTATTACCTGGATAAGTCAAAAACATAGTTGCTAAATTTGCTTTAGTAATCTCTACATTTGTTGCGGTTGAACTAACAGTTAACTTATCTGCAATTTTATTAGTTGGCACCACGCCTTCTGCGATTTCTAATTCATCAATAATAGTACCTAAGTAATTTGATGAACTTATTATTGATTTAACCTGTTTTACTAAAGCTTCTTTTTCTCCTGGAGGATAAGCTGCTAACACATCCTCGCCATACATTAATCTGATTGTTTCCAACAACGCCTTAGGATAGCCATCAAATTCCGGCCCCCATTCAATCTCAATTGATGCGCTGGAAACTATAGCTTGCCTTTTTTCAGAAATTCGCTGTTTCCTTAATTCATCTGGAGAAAAAACAACAACAAGTCCTTCTAAGGCTTCAGTTTCTCTTAGATCGTCTACACTTATTTTATCGCTCTCAATGTTGTCTTTATTTTCTTTTACTTTTTTAAGTTCATCTGTAATTACCGATTCTGTCTTAGCTAAAGCAGCAATCTTAGCAACAACTTTCACTTTTTCTACCTCAAAGTCTTTTACTGCTGTTTCGCTGTTTCTAAATCCTATTATGATTTGTTTTGTCGCTTGATCGTCTTCAACTATTGCTTTACGTCTTAAGTATTCTTTTTCTGTTTCTGTTACGAGTTCTGCTAGAGTTTTGGTTCCTCCAGCCCAACCAGTTGTATAAATTCTTGCCCTCTCATCGTCAATTAATTTTTGCAAATCTTTCCTCCTGTTTGACCACTCTTCTTTTTCTTGAACATCAACTGGCTCCGGTTCAACGGTTGTTGTTACGCCGGTAGAGGGATCTACTTGAGTGATTTTTCGCAATTCTCCGGGAGGACGAGCTGTAGTATGATCTTTTAGCTCTTCTCTTAAGTCGGTAATCCTTTGATTAATTGTTGCCACTTCAACTTTATAACTATCAGATAGAGCTTTAAATGATAGCCAACTTTCAGGTTCTGACATATCACTAGACCATTTAATAAGATCGATGCTTGGATCTGCTCTTCCAGACTGAAGCTCTGTTTCACGTGCAATTACCTTATCTTTTGCCTCATCCCGGGCTTTTTCCGCTTCTTTAATTTCGTCGGGAAGCGCTTTTTGTCTCTCGAAAAGTACTAATTCATCTTCTAACTTTTTAACTTCTTTTTTTGCCTCGAGTAATTTCTTTTGTTTTTCTTCGGGCGACAATTTTGCATTCTTTTTAATTTCCTCAATCTTTGCTCTAAGTTGTGTTGCGGTTCCTTCCAATTTTTTCTTCTGCTCTTCTTCAATTTTGGCTTTTATTTTATCCTGAACTTCTTTTTTAATTTCTGCAGCTATAGTTGCTCCTTCTGTGGCTAGATCCCCTGCTCTTAGACTAGTTCCTTCACCAATAAAATGAGGACTTTTAGTACGGTAATTTCCAGTATGAAGTACAAAATTGAGCTCCGTAGGTTTAGAAATTTTTTTGCCAGTCTCCTGAAATAATTCTCCCCTAACTAAAGCTATTTTGCCAAGTCTCAATTCTATAATCTCTCTAACCTGCGGATCTATACTTGTCCCATCGGCAAAACCACTTTTTTGAAGATATTCTATTTCTGCTGGACTTACTATATTCGTTCCATAATTGAATGTAGAATCCATATCAATCTCATATTCACCCGGCTTTGCAGCCTCACCCCTATCAGGAATATTTTTTGTCATTCCTAAGAAGTTTATTTTAGTAACAGTTCCATACTGTCTTTCGACTACTACTTTTCCATTAACCATCTTAAATTTCCTCACAATAATAGGTTCCCTTCCAGGAGTAGCCGGTTTAAGTTCAACAAATCGACCCTTACTACCAGCAGATAAAAGCGCTCCTTCCACCTCTAAAAGTTTTAGGGAAGCTATAACTCCTTTTCCTCCTTTTGCATTTAGAAATTTCTCAGCCTTGGTTTTTACGTCATCTGCATTTTTAAGATCTACGTTTGGATACTCTGCTTTAAAAGCATTTAAAAATTCTCCAAACATTGCCTTAGCAAAAACTGGCGTCATTTGATTCGAAATATCAATAGTATGAGTTATAGAATCGACTAAAGTTTCATAAGTAATCTGTGAAATTTTAGCTTCTGCAGCTTTTGTTTCCGGCGTTTGGAATTTTTGAGTTACCAACTCTGATCTTTTAAGAGTTAATGCCGGAGCAGTCTCGACTTTTGTTGAACTAGGCTTAGGTTCCTGAGGAGTAACCATATTATGTTTCATAATAGTTGAGTTCTGTAACCTTTTCAAGTATCATCAGATTATGGTAGAAGCACCACCACAAGTACCTCCTCCATCTGAACCAACGCGGGCGACTAGTGAAAGACCTGTTAAATTCTTAAGAGCTAAAGAGCGAGTCGGAGCAAGTGGAAAAGAAAAAGACGCAGGTTCAGCAGCTTATGCTATAGCCCTTAAAAAAGGGCACATCTGGCTTAGGGAACGAGATGAAACAAAAAAGAATGGTAAAGAAATTCAACAATCTATTACGCAAAGTGAAACAGGCGGATTTGCCTATATAGCAAGACAGGCTTTAATTGGTGATGAAGACTTTAAAGGAATGGATTTTAATACTGGAGTAGCTCTTAGAGTAGATGGTAAAAGAATTTTGCGAGTTGATAAAAAGACAGGTACAAATTTCATTTGTACTGTCGAGCACGATACCAATCCTGTAGAAATTCCGGCTGAAACAATTCTCGAAGAACAACTTAAAATTGTTTATGAACAAGCACAAAATACATCAGATTTTACAGATCAGGAAAAATCTATAATTAAAGCCCATATCGAATCTTCGCAGGACAAACCAGAATCAGCTGATGCTTTGGATGAAGGCACTTTGTCCGAGACTGCGTTCAACAACGGGTTGGTTCGAGCAGCTTCTGTAAATACTTACGCAAACAAATATAGAATCGATACTGCAAAGATAGACGTAGCCTCTGAAGATGGAAAAAAAGAAAAAAATAGAGCCGACACTCATAATCAACTAATAGATACAATTGTGCAACCTATGAATGATAGAATAATTGCCGATCCAGAGGTTATTGGCAACATGGTTAACATTTTTGGCTCAGGAGAAGTAAATACCGCCAAGAGTCTACTTGAAGCAGACAGAAAAAAATTAGCTCAAGATACAAGTAAGAAAAGAGAGTTGCAAGAAATAGATGACGAATTGGCTATTGTGAACGAAGTATCGTCTGCTGTTCAAAATGCCAGAGCCTTGACAGAAGAATTTTTCCAATCTGTACAAATGGGCGAAATGACTATTGATCGAGTACAAAAAGTGGATACTTCTCTAGCTAAAGGAGACGTTCAAAGTCTGATTGAAAATCTGGATCAAGAAAACCCAGCTATTGGAGATAAAATGAAAACTAAAAAATTTCATAAGCTTATCAATAAAATAAAGGATAGATTTAGCTTCGGAGGAATTCTTGGTTTAGGTTTTGCTTTTCTTTTTATAAAAAGATCTTTAGGTGAAAGTGGTATTGGCGGAATTCCAAATCAAAGCGGATAAAATTAGTAATTTAAAAAACGTTTTAACAAATCAACAAATTTTTGGAAAATTTTGTTAAGGTTTTTGCCTGCAGTTTGTCATCGACAACTACCGTATCTTCTACTCTCATTCCAAATTTTCCGGGAAAATAGACACCGGGTTCAATGGTAATAATTTGATTGGCAAGTTTTCGGTCCGGCGAATTAAGGGAAACTTTGGGGTACTCGTGAATTTCAAGTCCAACTCCATGACCTGTAGAGTGGGGATAATTCGGTAAGCGCTGGTCAGAGATCATTTTTCGGCATAACCCGTCAATATCTTTTAAATACTCAAAGTCTTTAATTTTTTCTAAAGTCTTCTCTTGCGCTACTTTAAGAACTTTATAAACTTGATGAACTTCCTCGTTCGGTTTTCCGAAATATACCATACGGGTCATATCGGACAAATAATCATTGTATTTGACACCGAAATCCAGAAGAATAACCGAACCGTCTTTAACAACTCCGTTGCCGGTTTTAGAATTGTAATGCGCAATCGCAGAATTGGCATCAACTGCAATAATCGGATCAAAAGACAGATCATAACCTTTTTCTTTTATCCACATTTCCAACTTAAAGGCAATTTCTTTTTCAGTTACACCTAGTTTTATAATTTTTAGAATATCTCTCAAGCATTGGTCTCCGATCTCGCAGGCTTTTTCGACTAGATTTATTTCTTCCTGGTCTTTTATTTCGCGGATTGTCACAATGAGTCTATCTGTTGGAACGAGATTTACCTGGCTTAAAAACTCCTTTATTTTTTCAAATTCCAGATACTTTAGATCCTCTGCCTCAAATCCCATATTTTTTAATTGTTCAGCTTTAACAATTTCCTGTAAATGAAAAATCAATCCCTTCCCTGGCTCAATCAGTTTCAATTCGTAATTAGTAATTCGTAATTGGTAATTTTTATCTAAATAACGCTCATCACTAAAAAGATAGGTTTTATTTTTTGTAACCAGCACAAATGCTTCTCTCTCATCGGTCGTCAAAGTTTTAAATCCAGTCAAATAGAGAATGTTGTAAAAATTGGAGATTAAAATTGCATCAAGATTTTTTTCCAGAAGTTTTTCCCTGACTTTATTTACTCTTTGATCAAACATTAACCTATATTTTAGCAATATAATTCGCAAATTCGCGGCATTTGCATAAAGATTTGCATCATTCGTATTATTTCCTATATAATGTGATTATGCTCACAACTTTGGTTATTTCACTTCGCGAGTTTCTTGAAGTATTCCTCATCATCGGAGTCTTCCTTGGCATCTCTAAAAAATTAGGCATAAAAAGAGAGAAAGAGATTATATTAGCCAGCATAATTGGAATTGCCATCTCATTTATTCTACCAATCTCAGTATTTTTACTTGGAGATAAGGCTAGAGCAGTTCTTAGCGAAAAAAACGCCGAGCTTCTCGAGGGGTACCTAATGATATTCTCAGGATTTTTTCTTGCTTATGTAATTTTTTCACTTCACAATTTCTTTGCCTTAAAAAGGTCAAAACACATAATCTCTGCTCACCAAAAACTCCAACAAAACATATTTGACATCTCTCTTTTCCTAACGATAGTATTTTTTATCATTAGGGAGGGATTTGAGATCGCCTTATTCACCGCTACCACCTCTCTCTTTTCCAAATTCATGGAAAATATAATAGGATTATTTGCGGGATTTTTTATTTCTTCAATTCTAGGGATCCTTACTTTTTTTGCCTACCTCAAATTTCCGATCGGCAAGGTTTTTAAAGCTACAGAATATTTGATTGTTATTTTGGGAGCATCATTTGTAAAAAACGGTTTGGGAGAGTTATTCGAAGTCTACTATGATATACATCTGTCTACCATTGTTCCCATAAAACTCATGTTCCTGCCGGAAAAATCATCTTTTATCGGTCACTTTGTCAAAAATATTTTTGGTTTGGAGCAAAATTTCAGCTTCGCAAAACTGGGAATTATGGCCGCTTACATCCTTATCGTTTACCTTGTCTTTCTTAAAAAGAAGTCTCAAAAAGTATCAGCTTAAGAGCTTTCATGCGCTCCCCGTTACACCTCGCAGGTGAAATTTGGCCTGTCATATCAGTGAAAATCCGCTAAAAATCAGCGGTAATCTTGCTATACTTAACTATGGATTATTACAAAGAAAAGCAGTTTATCGCTCAAGTCGATAAGAAAGACAAAGTTATCAGGAATCTCGAAAAATGGGAAGCGCACAAAAAAGGAATTTTACACCGGGGTTATACCTGCATCTTAACTTTTGAAGATAAAATTATACTCCAACATCGTAAGCATCCTGTCTTTGATGGTGTATTTGATTTGTCATTTTCTTCACATCAACTTTATACTAACGGTAAATTACAGTCAGATGAAGAAGCAATTTATGACGGATTAAAACGCGAATGGAATTTAAAAAAATCAGATTTAAAAGAAAAACCACAATTTATTAAAAAGATTTATTATAAGTCCAAAGATCCCAACAGCGGTTACACCGAACATGAAATCGATTACATCTATATAGTCGAGCTAAAAAATCTCCCGACTCCGAACTACGACTTCGCCTATGGCTTTTCTCTGGTTGACCAAAAACTGATTACTGATTACCGACTACCGTTCACTCCCTGGGTCAAAGTTATGCTTGACGAAAAAGTAATTAAATGAAAAAAAATCTTCAGGAAGAAAGAAAAGGCGTATTTTCACTTATACTTCTGACTTTTAATTTCGGTTTGATTGCAATTCTGGTCAGATATCTGAGTTTTTCACTAAGTCTTTACCAGCAACTCTATCTGACTATCGGCATTGCTTTTTTATTGGGCTTTATTGTTTTTAATAAAAACTTACACTTTGCTAAACTAACAAAAATTAATAAAAAAGACTGGCTTATTATTTTTTTGAGGGCTTTTTTCGGTTTTGTTTTGGGAGCTTCTCTCTACCGCGAATCATTGACGCTGACTAAAATAAGTAACGTAACTTTCATTCAATCGATTCCCTTTACGGCTTTATTGGGTTTTGTATTATTTAAGGAAAAATTTAATCTAAAAAAGGCTTTTTTTATTTTGTTTGCTTTTATCGGAGTGATATTAATTGCAGTGAAAGATTTTTCTTCTATTTTGAATTGGAGTAAGGGAGAGATGCTATCACTTATATCTGCATTTATTTTTTCCCTTTCTTTTTTAAGTAGAAGGTGGTTATCAAATTTCTTAAATGACCAGGAAATTACTCAAATTGCTCTCTTTTTTGCGACCATCATGTTATTTCTCTTATCCCTTTTTAACGACCAGTCTATAATTCCTGAATTTAAAAATCTGAATTGGCTATTTTTTGTCGTTATAATTTTATTAGGCTTTATTAATACGATTGATGGTTTATTGATTAACTTTGGATTCAGAACGGTTCCCCCAGTTCTGGCGAGCAATATTCTGACTCTAGAAGCTTTATTTGCCATACTACTTGCAGCTGTCTTTTATCAGGAACTTCCAATATTGAAGGAGTTCATCGGCGGAGTACTTATTATAACCAGCGTAGTAATGATGAATAGGTTGGAAGAAAAGGAAAAATAATATTTACTAAATTTTTAAAGATATATAATCAGAAAAAATGACTAACAAAAAAATTTCAAATAATCTAAAAGGAATAATTTTGCTTCTTACTTCAGCTTTACTCTATAGTGTTATGCCTGTCGCAATAAGAATTTTGGGCGGAGGAGGATTGCCACCAATGTCACAAGTCTTTCTAAGATATATTTTTGCATTTATCTCCGCTTGCATTTATTTTTATCTAATTTCAAAATCAAAAATAAAAATCGAAAAGAAAGATTTATTAATGTTGGCAATAACTACAATTTTCGGATATGCCTTAACAAATCTTTTTTTTACCTACGGAATTTTATTCACAACCGTTGGTAATGCTCTATTTCTTTTTTATACATATGCAATTATTACACCAATTCTAGGTTATATATTTTTAAGAGATAAAATTAATTTGACCAATATATTTTCTTTAATTTTAAGTCTCGTGGCATTGTTCTTACTTTTTCAACCCAACTCTCTTCCAACCTGGAAAATTGGTGGTTTTTTTGCAGTCCTTTCTTCTTTTGGACAATCTGCTTATTTGATATTCAGAAAGAAATTAAATAATTATCCAGCTAATTTAATGATGCTGGCAAATACATTTATTGGGGTAATTGTCTTAGGATTATTAAGTTTATCTTTCGAGGGATCATTTTATTTTCAGGGTCAGATTACTAATTTGAGTGGTAAGGTTTGGCTCACCACAATACTATTCGGAATCGATAACTTTCTGGCTTGGTTCACCATGACCAAAGGATTCGAATATTTTAAAGCAACCGCAGGAAGCGTTATACTTTTATCAGAACTGGTTTTTGGTATTTTATTTGCTTTTTTGTTCTTCTCGGAAATACCCACTTTTGCAAGTGTAATCGGGGGAATATTGATTGTAATATCTTCAATTTTTGTAATTTTCAAAGGTGAAAGTTAACCTAATTTTTATTAAGTAATTTAACTGATCCGTAAATCAACTCATTTATCGGAACTTATATGTTTTTTTCTCTGGCAAATTTAACTAAAGCGCAGTTTTAAGTTTTACTTGCTTTATTAGGAAGCGTACTTTAAGAAAGCGCGTAAAAACCACTTGACAATTTAATAATACTTAACTATAATTGCATTAAGTGTATAAAAAGTTAACACTTTTTTCCCATGAAACCCTTAAAAAGGCACTTGGAGGACTCTATAAAATCACATTTCAACTCCTATAAAGAGATACTCATCTTACTTGGCGCAAGGCAGGTCGGCAAAACCACTCTTCTTAAACGAATTTTCCCTAACGCTTACTATTTTCTTGTAGACAACGAACCCGTGAAAAAAAATCTTGAGTCGTACGATATCTTTACCTACAAGCAATTCATTCCCAAGAATACGGTGATCGTGATCGACGAAATTCACCAGCTGTCCGATCCGGGAAGGGCGGCCAAAATCATCTATGACCAAATACCCAATGTTAAACTGATTATTACCGGCTCCTCCTCACTAAATATAAAAAACAAAACTACCGAAAGTTTAGCCGGAAGAAAAATTGATTATAATCTTTATCCTCTAACATTTGTCGAATATCTCTACCAAAATGAAATAATCAATACTCTCAACCTGAATTTTTTTAATGATATCGCTTCGGTTAACCCGCTAAAAAAAACCGTCTATTCTTTTGACTTACAAAAAATACTTAACCAGGTTCTGACTTACGGTCTTTATCCTCATGTAATTAATTATCCCGGAGATGAAAAATATCTAAGGAATTTAACTGACAGTGTCATCTTCAAAGATATTGCCGATCTCCAACTTATTGAGGATAGAAATGCGGCTTTGAATATTTTAAAGTTATTAGCCCATCAGATCGGAAATTTGGTTAATCTGACCGAAATATCCAAACGGCTACAAAAAGACGTAAGGACTATCCAAAAATATATACAAATCTTCGAAAAATCCTATCTTATTTTTACACTCTCTCCTTTTAGTAAAAATAAAAGGGATGAGATCGGTAAAACACAAAAAATTTATTTCTATGATCTCGGAATACGTAATGCTCTGATCAATAATTTTACCGATATTAACTTAAGGCCGGATCGCGGTCAGTTATTTGAAAATTTCATTATTACTGAATGTCTCAAGGCTAATCAATATCTCAATGCCGGCTATGCTCTGCATTTTTGGCGAACCAAACATCAAGCCGAAGTAGATCTTGTTCTGCAAAAACAGGAACAACTAATCGGTATTGAAATCAAATATTCTAATGGACGGGTAAGTAAAGCCTTTTCCAATCGCTACCCTGAAGCATTAACAAAACTTATTACCAGCTTAAATTTTCTATCGCAATAACTTAATTGCTCCGTAAATCAACTCATTTATCGGAACTTCAATATTATTCTCTTTAGCAAATCTAACTAAAGTGCCGTTTAAAGTTTCTATCTCGTTTTTTCTCCCGTTCTCAACATCCACCAATAAAGACGATTTTGACTCGGGAACAGTGTCTGTTGAGGTTTTCATAATTGATTCAAAAACATTATCTGCAACGTTTACCTTCATTGCCTTTGCTACTGCAATTGCTTCCTTTACGCATTTTTCGTAAACCGATCTAGTGATCGAATCTGCCAATATTTTTCCGATCGGACTTCTACATATTGCCGTCATTCCGGAAAAAGCCACAATAAACATGAATTTTTTCCATAAATCTCTGGCAATATCGTCCGACGAAACAATATCTATACCTGCTTTTTTAATTAATTCCACTACATCTTTTAATTTTTCATTATTCGGATTATTCCTATCCCCGATGATTAATCTTCTCAAGCCTCCTATTTGTTTAATAACGCCAGGATTAATTTTGGTAGAGATTAAAAAAGCAACTCCCGGATAAACTTGAGCATTTTGAATGTACTTTTTTATTTCATGATCATTATTAACTCCGTTTTGAAAAGTAATGATGATAGTATTTTCATTAACGTCTGATTTTAATTCTTGAGCAACCGGTTGTGTACTGTATGTTTTTACCGTAAATAAAATCAGGTCCGGGTTCTTAATTTCCGAAAAATTTTTAATTACTTGTGCTGGTTTTATCAAAAAATCTCCCTGAGTATTTTTAACCAGCAGACCGTTCTCTTTAATCGCATTATAGTGTTCTCCTCGAGCAACAAAAGTTATGTCATTCCCTGCTTTTGCCAAAAGACCGCCAAAATAACCTCCTACTCCCCCGGTTCCAACTATATAAATTTTCATATACTTTCAATAATATCCTTTATATCCATTAAATTATCAATCGTTTTCCAGGCAAATTTTACATGATCTGCATTTTTACCTTGATAAAGAACTCCGTGTTTAGTTAGTTTAAAAGCTTCAAGATCGTTATCCGTATCGCCGACAAAAATCGTGTCTTCCGGTTTTATTTTTAGTTCGTCACAAATTTCATTGACCTGAATAACTTTAGTTATATTGTCATCGGTGAGATAATCCCAGTGGGTAAACAGTCCTTTTCTATCAAAATGAAATGTTGCGTTTGCCCTCCAATAATTGGGATTTAAGACTTTGGCAACTTTATTAATGTAGTAATCGATACCGCTGGAAATAATCGCAGTCATTATTTTCTTCTCTTTCAGGTAATTAAAAATTTCAAATGACTCCGGATTAAACTTAATATCACTTAGAGTTTTTTCAAAAAGTTTTTTACTCAGTTTCTTTTTTCTGTAAAAATCCGCGATATTTTTTACCCATTGATCAGCGGTAATTACACCGCCGTAATATTCATCCCACCATTTTTTATCCAATTCGTCGGGCAGACCAACTGCCTTGTGCAATTTTGGCCAGAGAGGATCACTCACTAATACTCCATCACAATCAAAAAAAATAATCGGTGGTTTCACGGTTATAATTATAATTAATAAATATGCTAAAATTACCTCAAATGAGAACAAAAAACAGAAATCCGGCTCTTCTGCTTGAAGGGAAAAAAGTTGACCCTATTATTGAGTTTTACTTTGAACTGAATCATCTGAAGCAACTCTTCAGGCAAGGTTGGCTGTTAAAAGGAATTCCCGTGGATAAATGCGAAAGTGTGGCGGATCATCTTTTTGGAACTTCAATTCTTACGTTAATTATTGCCGACAATCATTTTGAAACGCTCAATACGGTAAAGCTTTTAAAAATGGTTCTTATTCATGAATTGGGTGAAATATATCTAGGTGATATTACTCCACACGATCATATTTCTAAGGAAATGAAACATGAATGGGAATTAAAAGCTGTTATTGAAATATTTTCTAAAATTCCTAAGGGTAAAGAATATATTGCTCTTTGGAAGGAATACGAAGATGGCACTACTCCAGAATCTAAACTAGTTAGGCAAATTGATTATATGGAAATGGCATTCCAGGCAACAATTTATGAGCATCAATATAATAAGGATTTACAGGAATTTTTTAACTTCAATAATAGAAAATTAAAAAATAAAACTTTATTAAATTTTTATAAAGAAGTTAAAAAACTTAGAATTAAACCTAACCAAAAGTAAAAGCAAATATTTTTGTTCCTTCTGATTCAAATTCCAAACGGAGTAAATGGTTGCTTGGATTACCTTGTAAATCAATCAAATTATAAAGATCATTAGGATGTTCTTCGCTAAAACGGATATAGCCGTTTTTTATGTCGCGACCGGCATTAGATTCGTTAACTACTTTTCCGTCAAGAATTACTTTTACTTTATCTTCGCCAGTAAGCGGAGTAATCACTAAAAAAACCTTGTCCGCAAAAAAATTAATCTCCAAGGCAGACCCTGCCGACGAGGAAGAATATTCCTTTTGTACATCCCAGTTTCCTTCCAAATCATAAGAACCAAACACTCTGCGGCTTGACCCAAGGTATGTCTCCGGAGTCATTCGCATCGTTGGGGATTGATCTTCCAAATCTACAGTCTTTGCATCAACCTGCTCACCCGCTTCCTTCAATAAAGTTTTTATATGCATTTCTGTTTCTTCATACTCTCCTTCACCAAAATGCGTATAACGGATGTTTCCTTTCACATCGATTAAATATTTTGCCGGCCAGTAGTGATTATCATAAGCTCGCCAAGTCTTGTAATCATTATCTTGTGCAACCGGATAGGTGATATTATATTGTTTTATTGCTCCTAAAACATTATTGGTATTTTTCTCAAACTCAAATTCCGGCGTATGTACGCCAACGACAACAAATCCCTTGTCTTTATATTTTTCATACCATCTCGTAACAAAAGGCAGCGTGCGAATACAGTTAATGCAGGTATAGGTCCAAAAATCAATCAACACAATTTTACCGCGAAGTTCCCGCATTGTTAACGGTCTGTCGCTATTAAGCCATTTTTCGATTCCGGCAAACTCAGGTGCCGGTCCAAGATTAGGGAGAGAAGATGAAGGCGTTACCATAATAATATTCTTATTCATCGGTGCCTTTTCCGGCATTTGTTTTTTTCCGCGCAAAACCTCAAGTTGTTTTTTAACTGCTTGATTGCTTTCTAACTTAAACAAAAAATTAGAATATGACGGTATTGCATCTAAAAGCTTTACCTGAATTACTTTGTCATAATTTGTGAAAATTGCCAAAGCAGTCAAAATCATAATTACACCGAATATTTTTTGGATGTATCCGGTGTAGGGCGAAAGCGCTCTGGTTTGGGAAAAAAATCTTGAACCGATTGTCGCAAATATAAACAAAGGAATGCCTACTCCGATAACATAAACTATCGTCACCAAAATAATTCCTGCATTTACAGTTTGGGTAGCTGCCAAAGTCGCAATTGTCGCCAATATGGGACCTGCGCAAGGCGACCAGACCAGTCCCAAAGCAAATCCTGTAATTAATCCGCCCCTGAATCCCTGGTATTTATTTTTTGCGGAGCCAGGTGCAGAATTGTACCTGGTTAAATCGGCAAACTTTCCACTGAAGCGGCTTACCCAACCTTCAACTATTTGAGTCAATTTGGGAACAACTAATGTTAAACCTAAAAATCCGATTACTATAACCGCAAATAATCGCAAAAGATTCGGGTCAAAAGGAATTATTTTTACAATATATGAAACAGTTAAGGTAAAAAAAGCAAAACTAATTATGATACCGAGAGTTATTCCTAATGGTTTAGATTTGCCGCCTGTTGTGGTCGACGAAAGAACTATCGGTAAAAGAGGCCAGATGCAAGGTGCAAGAATTGTAATTAATCCGGATAAAAATGCAAAAATTAAAAGAACTATCATAAATATTTATTCAACTCTTCCTGGAATTTCTCTCTATCCCATACCTCTCCATCTTTTAACACCTCCACCCCATCCTTTAATATTACCTTAGTATGCTGATATGATATTCCAAATTCTTTAGCTATCTTTTTTTCATCTTCATCAGTATCCGAATCGTTGTAATTAATACGAAATCCTACAAGATTGTCTGCTTCTAGTGAATTGAATCCTGATAGTAACTCTTGTGCCTCGCCTCGGCATACCGGACACCAATTTGCGTAAAAATCCAAAAAAACTATTTTCCCGGATGACAGTGCTTTTTCATAATCTGCCTGAACAAACTCCAAAAAAGGAGAATTTTTTCCGGCTAGTAATTTTCCAGAATAACCGTTTATGAAGGAATTTTCGTCTGCAGTTATAGTTGGGTTTTCGCTTTTACTGATTTGACTTGGCTGTTTGTTCAATCTACTCCTATTAAAAAATAGGAATCCTGCGATCAAGGCTCCAACAAGGATTAACCAAAGAAAATACTTACTTTTCATTTCTTAATGGAGAAACCAGTGACTAATATCACAATTATACTCTTAATAAGCAATTAAAAAAACTGTTAAAATAATTAATGCGATTATGAGCTTAAAATATGCCATTATTATCGGCGTTATTATTTTAATTATTTTTTTTCTGCCTATTTATTTTCTTCTGAATAGTACTTATTTAAGTTTGGCTTTTCCGGTCAAAGCTAACATCGTTATTGATACAAAAAAAGCGGGTGGCCCGATTCCTGACAAATGGAAAGCTTTAGCTCAGGGGGGTGAAGAAAGAGGAGTAAGTATGTTGGCTAATGTTATTCCTCAAACCGCCGCCCTATACCCTCGCTACATCCGACTTGACCATATCTATGATTATTACGATCTGGTAAATCGTGACAATCGGGGAAATCTACAACTTAATTGGCAAAAATTAGATGCAACTGTCTGTGATATCTTTCATACCGGAGCCAAACCCTTTTTTTCATTGGGATATATGCCCTCGGTTTTGTCCTCAGAAGGATCTCCAGTATCTAAACCAAAAAAATGGGATGAATGGGCGTTTTTGGTTCAAAGAACTATCGAAAGATACAGCGGGACTAACACTCGGCTTTGTGGCCAAATATCTGGTTTTTGGCTGACAAATATCTATTACGAAGTCTGGAATGAACCCGATCTGGAGACATTCGGAGGTTGGAGTCAATCGGATTATCAGGAACTGTACTTTTACACTTCCCATGGTGCACAAAATGCTGCAAATGTAAATAAATTTTTACTGGGCGGGCCAGCAACCACCTCTCTTTATCGAAACTGGATCACAAGATTGTTAGATTTTATTAAAAATAATAATTTACGCTTAGATTTTATTTCCTGGCATCATTACTCCAAAGACACACAAAATTTTTCTAGCCAAATTCAAGAACTAAACTCCTGGCTCTCATCTCAAGAATATGAAGCTTACCGTTCTCTTCCAAAAATTATCAGCGAGTGGGGATATGACTCTGATCCCAATCCGATCGCAGACAGCAATATCGGGGCTGCTCATACAATTGCCTCGATCCGTAATTTTTTACGGGAAAATATCGAACTGGCCTTTCTTTTTGAAATCAAAGACGGACCTACACCCCGCTGGGGTATTCTTTCCTACGACGGTAAAGAAAAACCCCGTTATTCAGCTTTAAAATTCCTGAATCAATTGCAGGGAAATGAACTTATGATTGAAGGAGAAGGTACGTTTGTCAAAGCTCTTGCCAGCACCGCGCAGAATACCATAAATATTGTGTTGGTAAATTATGACCCGAATAATAAAAATACAGAAATGGTTCCGGTTTCTTTTTATAATTTGGAACCGGGAACATATGCCATGAACACCATCTATGTTGATGGTAGAATAATTCCGGTTAAAAACATAAAAATACCCGGCGGAACTCTGCAAAGATCAATAATAATGCCTCCAAATATGGTCATTGCAGTCGAGTTGATTAAGGAATAAAATAATAATATGTGTTATCTTCGACCACTATTAGTAAAAAAAATCGAGGGAAAGAAAGCTCTTCTTGAAAATGATATTAAAGCCGTCTATGATAAAAACGTCGGAAAAATAAAAGAAAATGATTTGGTTATAGTGTACGGAAATTTGATAGTTCAAAAAATTGAGCCAAAACATATTAATTTTTAATTAGGTGGCACGATTTTAAGGGCCCCACAAGCGCGCAGAGTTTTTCCAGCCTGTCGCTGGCTCGAGCACTTGTGGGTAAAAAAATCGTGACAGAATCTAATTAAAAATTATGAAAAAATCAAAAATTACAAAAGGGATTTTATTAGCATTTCTGGCATCAATAATTTCCGGAATTGCCATATTTTATTCTAAAATATCTGTTGTTAAAATTCCTCCCCTGATATTAACAAGTTCACGCAATTTTTATGTGGGTATTTTATTTTTGCTTTTGTTTTTATTTTCAGGAAAATTGCATAAGTTAAAAAAATTATCAAAAAAACAATTGGTCTTACTTTCATTAATTGGCTTAATCGGAGGAGCTTTACCTTTTTATCTTTTTTTCACAGGACTGCAATATATGCCGGCAATCAATGCAAATTTAATCCAAAAAACTCTGTTTATCTGGGTTGCCATTTTGTCGGTCATTTTTCTTAAGGAAAAATTGAATGTTTCTTACTTTATTAGTTTTGCCTTAATTTTTATAGCTAATTTTTTCTTTGGAAAACTAAGTTTTGGTCTAGGGCGGGGAGAGATTATGATCTTATCTGCATCGCTCCTCTGGAGCGTGGAAAATATTCTCGCTAAAAAAGTCTTGAAAAATATCTCTTCCGAGTTGGTTGGTTTATTCAGGATGGGAATCGGTGGTAGTCTCCTGATGATGACTACTATATTAACCAATAGAGTAAATCTTATTTCAACAATTCAACATTCGAGCAATTTAACAATTATTTTTGTCGGGGGATCAATTTTATTTTTCTACGTTTACACCTGGTATAAGGCACTCAAATACGCTCCTGCCAGTTTGGTAACTCTGATTCTTTCTTTTGCGGTAGTTGTAGGAAATATTCTCAACGGCTCATTCGCCGGAGTAAAATTACTGCCAAAAGATATATACGCTTCGCTTTTAATTGGAGGGGCAACGTTATTGATTTTATTCTTTAGTAATGTCATTCCGAACTTGATTCGGAATCTATTAAATAGATTCCCGCTTTCGCGGGAATGACAAATGGAATAATGGACTCAAAAGGACTACTTTTATGCGCACGATATTCCTCTGCACCAAATTATTTTGGCTACTGCGGTCCGCCGAAGAATTCTTCTCTGATAGATCATTTACGCGAAGATGTCGGAGACATAGAAGTCAAACATATTCTTTCACAGTTTGACACATTATATTTAAATTTAAAACTGATTGCTTTTGAAAATAAGATCAAAGATCCTTTTACCAAAAAAGTAGTAGAAGCATACTGGATAGGAAACAATCTCCTGAATAAAGTAAAAAACAAAGACTATGTTTCTTTATTAAGTGAAAAATTTAAACTTGAGAAAAAAATTGGAAATAAGAAGTTTGAACTTTTGAAGTATAAATTTCTGACCAATCAAACACTCCCGCACCATTCCTTTCACGTCTTTAATATCTTCAAAAGAACAGGACATATTAACTCTAATCATACTTTGGCAACTATGGACAGTTGCAGAATAGGATGGGGAAGGATAGATAAATATCAAATTTCAAATGATAAATTACAAATCAAGTCCAAAGGTCAAATAATAAATATTAAAACAAGATTGTTAACCTTAAATCATAATAAGTTAGCTTTAGGATTACCTATTAATAAAAAAATAAAAATAGACTATAAAGGTAACACTTTTTTAAAAAATTTAAAACTTGGGGATTGGGTAAGTTTTCACTGGGGATTTGTCTGCGATGTTTTATCTACGGTTCAAGTTAAAAACCTGGAATATTATACACAAAAAGCAATAGTTTTTTATAATTCATAAATTACTAATTCCCTAAGTTCGTTTCTAAGTACTTCATAAACTGTTGATAAGCATCAAAATATTTTATGTTAAAAGTTTTTTTCATTGCAACTTCCAGATTGAACCTTTCCATTACAAAACCATTATCTAAAATTTTGGATAATAATAGTTTTTGCTCAAGTTCACTTTCCGATGGACTGGTTCTTTTTACCAACCATCTTAAAAACTGTTGGCCGAAAGCATTTCTAACTTTTGTTCTTCTTCCAGGTAAAGGGGTATTGTTTAAATATTCATCGGTAGGTGGCATATAAGGTGAGTCCTTGAGTGCTTTATACATTCCTTTTATCCAATCGCTGTCAAAATCAACATTTTCAGTTAAGTTCTGTGGGACTAACATTGGAATTCCCTCATTAATCCAGTCCGGATAATTTACTCTCTTAGTAACATCATGCAGGTTGTCAATAACAAAATGTGCAGTTTCATGTTTTACCCCTTCTTTAACCAAATCAGTTTCATCGGTTAATGTTTTAGCGTCAGTTTCCAATGTCAATGCAGCGGGGGTAAAAAAAACTATTTCAGTAGATGTTGCGAATCCTTGTAAATTATCTCCCTTAACTTTCACTTTTTCCCCTGTTAATTCATTATATTCATCAGTCGTTGATAAAAAAATCACGTGGATGTTTTGGGGTAATAATCCAAATACTTGTTTATTTAGTATTAAAGCTTCTTCAACTGCACTTTTATACCAATCTTCATTTCCTTTTCTTTTATTACCTTGGAGTTCGGATTTAGGAATATGAATCAGAGCATTTATCGGTAAATGCTCTGTTGGAGGAACTCGAATTGTTGAATAATCTGCAACATTATTAACAAGAAACTGTGTTCTTCTGTCAATTTGTCGAGTGAATCCTTCACCCTGCGGCTCTTGCATGATTTATTTTAACAAAGTCTTTATAATGTTAGTCTTAAGGAAATAGGTAGTCTTAAAAATAAAATGATAAATATTTATGTTTTTGGCAATCCATATCTTAAAGAGGATAGTGCTCCCATAAAAATCCTGCAAGATCTCAGACGTGCTCTACCTGATGTTAAATTTATAATCACTGATCCGAATGAAAATTTTCCGCCCGAAGGAGTAAAAGATTTGATTATTCTGGATACTGTTAAAGGAATTAAAATGCCAAAAATACTCGGATTAAATGATTTACAGGAAATCCAAAAATCCCCCAACTCCCCTCACGACTATGACCTTGGACTACATCTTTTACTTTTGAAAAAATTAAAAAAAATTGAAACCGTAAGAATTTTTGGGATTCCAACAAAAATAAGAGAAAATAGGGTGATAAAATGGATTAAAGAAACACTAAAAACTTAAGTTAGAGAATTTGAATTCAATTTTTTAAATTATAATTTTGTTGGAATAACATCAATATTTTTTGCAGCATCTATAAAAGACTCTATATTAAACGGTTTTCCTATCAGTTTTTCTCTGAATGTCGAAACTGTGGGCTGTAATTGCTGATAAAAACTTGGGATTTTTGCTTTGAATTTTGCATATTCCGGCTGTTCAAAAGCAAGATCATCAAATATTTCCGACAACGCCCAAAGCTTGTCTCCGCCTATCTCTTTTACATATTCTCGGTAATTTTTTTCGAGATAATCATAAAAAATAAAATGTAACATTTCATGGGCAACAGAATTAGGCACACCCACATCATTTTTTAAACTAAATATTTGAAAGGTTTTTGTTTCGAGAAATCTTTGATTTGAGTTAAAAATTGAAGGAAAACCAAGATATCTACCGGCTGGCCATTGGTGGTTATTAAAAAGTTTGTCAGTAATATTAAAAAATTCGGGTTGGACTTCATCCCATTCGGCTTGAAAAACTGATCTTGCGGTTTCTAATTCATCTCTATGCCCTTCGTAAAAATTAATAACATATTCGTTAATTATTTTATTTTTTTCTCCTCCTGTTTTTTTTAAGGCTTTTGCTAATTCAGGATGCCACAAAAAGTCAATTTCATCAAAATTTTCCATTTCTGCGTCTAAATTTTGATTTAATTGAAAAACAACCTTTGGATATGATCTTGTCACAACTTCTTTCTCATTATAATTTGAGTCGAACATTGTTCATTAATTATCTCCACTTTACTTTTAAAAAATGGGAGGCGCAGGACATGCAGGGGTCAAAGGCGCGGACCAGTCTTTCCGCTTCAAAAATTATTTTTTCTTTACCGGCATTTTCTAGGAGTAACTTTTCGGTCTGCTCAAAGATTACTTTTTCCATCAGCACATGATTCTGCCCGGTTGGCACAATAATTTCTGCTGTTGTAATTGTTCCTTGTTCATCAATTTCGTATTTGTGGAAAAGCGTCCCTCTTGGAGCTTCAATTGTTCCAACTCCCACTGATTTTTTGGGAACTATTTTTTGCGGTTTTTCATCAGTTATGCTTACGAGACTATTAATCAAATCTATTGAGGCATCTACTGCGTGCAACATCTCGATTGCCTGCGCCAGATTATTATGAAAAATATTATTAGAGGGGAAAGAACCGAGATATTTTGCCGCAGCTATTTTGGTTTTTGCATTAAGATTTTCTTTGGCTAAATTGAGTCTGGCGAGTGCTCCTACCATCATCAGATTTCCGTTAAGCTGAAAACCGCGGGCATGTGAATACGGGATTATTACTTCTTCCAAGTAACTTGACAACTCATCATGCAACATTGTCTCACCTTGCGAGTTCTCAAGTTTTCCTTCAAGAAAAGAAAAGTCATGGGAGATAAGTCCGCTGAAATTTAGCTTTGTTTTTGCTTCTAATCTGAAAAGTGCCTCGGCAAAAATCTTAATCAGTTTTAAAATCTTTGGTCTTATCTCTTTTAATTTGGGTAATAAATTTTTTAGATTGCTTAAATCAGGTAGTTTAAGAAATCCGCCGATAGTCGGCATCGGTGCATGGACAGATCTCCCACCCACAACTATTGAAAGCTGATTCCCCACTTCTTTTACCGAAAAAGTATCTTCTAATAGCTCTTTTTCTTTTGGATCGTTTTCATCAAAATCCAGAATTGAATTTTTTCCGTAAAGATCCGGCAGGGAAAAAATGTAGAGATGTAGTCCGTGATCCCTGATGATCAGACCATAGTATAGTAGCTTCCTTAGTACCTTAGTTTGATTAGAAGGAATAATGTCAAATGCATTTTCAATAGTCTTGATTGAACACAAAAGATGAGCATTGGAGCAGGTCCCGCAGATTCTGGCTACCAGCTGTGGCGCCGCAACCACAGGTTTCCCTTGGAGTGCCTGAGTGTAGAAACGCTTCCACTCGGAAATATAAAATTTTAAATCTATTATTTTTCTGTTACGAACCTTAATCTCCAGGGATGCTGCGCCTTCTACTTTGGATACTTCCTCGAGATTTATATCAAAACTGTCATTTACATCATGCATAGTTTTAGGATGTCATTCCCGCGAAAGCGGGAATCCAGAAAAAAATACTGGATCCCCGATCAGGTCGGGGATGACAATGAATTATTTATTTAGATATTTATTAACAATTCTCAGGAACACTTCTTCGTTCATCGGACAGCCCGGGACAACTTCGTCGACCTTCACGATATCCGACAGCTTTAATACTTTTTCTTTAAATTTGAACTTTTCTAAAATTGCTTTTATTTCTTCCGCCTGTTCACGGTTGAAAAAATTCCTTTGGTTGGAGGGTGATCCGATTACGGCACAAGCGCCGATTGCTACAATTATTTTAGCTTTCTCTCTGATTTTTTTTAATTTTTTCTCTTGTTGATCTGATGTAATTGCTCCCTCGACAAATGCAATATCCATTTCAGGAATAATATCCGGACTTTTTTTCAGCACTTTGGCATGAACAAACTCAAATTTTTTCTTCCACTCAAGATAATGCGTATTTAAAAGCTCGGTAAAAATAATCGTGGAGTCCTCACAGCAGGAAAAAGAAAACCAGCCGACCTTAAGTTTACTGTTCATCAATCTAATGATAGCAAAGATTACAGTCGATGATCGGTTGGAATTTTATCTGCCTTAATAGCCAGAATAAAAATTGAAAGCATAACTACTTGACAGGCTATGCAAACAGGACAGATCACTCTTAAAATGAAGAGTTCCTGATAAGCAATCCAAAGACAAAAAACCAGCCCGAAGGCTGCCATCCCAAGCATCAACTTTGTTTTTCGCCATATTGCGGCAATTAAAATTATGATGTATCCGATTAATCCGTATAAAGGTGTTGAAACACCGAAGGTTTTAGCTACCGATCCGGAAACAACTGCATCACAGTTAATAAAACTATTGATATTGCAGGGTTTAAATAGCGGATGGAAAAACTGCTGCCACAAAAGATAAACCGCGAGAAGTATTCCAATAATAGCAAGAATTTTAATGTAGAAAAAAATCTTCCGTTGAGACATTCTTTATTTTATCCTCAAAACGCATAATCTCTCAGTGACCAAGATCACTCTTATCATTTATTCTTAGAAAAGAACTCGATACTCCATCCTAAAAAATAACCAAAAATCCAGGCCGTGACCACTGAACTAATTAATCCCAACATGAAAAGATTCAAACTAAGATCTAGCCTTCTGATTCTGGTCAAATCGACCAAGTGAAACCAAGATTTGGAAATCTGCATCATTAATTCGGGAAAAAGCGATACCAGCAAGCGACAGACGATATAAGAAAACCCAATTGTCAGTGCAAATGCATTTGCTAAAACCATTTTATTAGTTTTCATTATTATCACCTGCCCTTAATTAATTTATAAAAAACAAAGACTATTAATATAAATATACCCAAATCCAGTAATGGATTTTGAAAATATTTACTTAACTGAAAAATAACCATCCGGACACCGTTACTGTACCCGTCTAACTGCTTCATCTGAATTTTATCCAGATAATTAAACACGCCAATGAGAATCCCGGAGATAATAAATATTCCAGCTCCAAGCCAGGTAAATATTGTATGAATTTTAAATCTGGTTTCGCCGGTAATCGATCGGGCAGTCTTTTGATAAATTAGAGACAGAATGAATAAAGGAAAAACTATTCCAAGAACATATGCCAATGCAACAATTAATGCCTGAAACAAAGTCGGAGAAAGACTGGTGAGAGTAACTGCGGCAAATAGTACAGGAGCACAGCAGGACGAAGTCAATCCGGACACGAATCCCAGCCCGAAAACCGAACCTACATTAATTTTTTTGTTTAGACTGGGTTTGAAATGAAAAAATTGAGGTATTCTAAAAAAAGGCTTTATCGTCATGATTCCCATAAATATAAGAACAAATGCACCCAGATAGTATACTTCCTTATGATACTCGTCAAAAAAATACATAAAAAATCTGAATCCCAGCGCAATCGGAATCAAAATTACCGATAGTCCCAAAGCAAAAACCAAGGTATAAAACATTATCTTCCCCCCACCTTTAGAATTTATTTCTTTTCCTGATTTAAAGATTGTCCCAAGATATGAAGGAAATAAAAATGTAATGCAGCATGGAGCAAATAAAGCCAGAACTCCGGCCAAAAAAGAAGCTGTCAAGGAAAAACCCAAAAGCAAATTATTTTGCATTATTATTTAACAAAAGCAGTAACTTTGAATGTTAATCTCGGGTTCTCCGGATCGTTTGTTTCAACGAAGACCTCTCGATCGACCAAGCCTGATACCGGCATGATATAAGGTCTATAGGTTACTTTTACCAAAGCCGATTTGTCCGGGGAAATCGCAAATGATTCATCGCTTTGAGCATGCATACCAAATTCCCTACTCTCCTTCCCCTCGATTATGATTTGACCCACAGTACAACCGCAGCTTGAAGAGATATTAAATAAAGTAAGCTCCCTGCTACCAATATTTTTAATCGAAAAATCTGCAGACTTTTGGTCAGATACCTTCATATCTCCTAAATCTTTAGTTACCTCTTTGACTTCAACTTTTGGTTTTTCTTTATCTTTAGAATTATAAACGGGAGGTAAATCCTTAGAGCTTTTTTGTTTTCCTCCGGCTACTAAAAAATACGAGCCTCCAATTACTACCAAGGCAAAAATAATAATTCCGAAAATAAAAGATTTGGACATATCTTTCAATTGTCATCCTGAATTTATTTCAGGATCTAATTATTAACTAGATCCCGGATCAAGTCCGGGATGACTCGTATTTTTAGTTAATACGAGTCACTTTCTTTTAAAAACTTCTAATATTTCTTTAACTTTTTCATCCACCTGCTTATCACTTATGATCGCCTCTTTCACGCAGGTTTTAAGGTGATGTTCAAGAATCACTTCGTCAATTTTTTTTAGCGCATTCTGAATCGCGTACGTTTGTTGAGTTACATCAAGACAGTATTCATCCGCTTCAACCATCCGGATGACCTTATCAAAGTGACCCCTGGCTATTTTCATTCTGTGTAAGAGATTGTTTTTGTATGTTATATGCATTGGTTAGAAATCAGGTTAATTAGATATTAGAAATTTTCTTTCATCCCCTCCTACCCCATAGGATAAACTGTTTCTTAATAATTGTCAGTGACAATAATCACAACATTTTGTACAATATGTTCGTATGCAGGATAGAGTTAATTATAAAGTCAACGCCTTTTTTTCAAGGTTTAATCTAAAGAGTTACAAAAAGGGTCAGATTATTATTCATCCGAATAAAGACCCCCTCGGAGCCTACTACTTAAAAAGCGGTTATGTCAAAGCCTATGGAATATCACCTCAAGGAATAGAAACGACCATACATATTTTTGCGCTTAATTCCTATTTCCCCATGATGTGGGTAATCAGCGATATCCCAAACAGATTGCATTACGAAGCACTAACGCCGGTAGAGCTTTATATTATCCCCAAAGAAAAAGTCCTTAATTTTCTGCAAAAAAATCCGGATGTTTTATTCGATCTTACCTATCGGCTGCTTAAGGGCATAGATAAGCTGACGCTGCGGATAGAACAACTGGCAATCGCCAAGGCATCTTCGCGGGTTGCCTCTATTCTTATATTTTTAGCTAGGCGCTTTGGTCAGAAAAAGGATGGTAAAATCATCCTTATGGAAATGTTTACCCATAAAGACATTGCTTCTTTGGCCGGACTTTCAAGGGAAACCGCCAGCCGAGAGTGGAAGAATTTCAGGCAAAAGGGATTGGTTGCCAACAATAAAAGAGCAATTATAATTAACGACCTTCAAGCTCTCGAGAAGGAAATTTGATCGAAACTCCCGTTTATTTATAATTAATTATGATTATTTCTTCCTGTTTATGCCGGGCTGGAAAAAATTCTACTTTTGAAAAACATATTGAGTATAAGAGCGAGCGGGTTTTTAAGCATTTTGAGGGCATTGTCATCGGAAAATGCTCAAACTGTGGAATACTAAAAACCATTACTCCTAAATCCGGTATTAAATTTAACCCAAAGCAGAGTCGGGGAGAATTTTATGATGTCAATAAAGAAAAATTTGTCGAGCTTTTTAAACCGATCGTCCAACTTGTTAAACAATATGTCGATTCCGGATCTGTCTTAGACGTTGGTTGCTCTTCCGGAATTTTATTATCATTGCTGCAAGATGAAGGATTTAATGTCACAGGAATTGAACCAAATAAAGCTGCTTTTGAAAAAGCCCGAAAAAGATTGGGATATAAAGCATTTCGGGGAACGTTAAAGGATTTTCTAAAAAGAAAGCGGGTCAAATTTGACTGCATAATCTATAATCACGTACTCGAACACATCGCAGATCCGATTGGGGAAATTAAGTTGGCAAAAAAAATCCTCAAAAAAACAGGGGTCTTAATTATCGGTACTCCAAATACCAACAACATTATTTTTTATCTTCGGCAAAAATACTGGGAACCCTTTATGCCCAATGAACACATCTGGCATTTTCATAGTAAATATTTAATCAATCTTTTTAAGAAGTTGAATTTTGAAGTTGCCGATAAACTATTTTTTGACGATATGAGAAAAGATTATCCGTTGATAAAAAGAATTTATTTTTCAACTCTTTCAACACTCAATAAAATCTTCAATACCGGCGAGGCGACCCTACTGGTCTTCAAATAATTATTTTATAATGCAATCTGTATTTAGGAATCCAGTTATTCCCGTGTAATAAAAAGTAAGTAAATTAACTGCGACCGACTGTATCAGAACACTTACTGATAACTGCTTCTTTATCTGTTCTTGCTAATTCTGACAATTTTTTCACTTCTTTTCTTCTAGTGTTTAGTTTAGGCCATCCGCGTTTTAAACTTTCACTTAAATGACAATATGAAATCCACATTGGGCAAGCTGCCACTTTGCAAAATTCAGGTCTTTCAGACATGATCTTTAAATTATACTAACAATCTCAACTGATGAATATTTCAGTTCGGGGAAATATATGGTCATTTAGGAAAATATGAAGCTCAAATAACGCCAATAGAAATGAAGCTATTAAAATGGTCTCCTTAAAGTAGCGAAAGAGGTTTAATTAACCCCGCCGAGGCTATATTTGGTATCACAACTAGCGAAGGGGGATTACTTTTTTCTAACTTTAAGATCGGCTTTACCCTTGTTGATTTCAATTATTACTATTAGCTACTTTGACCATCCTTAATAACTTATTAAGGGTTTAGATTTTTTTGAAAACGGTTTGAACTCTTCACAACAGGTTCCAGACGGTACTTGACTGAAGTCAATTATTGTATAGTATTTGACGAAGTTACTGGTTTTTATCAAATTCTAATTCCATAGTTCAAAGATAACAATTACACTAAAAATTCAATTGTCGATTGACATTTGAATAACCTTTGTATATACTTTGGTTATTATGAACACAGTTATATATGTGAAAGCAAATAGAGAAATTAAGGAAAATGCCCAAAAACTTGCTAAAGAACTTGGACTATCTTTGTCTGATATTATTAATTCGTCTCTTCGAAATTTCATAAGAACCCGCGAGGTATATTTTTCTCATATTCCCCGCATGACTCCTGAACTTGAGGAACTTCTTGATCGCGTAGAGGGTGATCTTAAAAAAAGACGTAATCTTTCTCCGCGCTTCAAAACAGCAAAACAAGCAGTCGACTACCTAGATAATATATGATTGTCAAATACCACAAAGAATTTCTTAGGCGATTTAAAAAACAACGCTTAAAAATTAAGGAAAAATTTAAAGATAGATTATCGCTCTTTATGAAAGACGAATTTGATCCTACATTAAATAATCACTCTCTAAGAGGAAATTATGAAGGTTATCGAAGTATTAATGTAACAGGCGATATCAGAGCAGTTTTTAAAAGAACTGCACAAGAAGCAATTTTTGTTTCTATCGACTCGCACAGTAATTTATACGGTTGATCCGAATTTTGATCAAAAACTATTTATTAGCCTGCCACGCGAAGCTCCTTACTGAAAGTAAAGAGCGAAGTGTGGAGGTGCCGAGATATAGTTCAAACCAGTTTACAGCCTCACTGTCAGATAATTTTAAGGAAATTGAGAGGTATATTTGGAGATGGTTTACAGTTTTAAGTCAAAGAAAAATAGCCTTTACTTAATCAATAATTTCTACATTCTTCATATCAAAGCGAGGGTTGCAGAAAGAAAGCAATGTCATTTTCCCAGTATCAAAATACCAAGTATTTTTAGGAATGGTTACTAAATCATGCTTTTTGACAGAATAATCTTTACCGTCAATGTTAAATTTTCCTTCTCCTTCCAAAACAAAATAACAAACATCACTGACTCTATTTCTATTTTTCTTGTTCACTCCATTCAGTTTAATAACTGAAACACTTATATTTTCTGTATTAACATTATTCAGTAATTGAAAAACTTCAATAGGATCACGACTAAAAGATTTAACTTGTTCTGGATTTATAACTGCAATTTTCATAATTTACTTATTGTAAGTTGTTTCGTGGGAATTTAGAACTAATGGGTAAATATCTAATGCAATTTCCTCATAAGGATGAACTTTTTTTATAGCCTTAATTACATTATCTAAATCCTTCTTGTAACATACAGTTTCAATTCTTTCTTCAATGACTTCTTCAAGTTGTCCTGGTTTTCCAATATATGGATTTGCAGTATCTAGTGGAATATAGCGACCTACACCTTTAACAGAAAAAGTGCAATGTTTGTAATCTCCTACTAATCCTGCACCTGCTTTACCCATTGCTTCACGAACTTGATTTGCATGAGTTTCTGGTACATAAACAACTAGTTTTATCGTCTCGTATTCCATATTGTTTTGATATATATTAAGTTTCTATTTTTATTAACTATTTTTTGAAATCTCCCAAAACCCAGCTGATCTTTTTTCTCCATGCTTTTGCATTGCATGAAACATTTTCTCAACACTTACTAATTTCCATTTAGGTTGATCTGGAGAGGGATCTATCAATCTTATTTTACCGTCAATTATTCTATCAAACACACAGACATGACCCCAATTTTTTGTCGGATCGTCTATCAATGCTCCATGATTAAAACAAAGCAAAACATCTTTATTTGCTTTTTCACTGTCAATTAGGTAATTCACTATAATTTCCGAACTATTAAAGTTTGTTATTGGATTAACTTTACAAGTAAGTGGAACCCCCATATTTTTAAATGCAGTATTCGGTTCAAATTGGGGATCATAAATTCTAGTTCCATAACCTGCGGGTGGTTTTTCTGTTGAAGTTCTGACATTCCAAAATAGTTTTTTTCTGTCCGGATGAACTATTAATCCAAGATAGTATCCGATTTCTTCAGCAGGGCGAAGTAGAATATTATTTTTATACATGACCATCTGAAAACAGGTAGGAACACAGCAAGCCGGCTGTTGAGTTAAGGGAACATATCTTGAATTTGCAGGAATTACATCTGACATAGGAAAATAATTTAATTAAATTTTTGCCACTTACCTTCTGTAATTATGCTTACTTTCCCATCCACTACTTGAACTGCGGTATTATCATCAATGGCATAAAATGTAGCCGGATTATTTTTGGCTAATTCAGTTAAATAAGGGATACGAACATTGGGAAAGTAGTCTGAATTTAGATGAGGTCTAATTTCAAAGTCAACAAATCCTAATCCTTTCCAACTATCAAACTTTCCTGTTTTCTCGAAATGCAGAATATTTGATCTAGAAAGTGATACTGTTTTTGCAGTTACCATACTACCAGCACTGATCCCAACATATACCTTATTTTTTATCAATTCAGGAATATGATTTGCAAGTTTTGATTTTCTAATCCAATCTAATAAATATTTTGTATTACCACCTCCTACGACAATAATATTTGCCACTTTAAGACTAGAAAGCCATCTATCTTTTGAAACTGCCGAAATATCAACAATGTCAATTGACTTGAAATTTAATATTCTGAAATTATTCAAATCGTTTATTAACCAACTTTTATCGCCTTTTTCTACATTTGCAGCCGTTGGAATAAAGGTTAAACTACATTTGCTAAATGGTTTATTTAGTAGATTTAGTAAAGATTTTTCCAATGTTTTGTTTGTTACACCAGATGAAGTCAAGAATAATTTCATAAACAAAGTATATCAAACGAATTAAACTGAAATTAAAAAGCTTAAATGCAGAGGTTATTGTATCACTTTAGACTATCCTGACAATCTAAAGTGTTTATGTGGAGCACAGCGCCTGCCCTATCGTAGTCAGATACCAGACGGTATCTGACGAAGGAGGGAACGATGTTTATAACTTTTTAACTTCAAATCAATCTTCTCAACTACTTTATGAGTTTAACCGTAAAGATTAGGAGAGGAATTAGCATTTTTGATAGAATCACTCTGTGTTTAGATTTACAAAAACTATAATTGGTATAGAAAATAAAAAAGTCATTTTTATTTTGAACGGATGGAAGGGAAAAAATTGGCAGCTGATGCCAATTGCCAATATACTTAAATTTATTGGTTATTGCTGCATAGTTTACTCTTACGATAAGAATATTCTTAAACCAGATATAAAAGAAACTCGCACTAATATTCTTAAAGTAAAAAAAGATGTCGTTGAGGAAATTAAGTCATTGGGAAAGCAAGGAAAAAAGGAGTTTGTAATATTGGGGATAAGTTTGGGATCTGTAATAGGCGTATTGGTAGCAAATGAAACTATATTAACAAAACTTATTCTCAATTCAGTAGGAGCAGATTTCGCTGAAACAGTTTGGACATGGGAAGTAGTTAATGATGGTTTTAAAAAACTCCTATTAGAAAAACAATTTGTAACTCTAAAACAATTAAAAATAGAATGGATGTCTATTAGTCCTGTTCATCATATAAATAATCTTAAAAAAACAAGGTTGCTTATTTACTTATCCAAAAAAGATGAAATCATTCCATATGAACAAGGATTAGATTTGGTTAATAAATTGAAGAAAAAAGACTGTAGTCTTAGCTTAAGAACAAATTTTAATTTTAATCATTTAATTTCCTGTGCTTTTAATTTCTATAATGTTTTTGACTACGCAGGTTTTCTAAAAGAATAATTTTAATTAGATTAATCTTTTATTTCGAAAAGCATGGCCTGAACTTGATTTTAAATATTTTTCAAACTTTATTGCTTTAATTTCCGAACTAAAAGCTGAATAGAAAACTAAAGTTATCGGTCTAAAATCTTTTGTTGCAATTACTCTCCCATCTTGATGATATTTATATCTTTGTTTAAGATCATCTGTATGACCTACATAATTTTCACCGTTTGAAAGCAGAAGAATATAGGTATAAAACATAAACAAATTTTAGCATGACGATTAAAAAACAGCCCAACTTCACCCACTTCACTTCGTTACGCGGGTTACGCTGGGCACACTCCTTAATTAGATTTTAAACTTCGAATTAACTATGAAGTGTGGCCTGCCACGCGAAGCTCCCTACTTTTTGTAGGGAGCGGAGTGTGGAGCACAGCGAACGAAGTTTATAACTATTATTTGATTTCAAGGCAAACGCTACATTTGCCTGTTCTATAATTTCTTTTGGCGTAGTCGGGCGTTTTTTATTTATCAACATCAAGTAAAAACTTATTTTTTTAAACAACATATTGCAGTTTCTTCGGAAGAAGAAAGTCTCAATAATTATCCTTTCAAGAGATTAGCAGAGTTGACCATTGAGTCGGTTTTAAATAGTGGAAAACTATTTTCAGTTAAATAAAGCTCTATTAGTTCTTTGTTCCTTTGCAGGTGGATTTTTATGTGATCGGGGTTTATACCGATTGCTTTTACTACAGTGGTGATAAACTCATCCATTTCCTCAAGGTTAATTTCAATCAATATATCAGCCTTGTTATACTCCATATTCTTTTTCATAATCTCAGGATCTGGTTTTTTACGACCAAAGAAGATTGTTGAGCTTTTTCCTTTTCTTCCTGGATATCTCAACTCTTTCCATTGTCTATGATGATTAATAAATTTATCGAGTTTTCTAAGGTCGGTATCACCGAAGATTTTTTTGAACTCAGACCAAATGTAAGGTAATTCATGCTTCGAGAATTTACTTTTAAGTTCATCCTGAGA